>Ga0137829_12419576_pt1 | contig 83906 bp, 63 predicted proteins | sample OV2TP2_FD_97737 | JGI IMG/M metagenome (GOLD analysis project Ga0137829, IMG submission 97737) | reverse complement strand
GTTTGGAGGCGGTGAAGTCTGAGGCAAACGCAATAAATCGAACTCCTGTTTTAAGTACCGGTGCGGAAAATGATTCTGCCAGGAATAAGGCTGTGGTAACAGAGGCTGATGCCGGTTTAAAAAATGATGACAAAGAAATTAAAATACAGGAGGCTGTCGTTTCATCCAATGCAATCAGTACAAAAGATAAAGAGTTAGTACCAGCGGCAAAAACAAAACAGGATTCCATTTCAGAAACCGGACGGGGTTTGGTATCAGGTGATGTTTCAAAGGTGAAAAAACAAGAGTTCGGCATAAGGACAAATAAAAAAACAGATGGTTATTTAAACCTTAATCACTCTTACATTTACCGTGTAGTGGATGCTCAAAACAACCCGGTGCCTTTTGCCAATGTGATGAATACCCGCGACAATGTGGGTACCTACACGGATATCAAAGGCCAGTTCAATCTTATATCAAGCGACAGTATGATGGATGTGCAGATAAGATCACTCGGGTATAATTCTCTTACCTACCGTTTGTTTCCTTCTGCTGTGCCCAACAGCATTGTGATGCAGGAGGATGAAAAATCCCGTACGGAAATACTTGCCAATACACGCAAAGTAGTGAGCAGCCGTGCCCGTGAAGAAACGGCCGAGTTGGAAGAACCCGAAGTAGGCTGGAGCAACTACAATACTTATGTGGCCAACAACATCAATATACCCGAAGAAATTCTTTCCAAAAATAGCAGCGCTGAAGTGGAGCTCAGCTTTACTGTGGATAAAAACGGTCAGCCTGTTAACATTAAAGTCACCAAATCATCGGAGTGCAAAAAGTGTGATGAAGAAGCTGTGCGCCTGCTGAAAGAAGGACCTAAATGGAAAAAAAAAGGCAAACGTTCAAAAACTACCGTTTCTATCAGCGTGGATAAAAACTGATGTCTGATGCTTGTCCTCCGTAGTCCCGATTATTCGGGACGAAGGAGGGACTGATGTCTGATTCGCTTGAAGTTTATTCATATCTTACTAAACTTTCTTTTTCCGACTTCCGATGCCGACGCTTGCGATCGGCATGCCAACACTTATCGTCGGCACTTCCGATTTCCGACTTCTTACTTCCGACTTCCGACTTCCGACTTCCGATTTCCCTACCTTTGCCTTCCTAAACAAAAATGTCATGATGAAAAAAATTATGCTCAGCGCTGCTGTACTTTGTGTATTTACTGCCACAGATGCGCAACAACTCAGAACTCCTGCTCCCAGCCCAACGGCTAATATTAAACAGGACTTCGCATTATCCTCTATTGAAATTTCTTATTCCCGTCCCGGAATAAAGGGCCGGAAAATATTTGGCGACCTGGTGCCTTATGGCAAAGTATGGCGTACCGGCGCCAATGCAGCCACTACTATTACGTTTGGTGAAGAAGTAATGGTTGGCAGTGTGAAAGTACCGGCAGGAAAATATGGCCTGCTCACTATTCCCGGCGAAAGCGAGTGGACCCTCATTATTTCAAAACAAACCGATGTTACCAGCCCGGCAGACTATAAACAGGAAATGGATGTAGTGCGGGTAAAAAGCCAGGTACAAACCCTTCCCTTTTCTGTTGAAACATTTATGATAAGCATCGGCGATATTAAAAGTAATGAATGTTCCGTGGGACTGATTTGGGATAATGTGTATGTTGACTTTCATGTTTCGGCCGATGTGGACGGCAAAGTGATGGAACAGATAAAAAATGCGATGGACAGGGATAATCGCCCCTATTTCGCCGCTGCATTTTATTATATTGAAAACAATAAAGACCTGGCAAAGGCAGTAGATTGGCTGGATAAAGCCTATGCCCAAAACCCCGATGCCTTCTGGGTGCTTTATCAAAAAGCCCGTGCACTGAAAATGATGGGCAAAAAAGCTGAAGCCCTTGCTGCCTCAAGTAAATCAATGGAAATTGCTAAAAAAGAAAAGAATGACGATTATGTGGCGCTGAACGAAAAACTGCAGAAAGAACTGAAATAATCTGTTTTTAAAAAAGCTTTAGCCCTGCTACACTGCGGGGCTTTGTTTTTTTAAAGAAAACAGATGGAGCAGCGAGGAAAAAATAATCACACCAAACGCCCCAATCGGGTTCAGCCACAGAAATCCCAGCTTGAAATAATTCATTTTTGTCAGGATAAAAACAGTCAGCACTATTATTTCAGCAAGCAGGGCTGCCATAAAAACAATGGAACCGCTTGTGATTTTTTTCATAAAAAAAGCAACCAGGAATACACCCAGTATCACGCCGTAAAACAAAGAGCCCAGCACATTCACCGCTTCAATCAGGCTGTTGCCGATGTTGTAGGCAAACATGGCAACGATGATGCAGAAGATGCCCCATGCCAGCGTGTACCAATGAGAAATCCAGAATTCCTTTTCGGGTGCAATCTGCTTTTTTGAGTACCGCCGGTGAAAGTCAACCATGGTGCTGGATGCAAGTGAGTTCAGCGCCGCTGCGATGCTGCCCCACGATGCAAGAAAAATAATGGCGATGAGCAAACCGACCAGGCCTTCGGGCAGGTAATCCACTACAAAGCGGATAAAAATATAATTCGTGTCGTTGGTGTCGGCGCCGGGTATGGCTTTGGCAAGAATTTTTTTGTACTCCTTTTTCAATGAATCGGCAGTTGCATTGGCCAGCTTTATTTTCTTTTCCAGGTCTTCCATTTCATTTTCATTACCAGGGTTACTATGTTGTATCTGCTGCCGCCAGCCCGGAATGGAGGCGATAGTATTCTTGTAACTGGAATCAATCCGGGCAAGCTGGCTGCTATATTCCGTTTTTGCCGCCCTTGCTGCAAGTGATTCATTAAAAAATACCGGCGCCCGGTGAAACTGGTAAAATGAAAATACCAGCACTCCCACCAGCAGGATGAGAAACTGCATCGGCACTTTTACCAACCCGTTCATCAGCAGGCCAAGCCGGCTTTCCGTTAAATTTTTTGCAGTGAGATAGCGGCCCACCTGGCTCTGATCGGTGCCGAAATATGAAAGGGCAAGAAAAAAACCGCCGATGATTCCGCTCAGCAGGTTGTACTGATCGCTCCAGTTAAACTTCCCGTTGCTGATACCGGTGGTAATCACATTCAGCTTGCCCATGCTGCCGCCGGCATGCAGCGCTTCAGTAAAACCAAAACCGTCAGGCAATAACCTCACTACCATGTAGCCGGCCAGGAACATGCCTGTAAAAATGATGATAAGCTGAAGCTGCTGTGTGTAAGCCACCGCTTTGGCGCCACCGCTGAGTGTATAAATAATAAGCAGTCCACCCATCAGGATATTGGTGAGATAAATATCCCATCCCAGGATGGAAGAAAGAATAATGGAAGGCGCAAACACGCTGATGCCTGTTGACAACCCCCGCTGCAGTAAAAAAAGAAACGAAGTGAGTGCTCTTGTTTTATTGTCAAACCTGTTTTCAAGATATTCGTATGCCGTATAAACTTTCAGCCTGCTGAATATGGGAACAAAAAATATGCAGATGACCACCATGGCAATCGGCAATCCGAAATAATACTGAACGAACCGCATGCCATCGGTATAAGCCTGGCCCGGCGCCGAAAGAAAAGTGATGGCGCTGGCCTGTGTGCCCATAATGCTCAGCAGCACCAGCCCCCAGGGCATGCTCCGGTTGGCCAGCAGGTAGCCATCGAGATTATGCGTGACCCGGCTTTTGTACAGCCCATAGGTTATGATGCCTGCAAGTGTAACAATTAGTATTATCCAATCAAGCTGGGTCATGAAAAGGCTTTGGTAAAAAGATTGAAAAGAATAATCAGCAGCGCAAGAAAGGCAAGAACAAATACATACCAGTGAGTCCAGGATTTGAATAGAGGTATTTTCTCTTTGCTTTCGTCCATGTTGTTAGTTTGATTATTAATATGGTCAATGTTCAACTATCAAGACCCAATGTTCAATTATCAGAGTTGTTCAAATTGAGAATTGAACATTGAGCATTGTGCATTGAAAACTTATCTTTAAACTACCTTTTTCTTACCAGCCCCGACAATAAAAGCCCCAGTGCAAGCCCAATCAGCAGGCCGAGAGTTACTTTTTTAATAAGCAAGCCGAGAAAGAGCCCAATGACCACCGTTACTATTACCGCCATCACCCTTCTTGTATCATCGCCTGTGTTCATCTGAAAGCTTTTTTCCTGTTAAGTGCAACCAGGTTTGCCAGCAGCCTGTAAGCGCCGGGCACAGCAGCCGGCAATTGGCGGAAAAATACAAGCCCGGTGTATGTAAAATAACCTTTACCATATTTTGAAATAATGAGGCTGCCGTCGTCGGGTTTTTCGCCAGGGTCATTCATGGCGAGAATTCTATCAAATTTTCCGCTTGAATCTGCCGCATCATAAATGCTTCTTTCCTGTACCCAGCCCTTGAAGTCTTCGGTGGTAATTTTGTTGGGAAAATTCAAAACGGGGTGTTCCGGCTTCAAAAAAGTGACGGGTGCATTTTCATCCGTCACCCGGTTGCGGGTAATGGCAAAATTATAGGGCCCGATTTTTGACCGCACACCGCCAAGAAAATTATTGGTGTTGTATTGCACAATCAGGTTGCCGCCATCTTCCACGTACTTCATCATTTTGTCGTAGTAATTTCCGAGCCACTCAATCGTGTTGTAGGCCCTGACACCGACAATGATGGCATCAAATTTATCCAGCGGGTTTTTTGAAATTTCCTTCTGGCTCAGCAGGGTTACCTTATATCCCATTTGCTCCAGCGCTTCCGGCACTTTGTCGCCGGCGCCAGCGATGTAACCGATTTTCTTGCCATAAGTTTTTACATCCACATATTTCATAGCTACCTCAGCATCATGAAAATAATTGATGGCTGGAATATGATCGTACCGGATTTCATGTTTGTCGCTGCCGGTTATTGTTTTTCCCAAGGTGTCGTTTACGGTAAACAATACATTAAGCGATGACCTGCTTCCCTGCCCGTTATAATTTATTGCGGTTACCTGGTTTTTTGTACTGAATGCCAGCAATGTATTGCTGAAAGTAAAACCGGAAAGATTTTTTTTATCCGCGGCAGAAACAGCAGCGATTTTTCCGTAAAAATCTTTTTTCATTCCCTTTAGTGAAACAGTGCCGGAAAAGTTTTCCTTTTTATTCAACACAACCTTCACATCTTCCATGGGGCTGATGATGACAGGTGGTGCCACCACCAGCGGCCAGTAAACCTCCCCTTTCACCGGGTCAGTAAATTTATGCTTTGCCGGCCTTGAAAAAGTGAAATCAACTCCTTCGATATTCAGGGTAAAGTTTACCAGGTATGCCGGCTGCACATCGGGCATGCCAATCAGCTGCTGGTTACTCACGTTGAAATATCCTTCCTGCATTTTATTCTCCAGCCAGTAGGGCTGTGTCAGCGGTTTTGAAGCAGGAACAAAAATTGTTTTGGCAAAATTCAGGTTCCTGTTACGGGCCAGCACCTGGTTGAAAACGGTATCAAATCCATCCACCGAAATTTTCTTCAGCGCTGCATTCACACCCAGCCGGTTATTAAACTGAAAATTGAACCGGACAGAATCTGACTGCACGGCAAACTGTTCTCCTGAAAAAACATCCATCCACAAACCACTGCATTGAGCAATCAGTTCTTTTGCTTCACTTAATTTTTGATTTCTCCAGTAGCCGGCCGGCAATGCTTCCAGCGCTATATAAATTTCCACCAGTCCTTTTACTGATTTTTCAGGATGAAGAAAATCAAACGAAGCGGCCAGCCCGGTTATCATTTTTTCAATCACATAGCCGCCGTTCACTTTTTCCCAGCTCACATCTATTTCTTCCATTAAGTCTTTTACCGGCTGATCGCCCTGGGTGGCGGTAAAATATTCCAGTGCCTCGCCCCTTCCTGCGGGCACGCCAAAGCCCTGGCTCTTGTGCTGGCTGCGGCTTTCGGCAGCTATTTCTCCATAGCTTTTTCCCAGCAATGGATTGTAGCCGCCCACATCCAGCTTATATTGGTCGTCTCTCTGTGTATTAGTACCCCCAAAGTTGAACGTATTCCACAGCACTCGTTTTACCTGCCAGGGCACCACATATTTTAATTGTTCGGGAAAACGATTGGGATCCGCTGCTGCGCTGTACGCTTCGTTGGCCAAAATGGCTGAAGCGGTATGATGCCCATGACCCCCCTCGCCGGTTGTGGGAAATCTTGTAATGATAACATCGGGCTGAAACTTTCGGATTACCCACACCACGTCGCTCAATATTTTTTCTTTGTCCCACTTGGTAAAAGTTTCTTCGGGATTTTTTGAGTATCCAAAATCAAATGCACGGGTGAAAAACTGTTCGCCGCCATCAATTCTTCTTGCGGCCAGCAGTTCCTGTGTTCTTATCAGTCCCAACTCGATGCCCTGCTCCTCACCAATCAGGTTTTGTCCGCCATCGCCTCTTGTTATGGAAAGATAACCGGCGCGGTAAAGCTTTTCTTTGGACAAATATGCAATTAGCCTGGTGTTCTCATCGTCAGGATGAGCCGCCACATACAGCACCGAGCCAAGCACATTCAGTTTTTTAATGCCCAGGTAAATTTCGGCTGAAGACCATGCCTGGGGTGGTTGAGCCAAAAGCTGAAAAGAGAAAATGAGATAAAGAAAAATATTGAAAGTTTTTCTCATGAAATAAAATTAGTGCGCTAAAATAACCGATAACATTTAAAAGCCTTGTAAAAATATATAACCGGCAACCTGTCAAAACCAATAAGGTTTGCAGCGCCGCAATGCTGCCCGGCAAACCTTATAGGTTTATAACAAAAACACCGCATTGCAAAACATCAGCTTGCCATTTTCCCAAAAACTGCGGAACAGCAGGTTGTCGGCCAGGTACACGATTTTTCCCGAACCCATATCCTGCACCCCGAATACCAGCCCGTCTTTTATCTGATCTTTTACTGCCGAACCCACAAAGCCCGACACCTGTGTTTCTTTTTTCAACACCCCCACATTCCAGCCGCCGTCCTTTATAAATTCATACATGGCATCATCCTGCTTGAGGGTGTAATAAAAATCAGGATAGCCGAATGCCAGGGGATGTGTATTATCCAGCTCTACTCTGAAAATGGAACCGGGAATATTGCCGGTAAGAAAATCTCTTTCTCTTTCTTCGTACACATTCAGCGCTGCATAAGGATCTTTTTTATCGCTGCTGTCATCGGCTTTTTTGGCTTTGATGGCCCAATCGGTTCTTGCCAGCTGCGCCACGGCGCCTTCCAGCGCCAGCAGCCTGCCGCCTTTATTTATCCAGTCTTTCAGCTGGTCGGCAGAAGGTTTGTCTGTAAGAAATCGGTAATTGCCCGAGGGCATGATGATAACGTCATAATCATTCCAGCTGACCCGCCCGAAATCATTTGCATTGATCAGCGTCAGCGGGTAATCAATCACCTGCTCGAAGAAATGCCAGATTTCTCCGGCGCTGTTTGAACTTACACCTTCGCCGGTAAGCAGCGCCACACGGGGCGCCTTCATCGCATGCACTTTGCTGCTGCCAAAATCAAATCCCCTATCAACAAAACCGGTGGTAATCACATTGGCTTTTACATTGTTTGTATTACACGCTTCATTGACGATTGATGACAGGCTGCTGCCGAATTTTTCATTTCCTTTCTTAATTATTATCAGCGAGCCCCTGTCGAACTGCTGGCCGCTTACTTCAAATGGCGTTTCTGAAAAACGAACCTTCACTCCTTTTTGCAGCAACTGCGCCAGTGCCTTCACGCTTTGCAGTCCCTGCCATCGGATAACATAGCCGTATGCATCACCGGCATTATTTGCAACTTGTAATGGCCCTGTGCCCGCTGCAGCTTGCAGTTTTGTTTTTGAAGCAAATGTTTTCAATCCATACACATAAGGCAGCGACCATGCAGTGATATCGTAAGTGTTGGAATCAACCAGCCTGCTCCTGGGCTCAAACAAAACCTTCACCATGGCCGACCGCGGCTGCTGCGACTGCACCAGCAGGTCGCCGGCATCAAGGGTAAACAGTTCATCTTTGCCAGTAAAATAATTGTAACCGGTAAAGGTGCCCCGTGTGCTTCCCCCCGCATATTCATACTGTATTCCATTTTTCTCCAGCAATTCTGTCAACGCATTTAGTCTTTCCCTGTCGGCATCGCGGTATTTTACCAGGAAAGTTTTGTATTCTCCTGTTCCCGTAATGACGGCATCATTGAAAAACTTTCTGAACTCCTTCACCAGTCTTGCAGCGTTCAGTGAGCTGGTTTCAATGGTGCTGATGCCTGTGGTATAGTGATGCATCACCCGGTCAAGGAGGGTCAGGGTATCGCCTTCATCGGTAATTACTCCCAGGCCGGCAAAAGAATGCCCTGCCTGTTCGTAAGTCATGCCGATGGCGCCGTTGTAAGTAGGATAAGTATCGCCATAGCTTGGATAAAAAAGGTCAAACACTTCTTTGGTAAAATACAGCCAGCCGTTGGCGTCAAAATATTTTGCATGGCTTTTTCCCAGCGTCACCTGGAAATCACGCTGCCATTGGGTAATCACCTCATGATACGGTTGTGCTGCCGGTGCGAAGTAATAGGGATTGTTAAAGCCCTGCTCGTGATAATCCACATGCACATGGGGCATCCACTGGTTGTACATTTTTATCCGCTGCCGGCTTTCGGCCTGTGTTTGCCAGGCCCAGTCGCGGTTCAGGTCAAAATTGTAATGATTGGTGCGGCCGCCGGGCCATGGCTCACGGTGTTCCCTTGCATTCCACGAAGGGTTCATGTTTTTGCCAACAACCGAATTAAACCAGTTCACATACCTGTCCCTGCCGTCAGGATTGATGCAGGGGTCCATGATGACCACTGTATTTTTCAGCCATTCTTTTGTTTTGACATTCGACGGATCAACCAATGCCCACGCAGTCATCATGGCCGCTTCTGACGATGAGGTTTCGTTTCCATGCACATTATAGCTCAGCCACACGAGTGCCGGCGCTCCTTCTTCAAGGGGTGCCACCCGGTCTCTGGCAAGGTTGGCGAGCCGCATATTATTCAACCGTATCTGTTCCAGCCTGCTTATATTTTCTGCTGATGAAATAAAGGCCAGCAGCAGCGGACGGCCTTCGTTGGTTTGGCCATATTGTTCCAGTTTCAAATGGGCTGATGCATTGGCCGCAAGGTGTTGAAAATAGTTTACGATTTTCCAGTGGGGCGTATAACGGGTACCGGTTTTATAGCCCAAAAATTCGTCGGGAGATTTTAACTGTGCATCCGCTGAAACAAAAAAGAAAATAAACCAGGCAAGCCAAAGTTTCCTAAGCATGAGTTTTAAGATTTAGCAGGCAATTTAGGAAAAGCGAGGGAAAGGGAGGCTGAATGAGAGTTGGATTAACATAAGTAAACCGGTTGGATGGTTTGATTAGCCGGAACTTCAAACACATTGTGAATTTTGACAAAATAAAAATGTTTAACTCAATCAACATGCGATTAGGTTACCCATTCATTGACATTCGTTCACCGTTAGAATTTTTAAAAAATGAAAACTAAAGAAGTACAAACCTTTGACAGTGTTACCTTTTTCAGAATTATAAAATAAAAGATGGTAAAGATGGCGGAAGGAATGACGCTGACTCAAAAGAAAGAGTTTATGCGCCAAATCAGAGAAGGAAAAATCAAAGTGGGGTAACGAAGACCTGCCCATAACAGGCAGTTCCTGTGTATATAGGAATTCAGAGAAGAATCATATCATTCCATCATTTTTTCTTTTGTGGCAAATCTATCCCTTTGGGAAAAGCAGAAGCTCGCTGTTCAGTGTTTTGCTCACCAAATAACCACCAGGTACACATTAGTACATGCCTTCACCCTTCGGTGTTTTACTGCCTAACTTCCGGCAATCGGTGTTCCGAAAATGCCGACGGCAAGTTCTGCCCAGACGAGGAACAGCGTTGCCAGGATAATGGCAATGATGATGATGCGGTAGCGGATATTCTTTACCATCCTCATTACAACCTCACACAATAGACCGGTGCCGAGCAACAGGATACCGGCCACAACAAAATCAGTCAGTGTCCAGTTTACTTCCTCTGTAAACTGCATTGCAATAAATGGTATGAGCAGCAATATCACCACGGTGAGCACAATACCGGTAAGTCTTGCATTTTGTTTTGTCATAAATTTTCTTTTTTGAAAAAAAATTGACGGTTTACCCGGCTTTTAAGTATATCTTATCTCAAAAGTAATTTTAACACAGAGATTTTGAGAAACTGAGTTACACAGAGCTGTCGTTTTAGAGGTAAATTCTCTGTGTAACTCTTACACTCTGTGCCACTGTGTTGTGATTATTGACTTTTAGAAGACAGGTTCCGGTTATAAATCTATATCATTTGTTGCATAAATCAGTGTTGAATCAGAACTGCCTTTCTGTAGCCGGACACGACGAATTCGTTTTGCCAAAATAATAGCCTCCCGCCAACATGTGTACTTTTGACTTTTTACTTTTGATTTTTCACATCCTCATTTCCATCCCCGCAAAAAACAAGCAGGTTCAAAGCAAAAATAAAGACAGCCATATTAGGGGCAAAGCCCGGAAGTGATTAATTTGCCGGTCGGCATAAATAAAAAAATGAAAAAACTTTTTTTCCTCCTGCTCCTTCCGGCATTCATCCACATCGCCTGCCACACATCACGCAAAAGCCAGGCGATAGTTGATGCTTACAGGTATGAGATAAACAAAAAAATTGTTTGTGAAAACGGGGCCGTGGTTTCAGCACACCCGCTGGCCAGCAAAGTGGGTGCAGCCGTTTTGAAAATGGGCGGTAATGCTGTGGATGCAGCCATTGCGACTCAACTTGCACTGGCGGTAGTGTATCCTGCCGCCGGCAATCTCGGCGGTGGCGGTTTTTTAGTGGCAAGACTGAAAGACGGTAAGCTGGTAGCAATTGATTACCGCGAAAAAGCCCCCGGCAAAGCCCACCGCGATATGTACCTCGATGCAACAGGCAATCCGCAGTTTGAATTAAGTCAGAATGGTCATCTCTCAGCGGGAGTGCCCGGTACGGTTGCCGGTCTTTTTGAATCGATGGCTTATGCAAAACTTTCGTTTGACAAGCTGATTCAGCCGGCCATTGATCTTGCTGAAAAAGGATTCGTCATTTCTGAAAGAGAAGCAAGGGCGTTTAACGCTTTAAAAGATGAATTTATTAAATACAATACCATGATGCCGGCATTTGTAAAAAACACTGTATGGAAAGCCGGCGACACACTTATTCAAAAAGATCTTGCCGCAACACTGAAGCGGATAAAAAAACGTGGCGCAAAAGGATTTTATGAAGGAGAAACGGCCCGGCTGATCGCAGAGGAAATGAAACGCGGCAATGGCATCATTACCCTTGATGACCTGAAAGCATACAAAGCACAAAAAAGAGAACCGCATGTTTTCAATTACAAAGGATACAGCATCGTGGGCATGCCCATGCCCAGCAGCGGTGGCCTGCTGCTGCACCTGATGATGAAAATGATTGAAGACAAACCGCTCGGTTCCTATGGATTTCATTCACCTGGTGCAGTGCAGTTGATGGTGGAAGTGGAGCGGCGGGCTTTTGCCGACAGGGCACAGTATATGGGCGATGCAGATTTTTATAAAGTGCCGGTGACGCAGCTCACCAATGAAAAATACCTGAAATCGAGAATGGCTGATTTTATTCCTGGCAAAGCAGGCAGCAGCGAGCAGGTGAAGCCCGGTGTGATACCCGCCATGGAAAGCGAAGAAACCACGCACCTGGGTGTGATTGACAGGGAAGGAAATGCTGTGGCGGTTACTACCACGCTTAATAATTCTTATGGCAGCCGCACGGTGGTTGGTGGCGCCGGTTTCCTGCTGAATGATGAAATGGATGATTTCAGCATTAAACCCGGGGCGCCGAATATGTATGGCGCCGTGGGCGGAGAAGCCAACGCCATCATGCCGGGCAAACGGATGCTCAGCTCCATGACACCGACGCTTGTTTTAAAAGACGGGCAGCCTTTCCTGGTTGTTGGCACACCAGGCGGCACCACCATTCCCACATCGGTTTTTCAAACTATCATCAACATCATTGATTTCAACATGAGCACCGAAGATGCCGTGTGGAAGCCAAAGTTTCATCACCAGTGGCTACCCGACAGGGTGGATATCGAAAAAGGATTTCCTGATGCCACCCGTAAAGCGCTGGAAGCAATGGGATATAAAATGGTTGAACGGGGATCTATTGGCAGAACAGAAGTGATTAAAGTTTTGGCCAATGGAAAATTTGAAGCCGTAGCTGATAACCGGGGCGATGATGCAGCGGAAGGATGGTGACCCCCTGTCCCCCTAAAGGGGGAACTTAGGTCGGAGTTACTATGTTTGCAGCTGAGTCATTAAAAAAGAAAATGCAGAATACATGGGATTTTTAATTATTGATTCCTGAACACATGCCGTCCGAAGCAAATAAATATTCAATAATTATATTATGAATAACCCCGGCAAAGAATATCTTGATACAGTCATCCGCCGGCTGAAGTATTACAAAGAATTGGGTGAAAAAACCTTTGAGCAACTGGAGGAAAAAGATTTTCATTACCAGCCCTCATCCGAATCAAACAGCATTGCCATCATTGTGCAGCACATAGCCGGCAATATGCTGAGCCGCTTCACCAATTTTTTGACCGAAGACGGCGAAAAGGATTGGCGCCACCGCGACGATGAGTTTGAAGTGCACAATTATTCAAAACAACAGGTAATAGATTTTTGGAACAAAGGCTGGTCGTGTTGCCTTGCAACGCTTGAGTTATTAACGGAAAGCGATCTTGAAAAAACGGTTTATATCCGCAAAGAGCCGCTCACAGTAGTGGATGCCATTAACCGGCAGCTGGCGCATTACCCTTATCATATTGGGCAGATAATTTTTATTGCCAAAATGATTAAGGATAAAGAATGGAAAAACCTCTCCATACCCAAAAGCCATTCGCTGCAATACAATACGGGAAGCCAGGTGAAAGATCCTGCCAAAAAATATTAAACACCGGTTCACCACCTTTGTTATTCACGGATTTAAGTTTCATTTCCTGTTTTTTCATCCGGCCTGTTTGACCGGCCGGATTTAATTTTTACTTTTACCGGATATTTCATCCAGTACGCCGGCAATACCCCGGCAAAATCCTCCCTGAAAAAACCTCTTTTAATCTTTATTCAGCAAAAACTGAACAATGAAATTTTTTACTATTGCATGTACCCTATTGATTACAGCAGCTGTAAACTGCCAGGTGCAGTTCGGTGTGTTTGGCGGCCCGCAGGTAACAGACGTACGTTACATCATCAACGGCAAAAGGCAGGAAAGCGTTTTAAAATATGGTGTCAATTTAGGTGCACAACTGAAAGTGCCTTTTGAAAACCGGCTGAGCTTTGCTCCATCCGTTATGTACAATCTCAGGGGATATAAAGTAAAATTCGATGCTCCCTCCTTTCCGCCCGATTCGGCAGCTATCGACAACAATACCCGTTTTCATACTGTTGAGCTTGGTTTTTTACTGCAGCATGATTTCAACCTGCAGCCCGGTCATTTCTTTCTCCGCTTCGGCCCATCGCTAGACTTTGCACTGGCGGGTACGGAAAAATTCAACAGCAACAGCAACGGCCCGGTAAGCAGAAACATGAAATTCAGCTTTGCCGATTACGGACATTATCTCGCCTCGGCCATACTACAGTTTGGCTATGAAGCATCCAACGGACTTTATTTTTATGGTCATTACAACTACAGTCTCACCACCATGAACAATTTTGACGGAGGCCCGTCCATTGGCAACCGGGCTGCCGGTGTTTGCATAGGCTGGTATTTTTCAAAAAACAAACTGGTGCTGGATACAAAGAATAAAGAATAGCATTCACATTTAACCCAAATTTTTCAATAGAAAAATTTGCCCCCGGCTGACAAAAAATCCAAAGGATTTTTGTCAGGGTTAACCCCGACATCCCGACGTATATAGTCGGGATCGTCGGCCCCTCGGGCAGATTTTGCAGTTGAACTGCAAAATCTGGGTTTAACAAATACCAATCAACAATTGAGCGCAGGCTTATTACCTTTTGGTACTTAATTTGCCCTAAGGGTACGATTGTCTATTTTTACAAATTAAAGCGCTGCGTCTGAAGACTTTCAGGAAAATATTGAAGTGGTTTTTGCTCTCCCTGCTTTTTCTCCTCATAGCAGCCATCGTTTTCATCAATACTGACTGGGGGCAGAATATTATTCTTCGCCGTGTCACTTCCAGGCTGTCGAAAAACCTGCAGGCTAAAATCAAAATAAAACATGTCAGCTTTTCCCTGTTCAATAAAATGAATCTTGCAGATGTGCTTGTGGAAGACCAGCAAAAAGACACCTTGCTGTATGCAGGAAAAATAAGAGTTCGTATTACCGACTGGTTTTTTTTAAAAGATAAAATTGAGCTGCATTATGCCGGGCTTGAGGACGCAACCATTAAATTGAACCGTTCCGATTCTGTTTGGAATTACCAGTTCCTGGTTGATTATTTTGCTGGCGGCGGCGGCAGCAACGGCGGTAAAAAAGAAACCGTAGAGCTGAATCTGAAAAAAATTGATTTAAAAAACATCACACTGCTGCAGCAGGATAAATGGCGGGGCGAAGACAAAATGCTGCAACTGGAAACCATGAGCCTCGATGCCGATGAAATAAATTTTGCCACACGCAATATTGAAATTAACTCTCTCCGTTTTACCCGTCCTTTATTTCATTTAAAAAACTACCCGGGCCTGAAGCCAAAAAAGAAAAAACTAACCGGTGACGAAGAAAACGGCGAAGAGGAAACTACGGACACCACGCTGAAGTGGAACGCCGCCGGCTGGCTTGTGCATGCTGACAGGATAGAAATTAATAATGGCAATTTTATAAATGAAAAACAATCCATCACAGCCTATCACGATTATTTCGACGGCAGGTTTATTGATTTTTCTACTATTGATGGCGTTTTTACCGATGTAAATTTTATCAGGGACAGCATTTCCGCTTCGCTGAAGCTGAAAACAAAAGAGCGCAGCGGTTTTGAAGTAAAATCCATGAAGGCCGAAGTGAAGTTTACACCACAAGAGATGGCCTTTGATAAAATGGAAATCATTACCAACAACAGCATCATCCGTGATTATTTCAGGATGAGCTATTCAGACATAAGCGATATGGATGATTTCATTCATAAAGTGAGAATGCAGGCCCGGTTTACAGATGCGGAAGTGGACAGCGATGATATTGCCTTTTTTGCCCCGGCGGCCGGCCAATGGAAAAAGAAAATCAAAGTAAACGGCCCGGCCCGCGGAACGGTGGACGATTTATTTGCCAATGAAATGACGATTGAGGCCGGCAACAACACTTTTCTCAATGGCGATATCAGCCTGACCGGGTTACCTGATATCAACAAAACATTTATTGATTTTAAAGCAAACAAATTCCGCACAAACTATGTTGATGCAGCTACTTTTTTCCCGGTCATCAGGAAAACTACCGCCGTACAGTTGCAGAATATTTCTTACCTCGATTTTGACGGCAGTTTCACCGGCTTCTTAAAAGACTTTGTTACCTACGGCACCATCCGCACCAACCTGGGCACATTGACCAGCGACCTGAACATGAAACTGCCGGATGGAAAAGAACCGCTGTATTCCGGCAATATCGCATCGCAGGATTTCCAACTCGGGCAGTTTATCAATAACCCGGAAATCGGGGCTATTTCATTTTCGGGACAGGTAAAAGGAAGTGGAGTAAAATGGAACAGCATTATTGCCGATGTGGATGCGACAGTAAACCGGTTTACCTTCAAAAATTATCAATACGAGAATATTAAAACCAAAGGCAACCTGAACAGGAGGGTATTTACCGGTAATTTTTCAATCAATGATTCCAATGCCATTGCATCCATGGACGGCATTATTGATTTCAGGAGTGATGTACCTAAATTTAATTTCCTTGCCGACGTGGGCGGCATCAACCTGGCGCCGCTGCACATACTGGATGAAAATTATTCATTCAAAGGCAAGCTTGATTTTGATTTTTCCAGCAGCAGCATTGACAACTTTATCGGCACAGCCCGCATCAGCAGCGCTGAAATTTCAAAAGACGGCAAATCGCTGCCGCTTGATTCGCTGGTAGTTTACTCCCGGTATATTGATGGGACAAAACATTTCACCATCAATTCAAAGGAACTGGAAGGCAGTATTGTCGGAAATTTTTCTGTTGAAAACCTGCCGGATGCTTATCGTCTTTTCCTGAACAAATATTACCCTTCATACATCAGGCCGCCTGTGCGGAAAATCCGCGACCAGGCCTTCAGCTTTTCTTTCCGTACCAATTATATTTCCGATTATATCCGGCTTTTCGACAGCACCATTGACGGGTTTAACAACAGCGAAATCAGCGGAAGGCTGAATACGGTTGAAAACGTAGTGGAGTTGAATACGTATGTTCCCTCTGTTTTGCTGAAAGGCTACGAATTTCAAAATGTGAATGTAACCGGCAAAGGGACATTGGAAAATCTTGGGCTCACCGCTACGGTGGATTATCTGAAAGTAAACGACAGTATCAGCTTTCCTTTTGCCAAAGTGGAGCTGCTGGCAAAAAATGATTCGACAAAAATCAGTTTAGTCACGGAAAGCAGTAATAAAAATATACAGGGCGGCTCCATCAGCGCCCTGGTCACCACTTTTAACGACGGGCTGGCCGTTCGCTTCGATACGTCGCAGTTTGTACTGAACGGCAAACGCTGGTCCATAGAAAAAGACGGGGAACTGGAATTGCGGTCCAGTACAATTTCGCACAGCGAGATAGTGCTGAAAGAAAGCAACCAGGAAGTAGTAATAAAAACCCTGCCTTCCGATATCGGCAACTGGAATGATTTGAAAATTGACCTGAAGAACTTCAATATCGGTGATGTGACGACACTCCTGGTACGTTCAAACAAAATAGAGGGCCTGCTGGACGGCAATATCACCATTGAAGACCCTGTAAAGACCTTCAATGTGGTTTCAGACATACAAACTGATCAGTTACGGCTCGATGGAGATTCCCTTGGCCAGGTTAAAGCTCATGTATTTTATGAAAATAAAACCGGGAAACTGACGGCCAGCGGGAAAAACCTGGACCCTGATGAGAAAATTGAATTTGACCTGGCGCTATTCCTGAAAAATCTTGCTTCAAACGGGGAAGATATAATTACAATCACACCTGAAAATTACCCGGTTGATATTGTAAAGCGGTTTATCGGTACGTTGTTTACCGATCTGAGGGGTTATGCTACCGGCCAGTTAAAAATCATCGGCCAGGGGGATAAAAGAAAATATGTGGGCAAGGCCAGGCTTCATGACGCCGGGTTGAAAGTAATTTTTACCCAGTGTTTTTATAAAATAAATGATTCGGAAATAAATTTCAGGGAAGATGCGCTGGACCTCGGTACATTAAAGCTGGTGGATACTGTAACAAATAACACAGCGACACTCAGCCGGGGAATAATCAAACACGATTCATGGAAAAACATGCAGTTTGATATCCTTGCAAGGGTGGATAATAACCCTATGCTGCTGCTGAACACAACAGCAAAAGACAACAGCGCTTTTTATGGCTATGCCAGGGGCACCGGCACATTTTCACTGACAGGACCGCAAGCCAATATGCGGATGAGGATAACCGGAAAAGCATCAGAAACAGACAGCTCCTATATCACCATACCCAACAGTACCAGCCGTGAAAGCGGTGGCCTGGCTGATTTTCTGATTGAAAGAAAATACGGAAGAGAGATAAGTGATACTGTTATCCGCAGCGGGCAAACCAACCTGACCTATGATGTGGAATTGAGCGCCAACCCCATGGTGAACGTGAAAGTGATTCTGGATGAACTGACAAATGATGAAATACGCGGCCGTGGTGAAGGCAACCTGCATATTAATTCGGGCACTTCGGAGCCGCTCAGCATCAGGGGACGTTATAATATCAATGAAGGAAATTACAAATTCACCTTCCAGTCTTTTTTCAAAAAACCCTTTGAGTTGAAAAAAGACGCCGATAACTATATCGAGTGGACAGGCGATCCGTATCATCCTACTGTGAAAATTGATGCGGTTTATACCACTACAAAGAAGGTTGATTTTTCGCCCTTGCTAAGCTACAACCCTTCCGGCCCGTCCAGTGCTGCGGGTATCCGGGATTATGTATATGTGATAGCACACCTTACCGGCGACCTGTTCAAACCCGACATTAAGTTTGCTCTCGATTTTCCGGCGGAAAGTCCTCCCAAAAAAGATGTAACAGTTTCGTTTGTGGTTGACCAGCTGCAGCAAAATGAAAACGAGCTGAACAAGCATGTGGCTTTTCTTGTTGTGTTCAACAGTTTTGCACCTACCGAGGTAGGTTCATCACTGGATTTCTCATCGGGCGTTGACCTGGTGGTTAATTCCATTTCAGGATTTCTTAGCGGAGAAATCAATCGGTTACTGAACAATTTCCTCACGAAGAAACTGAATATCGAAGGATTGAATATTAATTTTTCCGGTTCACTGTACGATCCTAATCTGTTTGGCGAAAGTGGGGGCATTTCAGGTTACGAACGGACTGACTTTAACCTGGTGATTGCAAAATCCATACTGAAAAACCGGGCAATCATTACATTTGAAGGCACAGCCGATGTGCCTATTCAAAGTTCTTCGCAACTGAAAACCGACTTGCTGAAAAATGTAACCACCGAGTTCCTGATAAACAAAAGCGGTACGGTACGGGCAACAATTTTTTACAAGGAAAATATTGACTTTCTCACCAATACCGCATCTACCGGCGGCGGCATCAAATCCAGGCGCTATGGTGGAAGTCTTGCTTATCGCAAGGAAGGCAACCGGCTCAGGGATCTTTTTACCCGGAAGAAAAAACTACAGGCGCCTGCAGCCGTAGAAAAGAAAGATGGCAATTAAGGAGAAATTCCAAAACACAATAATCAAATTCCAAAAAACCCTTTTCGGAATCGAGAATTTGGAATCTGGGATTTGGGATTTGGAATTTATTCCCTGTCATTCATCATCATCCATAATTTCATGCCCCAGTTTATCCCGCTTTGTCTGCAGGTATTTTTCGTTGTGCGGGTTGGGAGAAATTTCAATGGGAATGTTTTCTACTATTTCCAGTCCATAGCCAATAAGTCCTACCCGCTTTTTGGGATTGTTGCTGATGAGTTTGAGCTTTGAAATTCCGAGATGCCGCAATATTTGCGCCCCGATGCCATAATCCCGTTGATCCATCTGGAAGCCGAGGTGCAGGTTGGCTTCCACGGTATCGAGCCCCTGCTCCTGCAGGCGGTAGGCTTTTAGTTTATTCAATAACCCGATGCCCCTGCCCTCCTGGTTCATGTACAGTATGGCGCCTTTACCTTCTATTTCTACCATCTTCATTGCCGTGTGCAGTTGTTCGCCGCAATCGCAACGCAACGAGCCAAGAATATCGCCTGTAAAGCAGGATGAATGCACCCGCACCATCACCGGTTCATCTTTTTCCCAACTGCCCTTTACCAGGGCAAGGTGTTCATTGCTGGAATATTTTTCTTTAAAAGCGATGAGGGTGAAATGGCCGTACCGTGTGGGCATATCTACCCTTACTACTTCTTCAATCAGCGAATCTCTTTTTATACGGTATTCAATCAGGTCTTTGATTGAAATGATTTTGAAATCGAATTTCCTTGCCACTTCAATCAACTCAGGCAGCCGTGCCATAGTGCCATCGTCATTCATTATTTCCACCAGCACGCCTCCGTACGGCGGGTCGAAACCGGCAAGGCGGGTAAGGTCAATGGCTGCCTCAGTGTGTCCGGCCCGGCGCAGCACTCCTCCTTTTTTGGCACGCAGCGGAAAAACGTGACCGGGTTTGCCAAGGTCTGAAGTTTTTGTAAAAGGATTTATCAGCGCCTGGATAGTTTTAGAGCGGTCGTGTGCTGAAATGCCGGTAGTGCAACCATGCCCGAGTAAATCAACAGAAACGGTAAAAGCCGTTTCATGCAAGGCAGTATTATTGTTTACCATCAGTTCAAGACCCAGTTCATCACATCGGTCTTCGACCAGGGCCACACAAATAAGTCCCCGGCCGTGCTTGCTCATAAAGTTAATTACCTCCGGACTGGCATGCCAGGCAGCCACAATAAAATCGCCTTCATTTTCACGATCTTCATCGTCAACCACCACCACCAGCTTGCCGGCCCTGATTTCTTCAATTGCCTTTTCAATTTTATCAAACATACCGGATGAATTTTGACAAATTTACAAACTATAAAGTGTAAAGAAGGTGGAGAATATTTTGCAGAACAAAGCAGCGTTTTCGGGGGAACTGTGCGTTCTTAATTAAATAATACACCGGGCCGAAATTTGTGAATATTTGGCTATATTTAAGCGGTGATATTTCCCTTTCTTTGCAACCAATAAACTAAAACATATGCTTAAGAGAACAATTCAGGCAATCGCATTACTGCTTGCTGTTCCATTCATTACTGCTGCACAGGAAACCGCAAGCGGCATTGGCGGCTCGGTAAAAGGCAGCACCGGCGATGCGCTGGTTGGCGCCACTATAACCGCTACGCATATTCCCACAGGTACTGTTTATCGTGTGGTGGCCCGTGCCGGTGGCCGCTACGATATCAGCAACATGACGCCAGGAGGTCCTTATCTTATAGTAGCCACTTTTGTTGGCTTCCAGGATGAAAAAAGAGAAGATGTGTACCTGGTTTTGGGGGAAAAAAGCCGCTATGATTTTGCCCTTGTTGATAAAACAGGAACCCTTACCGAACTGGTGGTGACTACCCGCCGGGCTTCCACCCAGGGTAAGGGTGGAACTGAAACTGGCATCAGCCAGGATAAGGTAACCAATATTCCCACGGTATCACGGAGCCTGAACGATTACCTGCGTTATACTCCTCAGGCCAAAATAACCGGCGATGGCGGTGTTTCCATTGCCGGCCAGAATAACCGGTACAATGCCTTCTATATTGACGGAGCAATCAATAATGATGTGTTTGGTTTGGCAGCCTCTGGCACCAACGGCGGCCAGGCAAACATTAACCCGATTTCAATTGATGCTATTGACCAGTTCCAGGTGGTCATTTCGCCTTTCGATGCATCCATCGGCGGGTTTACCGGCGGTGGCATTAATGCCACAACCCGCGGTGGCACCAACGAGTTGAAGGGTTCGGCCTGGTATTATTACCGAAATGAAAGTCTTGCAGGAAAAACACCTGGCAATGTGCCGGATAACCTCCGCACCAAACTGCCGGATTTGAAAAATAAAATCGCCGGCTTCCGTGTGGGAGGCCCAATTGTAAAAAACAAACTTTTCTTTTTTATTTTGGCTGAACTGGAAAGAAATGAAAGACCTCAACTGTTCAGTTTTGCCAATTATCGCGGCTTTGCTACAGCTGATTCAGTAAACAAGCTTATTAATTTTCTGAAGACATCCTTTAATTACGACCCGGGTTCATTCCTCGATGTGCCGGAAAAAGTGGAAGCCAACCGTATTACCGCCAAGCTTGACTGGAATATGAACACCAATAACCGCCTTTCGTTAAGTTACAGGTTAAATGACGGCAAACGCTTTAATACCAGCGGGGGAAGCAGCACCCGGATTAATTTCTTTAACAACGGATATATTTTCCCCAACTCCACCAATACCTACACGGCTGAATGGCGCAGCAGTATGAAAAGAAATTCTTCCAACCGGTTGCTGATTACTTTTACGGATGTGGAAGACAACCGGGACCCCATTGGCGACCGCTTTCCCCGTGTAACAATTAACGACGGTACGGGGGGTACCAATGGTTATATTATCGGCACCGAAAACTTTTCAACAGGTAATTACCTGTTGCAAAAAAATCTTACTTTTTACGATGCGTATAAATTTTATATCGGAAATAATTTATTTACCATTGGCGCCGATATTCTTTACAGCAAAGTAAACAACCTGTTCATCCGTGATTTGTTTGGCAACTATACTTACGCATCGCTGAACGACTTTATTACGAATGCAAGGCCTACCCGTTACGACCGCACCTTCTCATTACTGGAAACCAAAACGGATGAAAAAAATTCGCCATCTGCCGCAAAATTTAAATACTGGAATCTTGCATTTTTTATTAATGATGAAATAAAAGCCACCGATAAACTGACTGTCAACTGGGGCATCAGGGCAGATAAAACAGTCTTTCCTGACGACCCGAGAGTAGATCCATTCTTTAATGACACAGCCATCGCAGCCATCTCGGCATATTATAATATGCGTGGCGCCCGGTCAGGCCAGATGGCAGAAGTGAGCTGGTCAATTTCACCACGGGTCGGTTTTGTTTATAAACTAACAGATGAAAACCTGATCATCCGTGGCGGTGCGGGTTTCTTCACCGGGCGTATGCCGCTGGTATGGCCGGGCGGTGTTTACAATAATACGGGGAACAATCTCGGCTCAGTAGGTGTGAATAACCCCAATATAACGTTCCGTGCCGATCCGTTTAATCAATATGGGCCGACCGATTTCGGAATCAGCCTTGCTAATGCAAAGGGCCAGGTAGACCTGATTTCTGAAGAATTTAAGCTCCCCCGTGTACTTCGCACTTCAGTAGGTGTAGATAAAAACCTGGGCAAAGGCTGGAATTTTACCATAGAAGGAATGTATTCCAAGGTGATTAATGAAATTTATTACCAGAACATCAATATCATACCGCCATCCTTGATGTCAGTAGGACCCGGCGCCAGAACGGTTTATACTTTCAGCGGCACGCCAAATCGCATTCCCATGAGGGCAGGCGGAGTTAATCCCTATGCCGGCGGCGAAATTTTCCTGCTTTACAATAATCCCAACAGGAAACAGGGCGGATTTGCTTACAACTTCACTGCCATCATTGATAAAAAATTCCGTAAAGGATTTGCAGCTACCCTGAGTTATACTTATGGCAATTCGGTGGTGCTGAACGAAGGCACCAGCTCGCAAAACAACTCGCAATGGCGTTTTATGGAAACAGTGAACGGCCGCAATTTCCTGGGCCGCTCTACTTCTGATTTTGATATCGGCCATCGCTTTTACGGATACCTATCCAAGAAATTCTCTTATGCCAAAAACAAGCTTGGCACTACCATCACGCTGGTGCTGAATTCGCAACAGGGTCAGCCTTTCAGCTACGTGTATAGCGCCAGCCTTGTAGGCGACCGGGCACGAGGTGAAACAAATGACCTCATTTACATCCCCACGGCTTCTGAAGTACAAACTATGATTTTCCTGAGCAATACTATAAGCGGGGTTACTTATACCCAGGCTGAACAAAGAACCATGCTGGAGAATTATATCCGTGGCTCGAAATACCTGAATAAAAGCCGCGGCCGCTTTGCCGAAAGAAATGGCGACCGCCTCCCCTGGCAATCATTGCTTGACCTGAAAGTGCAACAGGATTTTAATCTGAAACTGGGAAATAAAACCTATACCATCCAGGTAAGTTACGATGTGTACAATTTCACGAATATGCTGAGCAAACGCTGGGGACAGACTTATTTCCTGACAAATGATAACTATTCTCTCATCCAGTTTGCCGGCTTTGTAAGTGCAACCAACCTCACCCCGCAATTCCGTTTCAACCCGCAAACGGGTAAACCCTGGAACCTGAGCACCAGCAATGCGCCCGGCTTAAGTGCAAGATGGATAAGCCAGCTGGGAGCCAGAATTATATTCTGAGAAGCTAAGGACAAATAAAAATCCCCTGATAAAACAGGGGATTTTTATTTGCAATAACTTTTTTTCTACCCATTCCTGCCTGCGTATGCAGGCATCTGTCAATGATCATTAAAATCATCGATAATTACCAACTGTCACCTTTTGACTCACGACTATTGACTGCTGCCCCACCCCCATTTCAAAAATTCCGGCATCGCCTTGCCCCAGGTATGCACATCATGGCGGCCGTTTTCAAAATTAACGTATTGGATATCCTTCCCGCTTGTGTATCCTTTCTTTTCAAGTTCCTCAATCAGGCCAAGCGTATCGTCAATTGAATCAATTATACCGTTTTTATTCCTGTCCACCTTTTCGTCAAGCGAGCCGGTGGTGAAATAAAATTTCAACCCGGGCTTGTACACCGATTCTCTTACCAGCTTATGAATGATACGGTCGGTGGCTTCATTATAACCCTTATTCAAATCCTTAAGCCGCCACCATAATGAACCGGAAAACACGCCGGCTTTGGAAAATATTTCCGGGTGATGCCACACCGTATCTATAGCAGCTAACCCGCCAAGCGAAAATCCGGCATAGGCTGTTTCTTTGAAGGGAAAGGGATAATTTTCTTTTATGAATGATAACAATTCATCCATCACAAATTGCTTATAGAACGATGCTTTTGCTCCCCGGCCTTTGTAATCTTTCATAGCTGCAGTACCATATTCCATTTTCCGTTCGGCGCCGCAATGAATACCGGCACAAAACAATGGCGCTATCTGTCTGCTGCCCTGCAGGTCATTCAGCATATGATGAAAATGAAATTTAGGAAGGTCCTGGCCATCGTTAATCAGCAAAAGATTCATGCCCTCCTGTGTGCCCTTGCCGGCCGGAATATAAAAGTCTATTCTTACTCCCCTTTCGAGATACTGTGATGGGATAGTGATTTCTTCCATTTTTACATGGGGTACTTCCCGAATCTGCATAAGCGGCAAAACTAAGAATTAAATAAAAAAGATGCTTAGATAAATCTTTTAAATCTGTTACTCTCTTATTTGTTTATTATCCCGGTAAAAAATACATTTGATTACACTGTGGTCACTTGTATACACCATTTTTCTAACTCAAACTTTACCTGTATGAAAAAAATCGGGATACTGCACGGCAAGGAAAGAAGCTTTCCTTCCGCCTTTGTTGAGAGGGTAAACAGCAAGAACGTGCCAGGCATCATAGCCGAGCCGGTGCGGATTGATAAATCCTTGCAAGGGGAACCAACCGGTTATGCTGTCATCATTGACCGGATTTCGCAGGATGTGCCTTTTTACCGCACCTGGCTGAAAAACGAAGCGCTGACGGGCACAGCAGTAATCAATAATCCTTTCTGGTGGAGCGCCGATGACAAATATTTCAACAACTGCCTGATGACAAAAGTGGGGGTGCCTATACCCAAAACATCCATTCTGCCATCGTACAAACTTCCTGATGACACAGCCGGCGATTCGTTCAGCAACCTGGCCTACCCGCTTGATTGGGAAACGATTTTTAAATATGTGGGATTTCCTGCTTACATGAAACCTTTCGCCGGCGGCGGATGGAAACATGTGTATAAAATAAGAAACCAGGATGAGTTTTTTGAAAAGCACAGTGAAACCGGCCAGCTGGTAATGCTGCTGCAGGAAGAAATCGTTTTTGAAGAATACTACCGCTGTTACTGCATCGGCAGAAAATATGTGCACATCATGCCTTACGAGCCCCGAAACCCGCATCACCTGCGTTATGTAGCCGACTTCACACCTTCACAGGAAAGACTGAAGCAGATGGAAGAAATTGTTCTTCGCATCTGCACGTGCCTCGGTTATGATTTCAACACAGTGGAACTGGCTGTTCGCAACGGGATACCTTATGCCATTGATTTCTGCAATCCCGCCCCCGATGCAGAACGTACCAGCGTGGGAGAAGACAATTTTGCCTGGGTGGTGGAAACCGCGGCCAACTATGCCATCGAAAGAGCACTGGAGCATAAAGACGGGCAGGATAATCTTACCTGGGGTGAATATGTGGCGAGAAGTTCAAATAAGCAACCGCTTACTTAATTTCAGAATTATGATTTTAGATTTAAGTTTTAATTAGAAAAAATGAATGGCTGAAAAATCCAAAATCTGAACCCGGTAATTACCCGGACTGAAATCAAAATCTTACTATGGCCACACTCAATTATAAAACTTTTACCCTCGGTGTGGAAGAAGAATACATGGTGCTGGATCCCGAAACAAGAGAACTGAAAAGCCATGAGCAAAAAATAGTGCACGAAGGACAGAAAGTAATAAAAGATAAAGTAAAAGCTGAAATGCACCAGGCCGTGGTGGAAGTGGGTACCGACATTTGTGCCGATATTGATGAAGCATGGCAGGATGTAGCAACACTGCGCAAAACGATTGCAGAAATTGCCGGCAATCTTGGCTTTGCCATGGGTGCCGCCGGTACGCACCCTTTCAGCCATTGGGAAAGCCAACTGATAACCGACCATGCCCGGTACAACGAACTGGTAAATGAACTGCAGGAAGCCGCCCGCAGCAATCTCATCTTCGGCCTGCATGTGCATGTAGGTATGGAAAGCCGCGAAATGGCCAACCATATCGCCAACAGCACCCGGTATTTTCTGCCGCATATTTATGCACTCAGCACCAACTCGCCGTTCTGGGAAGGCCGGCTTACCGGTTATAAATCATTTCGCACAAAAGTGTTTGATAAATTTCCCCGCACAGGCATACCGGAAGCATTTGAAAGCATTGAAGCCTATGAAAACTTTGTGAAGCTGCTGGTAAAAACCAACTGTATTGACAATGCCAAAAAAATCTGGTGGGATCTGCGGGTGCACCCGTTTTTTAATACGGTGGAGTTCCGTATTTGTGATATCCCTCTTACGGTAGATGACACGATAACGCTGGCCTCGCTGTTCCAGGCTGTATGTGCCCGCATTTACCAGTTGCGCAGCAAGAACCTGAACTTTATCCAGTATTCCCGTGCACTTATCAATGAAAATAAATGGCGGGCCAGCCGCTATGGTATTGACGGCCGGCTGATTGATTTTGGCAAGGAAGAAGAAGTGAATACCCGTGCATTGCTGTATGAGCTTATAGATTTTGTTGACCCGGTGCTGGATCACCTGGGTAGCCGCCACCGGCTTGCCTATATTCATAAAATACTGGAGCAGGGCACCGGCGCCGACCGGCAACTGAAAGTATTTGAGGAAACCAAAAACCTGGTAAGTGTGGTGGATTATATCCGGAGCCAGTTTCTGACAGGTATTTAAATTCCGGGCATGCATAATTATTGAGCTTATTAAATCCAAAATAGTATTGTATGAATAAAAGTTTTATAATACTCTGTTGCCTGTATATGGCAGCCTGCAATTCTGCCTCTACCGACGAAACGCAGGCCACAGCCACGCAAACTGAAAACAGCAGCACGGCAAATCCTGACAGTATTTCTGTGCCGGCTATGCAACCAATGCCGGCTGACACCTTGCATCATTTCTGGGCGCTGGACAGCCTCGATGGCAAAGTGATTGTTACAAATGATTTCCCGTTTGGCACACCTTACATGGAATTAAATATGGAGAAAAAGACTCTCTCAGGACACTCAGGTTGCAATAGCATGAAGGGTACATTCGAAGCGAAGGGAAATAAAATTCTTTTCGGTAAAATCAGCTCAGAAGAAAACGAATGTAAGATTAAAAAGTTTGCAAGAAACTATCTCAATGCACTTTCAGGTAAGGAAATAGAATACGAATTCCACAATCGGAAGCTTATTTTAAAAACCGGCGCTGCTTCTTCGCATGTGTACAGGATAATTCAGTAAGTGAAAAAACGGTTTGCATTTTATTGTTTGATGAATCTCCTTTTTAAAACCGGTGATGCAGGTTAAAAGCAATACCTGCTTCATTTAATCAGTGCCAGATAAAAATTAACATTTCCTGTTGCCTGCTTCGGGCAAGTTGCACGGGCTTTGCAACGTTTAATCAACAGGTGTGAAAAACAATCGCTTGAACCCAAAACCTCACCTGGTTACATTTGTATGAATTACCATACCATCATGTTGCACGCATTTGAACGGAAAAAAAACAAACAGGCATCATTGGTTACCGCCGGTGTGGCCGCTGCCATGATTCTTGCTTTTATTTTTTTAAAATGGCCATTGCCAAAGATTGAATTTCCCCCTCAGGAAGCCTACATAGAAATTGAGATGGAGCAGCCTGAAGACATCAGGGCTGGGGGTGGTGGCGGCGGTGGTAACACGGTAAAAGCAAGCGGCAATAAAGGCACAGCATACTCTCCACCCCAGCCCGGCACATTGGATGACACAAAGGATTTTGAAACAAATGAGAAAGACGAAACCAGTGCACCTGCAATAAAGCCTGTAAAGCCAAAACCTGAAGCAACAAAGGTGAACCCCAATACATCAGTAGTAAAAACAACTCCTAAACCTATAACTACACCGGCGCCACAAAAGCCCAAAGCAGTAGTTGGTAAAACTTTAACCGGCTCAGGTACGGGTGGTGGCACAGCCGACAAATATGATATTGCCGGCGGCAACGGTACCGGCACAGGTGTAGGAAACGGCCCGGGTTATGGAGGTGGCTCTGGCGGTGGTACGGGTGGCGGCAATGGCACGGGTACTGGCACCGGCACTGGCCCGCGTAAAGTAAGCGGAAACAGGATTGTAATCACTTCCGGGAAACTGGATGCAGGAGAAAACATTTCCGGGAGAGTAGAGGCTGAAATAAAAGTATCGGGAGATGGTGTAGGCACCCTGGTAAGAACGGTGAAAGGTTCGCTGATGAGCGACAACCAGGCAAAAGAAATCATCCGGGATTGGCTGCGGAGAAACCGGTTTAATAAAACCGGTGAAGAATCCGTTGTGGTGTACGAGTTTAATATTAGAACAGGAGGATAGATTTTGAAAAAATATTTTATATGGCCATCCGTAAAGCCGGGTGGCTTTTTTATACAACACCATTCAGGGGCGGGTTAATTTGTTTTTCTGCCAAATAAAACTCTGTAATCTTCAAAACAAAAAAGCGTATTAGAATCTATCTCAAAAGTTAATAATCACAACACAGTAGCATAGAGTTAAGGAATTACACTGAGAGTTTATCTCTGAAACAGCAACTCTGTGTAGCTCAGTTTCTCATAATCTCTGTGTTGAAATTACTTTTGAGATAGGTTGTAGTATTTTTGCCGGCAATGCAAGATGTGCTGGCAAGAATACAGTTGGTAAAAGGCGACATCACGAGACAGAATGTTGACGCCATTGTGAACGCCGCCAATTCATCGCTGATGGGCGGCGGCGGTGTGGACGGGGCCATTCATCGTGCCGGCGGGCCGGCAATACTGGAGGAATGTAAACACATCGTTGCCCGGCAAGGAGGCTGCCCGCCCGGCGAAGCGGTGATTACAACAGCCGGAAACCTGCCTGCAAAATTTGTGATTCACACGGTGGGCCCGGTTTGGCAGGGTGGAAAAAACAAGGAAGCGGAAATACTGGCTTCTTGCTATAAAAACAGTTTGCAGCTTGCTGCTGACAACAAACTTACCTCGATTGCTTTTCCCAACATCAGCACCGGTGTGTATGGTTATCCGAAAAAAGAAGCGGCGGAAGTTGCCGTAAACACAGTATCTTATTTCCTGGAAAAATATTCTTACATCGGAAAAGTATTTTTTGTTTGCTTTGATGAGGAGAATTACAATCTTTATCAATCGTTGCTCAGCTAATTAATAAACATGCAGGCACTCTGGTTTTTAAGATGGCCATTAATCGTATTCCTCCTTGGTTTCCTGATTCGCTTTGCCGGAACCTTGTTTAAAATACGGCATTGGCCGATGGCTGATGACCTGATTATGGTTGGTTCAATTATTTGCGGTGTTGCGATCGTATTTGGAATAATAAAAATCTTTTTTATGAATAAACCGGGAACTCCACAATCATGACTTACGGGCAAACCATCGCATATCTTTTTTCCAAATTGCCGATGTACAGCCATATCGGGCTGGCTGCTTTTAAAAAAGATCTTACCAATACTATTGCGCTTTGTGATTTTCTTCAAAATCCCCAGAAAAAATTTAAAAGCATCCACATTGCGGGCACTAATGGCAAAGGCTCGGTAAGTCACATGCTTGCCGCCATTCTGCAAACAGCAGGCTACAAAACAGGGCTTTACACATCGCCGCACCTGAAAGATTTCAGGGAAAGAATTCGTGTGAACGGCGAAATGGTGGACAAAGATTTCGTAGTCAGCTTTACTGAAAAAATAAAGCCGCTGATGGAAGAAATTACGCCCAGTTTTTTTGAAATCACTGTGGCGATGGCCTTTGAATATTTTGCCCAACAAAAAGTTGACATCGCCATTGTTGAAGTGGGCCTCGGCGGCAGGCTCGACAGCACCAATATCATTACTCCTGAACTTTCCATCATCACCAATATCGGCTGGGATCACATGAACATACTGGGTGATTCGCTGGAAAAAATTGCAACAGAGAAAGCCGGTATCATCAAACCCGGCGTGCCGGTTGTAATTGGCGAAACACTGCCCGAAACGCAAGCCGTGTTTGAGAAAACAGCCTGCGAAAAAAAAGCGCCTTTGCATTTTGCTTTTCTGAAACGAAGCATAGCCGGCTGGGAATGGAAAAATCATGAGCTAATTGTGGAAGTAGCAGAAGCGGGTAAACCCGATCATAAAAAATATCTGCTCGACTTGCCCGGTATTTACCAGGTAAAAAATCTGTTGAGTGTATTGGAAGCCTGTTCAGTGTTAAAAGATGCAGGATTTAAAATTGCAGTCAGCGAAATACAGAACGCATTGAGAAAAGTGAAAAAGCTGACCGGGCTTCACGGCCGCTGGGAAATTTTACGGGAACACCCGGCTATTGTGTTAGATGTAGGGCACAATGAAGACGGCATGCGACACATTGTTCAGCAGATTGAACTGACGGATCATCATGAGTTGCACCTCATTCTCGGCATGGTGAAAGACAAAGAGGTTGATAAAATTCTGCGGCTGCTTCCCCGCCCGGCGCATTATTATTTTACACAGGCACAGATTCCCCGTGCCCTGCCTGCGGAATTTTTAATGCAGAAAGCCCTGGATGCAGGATTGAAAGGCGAAATTTACCGCGAGGTTAATGCAGCGCTGAATTCTGCAATATCAAAAGCGCACAAAGATGACCTGGTAATTGTTTGTGGCAGTGTGTTTCTTATCGGAGAAGTAAATGTTTCGGCCAGGAAATTTGTGTCTGAATGAATGTGTCAAAGCCGCAATAATCATTAATCAGTAATTAATCATCCCAAGTTTGACAAAAGCATACATAATGCTGGTAACGTGCATGGCCTGGATAATTTTGTTTTCTTTAAGCAGTTGTTTCACTTCATCTGTTGTATAAAGCTCCACTACTATTTCCTCGTTGCCGTCAAGTGCCTGCTCACTCACTTTTTTGCCGCCTTTCGCCAGGAACATGTGCATCCAGTTGTTGTTGGTGGATGGGTTGGCGGAAATTTTTCCCAGGTATTCGTAAGAAGAAAAAAGGTAGCCCGTTTCTTCCAGCAGTTCTCTTGCAATCGCCGCTTCGGCATTTTTATCAGTATCATCCACGCAGCCACCGGGCAGTTCAAGGCACTCCTCTCCCACTGCATGCCGGTACTGGCGCACCAGTATCACTTTATTATCTTCCGTTAATGCAAAGGCTGTTGCCCATTCCGGAAACTCGTACACATAGTACGGGTTGACAATTTTGCCCTGCGGTGTTTGGCAAATGTCTTTCCGAACCTTAAACCAAAGGTCGTCGAAGAGGTATTCTGAGGAAAGAATCTTCCATTTCATAGTGAAGAAATATTCAATTTTCAATGCTCAAAAAATAAGGGCGATAAACTTTTCAAAAAAATAAAATGAATATTGAACATTGAGCGCTTAAAATTTTACCAACCCATCCGCTCTCTAAGCGAAGCGACATGCGCCACATGATGTTTGCCATGCCATGCATACATGCCCAGCAGGTACCAGAGCCGCATGGTTTTTTTACTTTCGGGATGATAAATAGTCCGGTTATTCCACTGGTCGTCGGTAATGTATTTCATCAGTTCGTACCAGCGGGCATGCAGTGCGTGCAGCAGGGTAAGTGAAATATTCACCGGCAGTTTCTGCACATCATAAAGCTCGGCCCATAGTTTTTCATTGTAGGGTTTGATGGTGGGGTTATCTTCTGTTATGGCAAGCTTAAAACGGCAGTAAGCATTGATATGACTGTCGGCTACATGATGTACCAGTTGGTGCACCGTCCATCCTCCTTCACGATAAGGTGTTTGAAGCTGGTGCTCATCAAGGTTAAGTATGGCATTTTCCAGTTGCATGGGCAAAAACTTTACATCTGCCATCCATTCCACTTTCTGGTCAATGGAAAATGGTTTGGGCTCATACTGGCCGATGGGGTAACGTGGGTCAACAGCAATAGCAGGCATATTAAAAAAAATTAGGTTAAAAAATTAGTCAGTTAAAGTTGTCATACAGGTCATACGAGTCATACAGATCATAAAATTCTTAAAAATCACTCCCGGATGGCGGTGTCTTTTCTTCCCCGGCTTTTTCAAATTTTATTCTTCCCGCAACACATGACCGGTCATACTAATAAACACATCTTCGAGGTTCGCTTTTTTTACTTCCCTTGGTCTTTCAAAACCTGTTGATACAAGACGGTCAATTAAATTGTCCGGTGTGTCAAGGGCAATGATTTTTCCTTCGTCAATTATGGCCACCCGGTCACAAAGTACTTCTGCTTCGTCCATATAATGTGTCGTGATGATGACGGTAGTTCCTTTTGCCCGGATATTTTTAACCAGTTGCCACAGGTTTCGTCTTGCCTGCGGGTCAAGACCAGTGGTAGGTTCGTCAAGAAAAACAATTTTCGGCTCGTTGATGAGCGTGGTGGCTACGGAAAACCTTTGTTTTTGCCCGCCGCTCAATTCTTTCACTTTTGCTTTGGCTTTATCTTTCAGGTTCACCATTTCGAGCAAGGTCTCCGGGTTCACATGGCGGTTATAAAGCCCATTGAATAAATTGATGAGCTCAACCAGGTTCAGATTGGGATAATAGCCGCTGGTTTGCAGCTGCACCCCTATTACTTTTTTTATTTCGTCGGGTTCTTTGTCCAGGTTAAACCCATTTACCCAAACTTCACCGCTTGTTTTCTGGCGCAGCGTTTCTATTATTTCCAGCGTGGTTGATTTGCCGGCGCCGTTTGGGCCCAACAATCCGAAAATTTCTCCTTCATATACATCAAAGCTGATGCCTTTCACCGCGGTGAAATCGCCATACTTCTTCACAAGGTTTTTTACCCGAATAATTTCCTGGTTCATTTTTATCAAAGTTCAAGTTCCATCTTCACATCAGCGGTTGCAAATGGTGAATTTCTGACTTCCACATTTTTGAATCCGTATTTTTCATACAGCCGCAAAGCGTTTGTAAGCTGGTAATTGGAAAATAAAGTCAGTTTTTTTGCGCTAATCTCTTTCGTTTTCTTCAGACAGGTTTCCAGCAACAGTTTGCTTATTCCCCTGCCCTGCCATTTTTCCGTCACACTCATTTTTGCCAGTTCAAATATACCATGCCCTTCGTTCACGAGGGCGGCCGTTCCGATAATTTCGTCACCTGCCTTTGCCAGCCAGATGAAACCACCGCGGTCAAGAATGGTTCCCTGCGGATTATCCAGCACCTGCAAATCGTGGCTCTCTGTCAGGTTGTATTTATCAAGCCATGCCAGGTTCAATCGCCTGAAATCAGCATGGTATTTATTGCTGTATTCTATTATTTCAACAGATCTATTGAACATTGCGCTGAAGCATTAAATCCTAATTTATTTACCCTGAAAATTTACCTCATATCAAAAAACAACCACATTCGATTTATTCAATTATCATCCGTCACTACTGTGTTACCCTAAACCCGTCAACCCATCAAACAATCTAACCATTTTATCATTTAGCCATAAAACTATTCAACCTTCAATCCGCCAAATAACTCTCCAATTCCTCCATCATCTTTTTACTGCCAATAAAAAATGGTGTACGCTGATGCAGGCTGGTTGGCTGCACTTCCAGGATTCTTTCTTTTCCGTCAGTGGCTTTGCCACCGGCTACTTCCACAATAAAAGCAAAAGGATTACACTCATACAGCAGCCGCAGCTTTCCTTTCGGTTTATCCGTTGTGCCGGGATACATAAAAATGCCTCCTTTAATCAGGTTGCGGTGCACATCAGCCACCATGCTGCCGATATAGCGTTGCGTGTAGGGGCCGCCATCCGCATTTGTTTTATTCTGGCAAACATTGATGTACTTCCTCACCTTTTCATCATACTGGAAAAAATTACCATGATTTACCGAATATATTTTTCCCTGCCCAGGACATTTGATATTGGGATGACTGAGCGTAAACTCGCCAATTGAGGGGTCCAATGTAAAACCATTCACTCCTCTTCTTGTTGCATATACCAGCATGGTGCTGGAACCATAAATAACATAACCCGCTGCCACCATGTTGATTCCTTTCTGTAAAAAATCTTCCAGGCTGCAGGGTTTTCCTTTTTCCGTTACCCGGCGGAAAACGGCAAAGATGGTCCCGATGGAAACATTCACATCAATATTGGCGCTGCCATCCAGCGGGTCAAACATGCACACATACTTCGACTGGTTGCTTACCTCATCATCAAACACCACAATATCATCCAGCTCTTCGCTGGCAATACCGGCGCAACTGATGCCATGCTTCAGTGCACCGGTCAACTGGTGATTGGCAAACACATCCAGCTTTTTCACTTCTTCACCCTGCACATTCACCGTGCCGGCATCGCCAAGAATGTCAACCAGGCCTGCCTTGTTCACTTCCACATTTACCCGCTTGGCAGCAAGCCCGATATCGCGGAGCAAACTGCTGAGTTCACCCGTGGCGCCGGGCACACTGCGCAACTGCTGAATGGTAAATTCATCGAGTGTAAGTACCTGCCGGTTGATGACCATATAAGGATGATTAAGGGTTTGACAAATGTAGGATTTTGGATTTTAGAATTTGGATTTTGATTTTACATGCATAAACTTTCAGAACATACCTGGAACACTAAAGACACGAACAGACCCAAAGGGCATGAAATTGTGTTCTTATATTTCTGGCATTATGTTGTTCGTGCCATTATCGTACACTTCGTGGCTGTCCTGCAATTGCATAATGAATTCGAATAGCTTTGGATGCTCCATAAAAACTCCTTCTGGTGGAAATACCATACATTATCTTTGTCGCTTACGTTTACCCGCTAATTCCAAAATTTAAAATCAAAATTCCAAAATTACCGGTATGCTTGTTTTCAAATTCGGCGGTGCATCAGTGAACAGCACGTATAGGGTTAAAAATCTCGGTGATATTCTGAAGCAATTTCCCAATCAGAAAATCATGGTAGTGATATCGGCCATGGGCAAAACCACCAATGCGCTGGAAAAAGTGGTGGATGCCTTTTTTGCCGGTAAAAAAGAGGAGGCGCTGCAGCTTTTTGAAAATATAAAACAACATCACATCAGCATGACCAACCAATTGCTCGTAACCCATGCGCTGGCCTGCGAAGAACAACTGAAAAATTTTTTCACCGAAGCCGAATGGCTGCTGCACGATAAGCCCGTGCGGGAATATGATTATTATTACGACCAGGTGGTTTGTACGGGTGAGCTGCTCTCTACCGCCATCATCAGTCATTACCTGGATGAAACCGGCATAAAAAACCAATGGGTGGATGTGCGGGATGTTTTCAGAACCGATGATAATTTCCGCGATGCGGCCATTGACTGGCAGGTGACAAAAGAGAAAGTGGATGGGTTGATAGTAAAATTGTTTGATAGTTATGATATCGTCTTAACACAGGGTTTCATTGGCGCTACGGATGAAAATGAAAGCACCACGCTGGGGCGGGAAGGAAGCGATTACTCTGCCGCCGTTTTTTCCAACTTGCTGGATGCCGAAAGCCTGACCATCTGGAAAGATGTGCCCGGGGTGATGAATGCCGACCCGAAATTTTTTCCCGATGCGCAAAGCATCCCCGAACTGAACTACCGCGAAGTGATTGAGATGGCTTATTACGGCGCACAGGTGATTCATCCCAAAACTATCAAGCCGCTGCAGAATAAAGGCATACCGATGTATGTGAAATGTTTCCTTGAACCCACGCTACCCGGCACAGTCATTTGCAACCGGAACATAAAAAAGCTGCCGCCAATAATAGTGCTGAAAGAAAATCAGGTGCTGATGGAGTTTGTATCAAAAGATTTTTCGTTTGTGGAAGAAAGGCCGGTGGAGGATTTGTTTCACCTGTTTGAAAAGCTGAAGCTGAAACCTAACCTGACGCAGAACGGCGCCATCAGCATTACTTGTGTGTTGGACGACCGGGCCGATAAAATAGAAAAGCTGGCAGTGGAAGCATCTGAGGAATTTGATGTGCAGCTTACCCGTGGCCTTTCGCTGCTCACCATACGGCATTACGACAAAGATTTATACGAAAAACTTTCGGCAGGCAAAAAAACTTTGTTGCAGCAAAGGACGACGGACACGGTGCAGGCTGTGCTGATGCGAGCGGTTATCCGAAAAGGGTGACTGGTATAATTTTTCAATGATTTTCATGGTAAAAATATACCAGTAATAGAATAAATTTGGGTGATGGACGGCAATGGCAGCGGCCAGGAAGATGCTGTAAGCCGAAGTTTACACTGGCCGCTACCACGGAAACCCGTCCTCCTTCGTCGGACTTTAGGTTTCCTTAATGCCGTCCATCGGATCACGACATGAAACCCGATGAAAAGAACTTGATTCGCCACTGCCGCCATCATGCGGTTTGGCTCAATTCCGGGGCAGCTCCGCCGGGTTTCAGGCTTGTTTCGTGGCTTTATTTGCTCCTTCGTCGCAAACCGCCCCGAAACTGCGCCAAGCCGTGATCCGTTAGTAGCTATAAAAAAACAGCAGCAATGAAATCTTCAATTATCTTTTCAATTTGGGTATTAAATACAGTTTTGGGATTCGGACAGGATTTTAAAGACACTTTATTTCAACATTATGTATAGACAAAGCCAAAACTGAAATCTTTTGAAGTCCATGTTACAAAATCTGAGTCAAAAACAAAAAAACCTTTAATTATTTATCTTGATGGTTCAGGCAATTTCCCAATTTATTATAAAACCAAAGCAGGACGTTATAATACTTCAATTGCAATGGATATAAAAAGGTATGCAAAAGATTATTATATAGCCGTTATTAGCAAACCAGGCACTCCATTTAAAGACACTTTGCAGTATTCAAATTCGGGAAGAGCTTACTATCCTGAAAATGATCAGTATAAAGAGTTGTACAGCCTTGATTGGCGGGCCGAAACCGCTTCTGAAGCTATAAACTATTTAACAAAAAAAATGCCTATCGACAAAAAAAGAATAATTGTTATTGGATATTCTGAGGGTTCACAGGTTGCCCCCAAAGTTGCAGTACTTAATAAGAAAGTAACCCATGTTGTATGTTTTGTCGGAAATGCATTGAATCAATTGTACGACTTCATTCTTGAGGCACGACTTAAGGCGGAGCGAAAACAGATAACGACTGAAGAAAGCCAGCAAATTGTTGATTCCCTATATATGGAATATGAAAAAATCTATCAGAACCCTAATGCTATTAATCAATTTTGGTATGGTGCAACTTATTTAAAATGGAGCAGTTTCAGTAAAACCACACCTTTGGAAAATATGCTAAAACTCGATATTCCTATATTGTATATTGCTGGCGGCAGAGACAACAACCAAACGATTCTTGATATGGATTATGCGAAACTTGAGTTTTTAAGAAAAGGCAAGACTAATATGACCTATAAGGTTTTTCCGAACGCTAATCACTTTTTTCAAGAGGAGACAATAATTGACGGAACAATAAAGAAAGTTGATAGAATAGATGAGGTTCATCAATTTGCTATAGACTGGATAAACTCTATTCAAAATAATTACAGCTACCAATCGAGTAGGCAGCCTCACCGCCGGTAAGCGATGAGGTGCGCCTCTCACATTTATCTGCCGAAGTTTTAACGAAGGCATGACCACTGTACGTTCGGGTTTCGAATACAGCGGTTCGGAAAATCATAAGCACAACCGCTCTTTACACCAGTTGTAATTTGTTTCTCATTTAAGATAAGGCTGGACTCGCCTCCTTATCGAATTGGAAACGATAATCCGTTCAGAAAAAGGAATTATGTTTTTACGTTGTATGGACTATTGCGGAAAGACTATTTGGGGTTTTATGAGTGTAGTGAAACCACCAAATACAAGCAAAGCATATGATAACATTAAGAAGTTTCCAAAGTTCAATGGACAAGCATATTACCAATACACCGACTTTTATTTTACAGACTTTGAAATGAATATCGTTAAAGACAAAGGGATTCAAAGCTACAAAAGCTATTACCTTGACAAATACTACGAGACACTTTTATCACATTTAATTTGCTTGAGCAATGAAGGTGGTTCTGAAAAGGGAAAAAACGACTTATTACTTGGTTCAATTTTAAAGGAGCGAAACCTTTATAAATACACCAAATACAAAGAGACATTAGAAGATGTTTTTAAAGAACAAAAAAGAGAATAACGGGTGGTAACACGGGTTCCTATGTATATAGGAATTCAGAGAAGGATCATATCATTCAATCATATTTTCTTTTGTGGCAAAGCCATCCCTTTGGGAAAAACAGGAGACCTGCCTGCCGGCAGGCAGGAAATGGAAGGATTGCCCTGTTCATCAACATCAAATGCCCGCCGCCGGGAATGATGTAACCGGGGTGCTTTTACGTGATTGGCTGCATGTGAACCTTGGCGCCATATACAGGAAAAAATAACGGGAAACCGCTCATCACTTTATCATCACAACTACCCGTTTATTCAGCAGGATGACTTTTGATTTCTGTAAATACTTTTTCACAATTCCATCGGCTCGGGTATTTCCACCGTTATGGTCTGTATCATTTTCTTGGCAACGGGTTTATCGTTCAGCAGGGCCGGCTGCCATTTGGCCATCGTGTTTTCCAGCCGGTTCAGTATTTCTTCTTCAAACTTTTCATTCGGCGCTCCTTTCAGTACTTTGAAATTTACAGGCATGCCATCGGCATCTACAATAAACTCCACCTGCACAAAAACTTTTCTTGTGCCTGCCGGCAGGTATTCCCGCATTTCTTTGCCCAACCTGTCAAGGAATTTAAGCAATGCATCGCCGCCACCGGGGTATTTCGGCCATTGATGTACCGACTGTGCCAGGTTGGTAATGTTTCGCTGCCTGCGTATTACGGGTGCCTTCTTCACCACCGGTTTTTCTTCCTCCACATACATTGATTTTTTTTCCGGTGCATCACTTACATAATATTCTCCTTTTTCCGATACCATCACCACGGGCAGCTGTTTGTTTTTTTCAAAGTAATTAAATGCATCTTCCAGCCTCGATGCAAACTCTTTCAACTGGACATCATCCCTGGTTAGTTTGTCCAGGTAGTCCACACTTTTCTTTGCATTGTAGCGGATGGGGAATATGTGCACAGGTATGAAATCCTGTCCCTTGTCTTTGGCATGCGCCGTGATGATATACAGTTCTTCAATCAGCGGGTCGGTAAGCGGAATGCAACCAACAGTAACGCAGCTGCCGTGAATATAAATTTCACCGCCGGGCCGCTGTGCATCACTCAGTATGCGGTCAGAAATATTCGGGTAGTTCAACCCCAGCGACAAATGATACTGGCTGCGCGGGTTAAATTCATTGATGTAATAAAACCCTTCGGGTACCTGGTAATCGCCTTCAAGCCGCTTGGGGCCAAGGGTACCGGCAAGGGCACATACTTTATATGTTTTGAAAAGCCGGTAAGCATCTTTGCGTTCGTTCTTCACCCACACTTCCAGCTGGCTGTCGTACTTGAACGAGCGGATATAAACATATTTCGCCGGCCATTGCAATTTCTTTTCCTCAAACTGTTTTTTCAGCGCAGCCTCATTTTTATTCAGCGCCTCAGCAGGACGCTGAAGTGTTTTCTGAAAATCAATAAAAGAAGTGACAGAAGAAACGGAAGTGCCGCCCGAACCATTCTGCCCCGGAACCACGTGCACAAAACAACAGGTGAAAGTGATGGCGATTATCAGGTTTTTCATTACCGGTTTCATTAGATTAAAAAACGATTTCGTCCATGCTTTATTTCTAAAAAAAAATAAAACAATATGTAAAAATAAGATGAAAAGTTAAGAAATCACATTGCGTCAGGATGGCGGATGTACGATGACGGAAGTATAATGTCTGATGCTTGCCCTACGTAGTCCCGATTATTCGGGACGAAGGAGGGTCTGATGTATGATGAGCAGGTCAGGATATCCCTAATTAATCCATATTATGCTTTTTACAATTTGACCAACTTTCAACTTCCAACTTCTGACTTCCGACCTCCGACTACAAATTCCCCCTCGCCGCCTGCTCCCGTTCAATGGCTTCAAACAAAGCTTTGAAATTTCCCTTGCCAAAACTCCGGGCTCCTTTCCGTTGTATGATTTCGAAAAATAAGGTAGGACGATCTTCCACCGGCCTGGTAAATAATTGCAGTAAATACCCTTCGTCGTCCCTGTCCACCAGGATGCCCAGTTCTTTCAGCGGCTCCAGGTCTTCATCTATTTTTCCCACCCGGTCAAGCAGGTCGTCGTAGTAAGTGGTGGGCACACGCAGAAACTCCACGCCGTTGTTGCGCAGCGCTGTCACTGTTTTTACAATATCATTTGTAGCCATGGCCACATGCTGGCATCCCTCGCCATTGTAAAACTCGAGGTACTCTTCCACCTGGCTCTTCTTTTTTCCTTCGGCCGGTTCATTGATAGGAAATTTTACAAACCCGTTTCCATTGCTCATCACCTTACTCATCAGCGCCGAGTATTCGGTTGAAATATCTTTATCATCAAACGAAAGAATATTGCGGAAGCCCATCACTTCTTCATAAAATTTTACCCAGGGGTTCATCTGGTTCCTGTCCACATTGCCTACGCAATGATCCACATAAAGCAATCCTGTTTCTGCAGGATTAAAAAAATCATTTTTCCATGCACGATAGCCGGGCATAAAAGGCCCGTTGTAATTTTTTCTTTCCACAAACACATGCACCGTTTCGCCGTAGGTATGAATGCCACTCAGCACCACTTCGCCGTTTTCATCTTTCAGCCTGGTGGGCTGCAGGTAACTTTTCCCGCCGCGTTTTGTTGTTTCATCCCATGCACTGGTCGCATCATCCACACGCAGTGCCAGCACCCTTACACCATCGCCATGTTTGTAAATATGATCGGCTAATTCATTACCCGGCCGCAGCGGAGTTGTAAGCACAAAAGTCAGTTTGTTTTGCCGCACCGCATAGCTGGCCCGGTCTTTCACACCCGTTTCGGGCCCGGCATAGGCCAGCGCCTGGAAACCAAATGCACTCATATAAAAATGTGCCGCCTGTTTGGCATTGCCCACATAAAATTCCACGTAGTCGGTACCCTGCAAAGGGAGAAAATCAGTTTGTGTATTCTGTTTTGTATTTGAAGCTGTAACTGTTGCCATAATTTTTTTTTTGAAGTCAGCGAAAGTAATTCTGTTCAGCGCCTGTTGCGTCGCACTCTTGTACGACAACAATTCTATTGAGCAAATCAGCGGCTCATTGCCAGCGATTCCATCAGCAATTCAAAATGATTGCGTTCATCCGGGAAGATTTTATGAGCATAATCGGGACGCATGATGCAAAATTAGAAAATATAAACTGACATCCGGATAGCAAATAGTTTAATGGTTTGGCGGATTGATGGCTGAAGCCGCCTCAATACAATTTGACAATTCAGCAAGGCAGCAATTCTACCATCAAACCATCTTCAAAAACCCTGTAACCCGAAACCTTAATCCACAATCCTATCTTTGCCTTATGAAGAATCCTTCGGCAGAACTCAAGGTCGGTATCCTCGGTGGCGGGCAACTGGGACGGATGCTGTTGCAGGCTGCGGCCAATTACCCGGTGAAAACTTTTGTACTCGAAAACGATGAAGAATGTCCGGCTGCCCATCTTTGTCATCATTTTACAAAAGGCGATTTTAAAAACTTCGAAGCAGTTTATAATTTCGGAAAAAACCTGGATGCACTCAGCATTGAAATTGAAAATGTAAATGTGGAAGCGCTGGAAAAACTGGAAGCCGAAGGCGTAAAGATTTATCCCAGGCCATCGGTGCTGCGCATCATCCGGAACAAAATTTTGCAGAAACAATATTACCATCAGTATGATATTCCGACGGCAGAATTTATCATCACCCACGACCAGGCCGAGCTGCTGCGGCAGGAAAAATTTCTGCCGGCCGTTCACAAGCTCGGTACCGGCGGCTACGATGGCCGGGGTGTTGAAATCATCAAAACAATTGAAGACGTTCCAAAAGGTTTTGATGCGCCTGCCGTGCTGGAAAAATTAATACCGATTCAAAAAGAAATTTCGCAGATTGTAGCCATCAATGAGCAGGGCGATACGGCCCTTTACCCGCCTGTGGAAATGCTTTTCGATCCCGACCTCAATCAACTGGATTACCAGCTTTGCCCGGCAGAACTGAGTACACAGACATTGTACAAAGTTGAAGCCATTGCCCTGTCAGTTGTCCGCCACTTTCAGTCGCCCGGTATTTTTGCCGTGGAAATGTTTGTGGACAAAGCAGGCGACGTATTTGTAAACGAAACAGCGCCGCGGGTGCACAACAGTGGTCACCATACCATTGAAGCGCATTACTGCAGCCAGTTCGATATGCTCTGGCGCATCATGCTTGGCTACCCGCTGGGAAATACTGAAACCATTCTGCCGTCTATTATGGTAAATATTACCGGGGCTGCCGGTTTCAGCGGCAATGTACAATATGAAGGATTGGATGAAGTGTTGAAAATTGAAAATGCATTTGTACACATTTATGGAAAGAAGCAAACGAGACCCGGTCGTAAAATGGGGCATGTCACCATTCTCAGCAGGGAAAAACAAGACCTTCTGCACAAATCGAACAAGGTAAAACGGACGTTAATTCCAAAATCCTGAAACCATCCGTTTATCATCCTGTTTAACCACTCTTAACTGTCAGTCAATTAATTTTTTGGATGGGAAAGGAAATTGTGCTGTGCGGCGTCAAATATCAAATCGCAAAAGTCAATAAGTGCTTATTTTTAAGGTTCAAAGTTTTTTTTAAAGTCATGGCAAAAACTCCAAAGCTGGTTACAGGATTTGTAAGCATCGTTTTTATTTCAACTATCATGTCGTGCAACGGTAAAAAGGATACCAACATGCAGCAAAGCGCCACCCAGATGCAGCAGCAAAACCTGGTGGTGGATGTGATGATTGCTGCTACCCGTTCACTGAATGCCGATATTGAAGTGCCCGGTACCATACTGGCCAACGAATCGACGGAAATTCACCCGGAAGTATCGGGACGTATTGTAGAGTTGAATGTGAAGGAAGGAACCTATGTGCAGCAGGGGGCTATGCTGGCAAAACTTTATGATGGCGACCTGCAGGCGCAGCTTCGCAAGCTTGATGTGCAGCTAAAAATTGCCGAACAAACCGAAAAGCGCCAGGCCGAATTACTCAAGATCCAGGGCATCAGCCAGCAGGAGTACGACTTGAGCCTGTTGCAGGTTAATAACCTGAAAGCCGATATTGATATAATAAAAGAAAGCATCCGCAAAACCGAAATCCGGGCCCCGTTCAGCGGCAAGCTCGGGTTAAAAAACATCAGCCCCGGCGCTTACGTTACTCCTTCAACCATAGTAACCACCATCAGCCAGGTAACACTGCTTAAAATACAGTTTAATGTGCCGGAGCGGTATGGCTCGCAATTGCGAACCGGGCAAAACATTTCCTTCACCATTGATGGTTCATTGAAAACGTTTAACGCATCGGTAATTGCATCGGAAGTAAAAATGGATGAAAATACCCGGAGCCTTGCCATAAGAGCCGTGGTAAAAGAAACGGACCCGGCGCTGATACCCGGTGCATTTGCCAAAGTGAAAATTGTGCTGGGCCAAAATGAAAACGCCATCATGATTCCAAATATCATTGTGGTACCACAGGGTAGAAAAAAGCAGGTCTTTTTATATAAAGCAGGCAAGTCAGTTCCGGTGGATATAACTACAGGTGTGCGGGACAGTACCGAAATACAGGTGCTGGCCGGTGTGAAGGCAGGTGATACAGTGATTACTTCAGGGTTACTGTTTTTAAGGCCGGGAGCGGATGTGAAGTTGAAGAGGGTAAGTGGTGAGTAATGAGTGGTGAGTGTCTTGTACTGAAATAGGTGGATAGATTTTACCAACCTTACTCTTACAACTATATTCTTGAAACTTAAACACACTAATCCTGATGTATTTACAATTTCAAAGGAATTAGTTCTTGAGTGTTACCGGGAAACGAATTATTTCCTGAAAGCGAACGATATACTATGATATCGCAAATCAGGAAGGCTGCCTTATCTGTGCATTTAAATGTTGCTGAATGGTGCTCAGGAAAATCTGCAGGAGAATGAAAGCGGTTTTATGAAATAGCAAGATATTCTGCAAGCGAAGTTGATACGGCATTTGGCACTGTTTTCAGATTGTCTTATGTACAGATGGAGCAATTAAAGGATTTTGAAAAAATAATAATTACAACATTAAAATACTGAGCGGTCTGATTGGGAAGGAGCTTGCTCATCATTGACCACTCACCACTCAAAATATGAACTTATCAGAACTCAGTTTACGACGACCGGTGCTGGCCATGGTTTGTTCCATTGTCATCATCATTTTCGGAAGCATCGGGTACAAATATTTGGGTGTACGGGAATACCCGGCCATTGACCCGGCCGTAGTGAATGTGCGCACCTCGTATGTGGGGGCCAATGCCGATATAATCGAGCAGCAGATAACCGAGCCGCTCGAAAAAGCCATCAACGGTGTGCCGGGTGTAAAAAACATTACTTCCACCAGCTCTACCGGCAGCAGCAATATCACAGTGGAGTTTGAACTGGGTGTGGACCTGGAGCGTGCCGCCAATGATGTGCGGGATAAAGTGTCGCAGGCACAGGGCCAGCTGCCGCAGGATATTGATGCGCCACCTATCGTAAGCAAGGCCGACTCGGATTCTGACCCGATTGTTTTTCTGCAGATTCAAAGTGCGAGCAAGGGACTGATGGAACTTACCGATTACGCCGAAAACGTAGTGCAGGAACGATTGCAAACCATACCCGGTGTAAGTGGTGTAAATGTTTTTGGCCGCCGCTATGCCATGCGGCTATGGATTGACCCGGCAAAGCTGGCTGCATACCGGCTTACCATTGCCGACATCAGGAATGCCCTTGACCGGGAAAATATTGAGCTGCCCGGTGGAAAAATAAGGGGCAACACCACCCAGCTTATTGTAAAAACATTTGGCAAACTGACCAAAGCAGTTGATTTCAACAACCTGATACTGCGCCAGGATAATAATGGGGTTGTCCGCTTCAAAGATGTTGGCTTTGCCGAGTTGGGTCCCGATAACGAAGAACAGGTTTCCCGGAAAAACAATGTGCCCTCTGTTAATTTGGGTGTAGTGGCCCAGCCCGGCAGCAACCAGATAGAAATCGTAGATGAAGTGTACCGGCGTATTAATGAAATAAAAAAGGATATGCCAGCCGACATCATCCTCGAAGTGGGCTACGACCGTACTCAGTTTGTCCGCAATGCCATCGGCGAAGTGAAAGAAACGCTGCTGATAGCAATCAGCCTGGTGGTGCTTATCATTTTTCTTTTTTTCCGCGAAGCAATAATTGCCTTCCGGCCGCTGATTGATATTCCCGTTTCGCTTATTGGCGCATTCTTCATCATGTACCTGATGGGTTTTTCCATCAATGTGCTTACGCTGCTGGCCATAGTGCTTGCCACCGGCCTGGTGGTTGACGATGGCATCGTGGTGACAGAAAATATTTTTAAAAAAATGGAGCAGGGCATGAACAAGCACCGGGCGGCACTCGAAGGCTCCAAAGAAATTTATTTTGCGGTTATCGCTACATCACTCACCCTGGCCATTGTATTTCTACCAATCATTTTCCTCGAGGGTTTTGTTGGAAGACTCTTTCGTGAATTTGGCATTGTGCTGGCCGGGGCTGTGCTCATTTCGGCATTTGTTTCCCTTTCACTCACACCGGTGCTGAATATTTATTTGACAAAGAAAGATCCGCATAAGCATTCCTGGTTTTACCGCGTCACGGAGCCATTCTTTACAGGTCTTGAAAACCTGTATAAAACAACATTAAGTGGATTTATGCGCCTGCGGTGGATGGCTTGGGTTATCGCCCTGGGCTGTGTTGCAATAATATTTTTTGTCGGCCGGCAGCTTCCGTCAGAGCTGGCGCCGATGGAAGACCGCAACCGGGTGCGAACCAGCATTACCGGGCCAGAAGGCGCCGACTTTGATTATACCGACCGGGTTGCTTATGAAATCACTCAGCATCTGCTCGACTCTATTCCTGAAAAATATGTTGTACTCACTTTTGCCCCCGGTTTTGGCGGCGGTGGCAGCAATGCAGCTTTCATCAGCATGGGCCTGGTGGATGCATCGCAAAGAAAGAGAAGCCAGGATGAAATTGCCCGGCACATGAGTCACATGTTTCGTCGTTACACCAATGTGCGGGTATTTGCCAACCAGGAACAAACCATCTCTGTTGGCCTTGGTGGCCGTGGTGCTTTCCCTGTTCAGTTCGTCATTCAGCATCTCAATTTTGACAAGATTAAGGAAAAGGTTCCCCTCTTTCTTGAAGAGGTAAGAAAAAATCCAACCTTCCAGGGTTTTGATGTTAACCTGAAATTCAACCAGCCTGAATTGCAGATTACTATTGACCGCCTGAAGGCAAATGAGCTGGGTGTGTCGGTAATGGATATTTCAACCACGCTGCAACTGGCGCTAAGTGGTCGCCGCTTCGGGTATTTTATCATGAATGGAAAACAATACCAGGTGATAGCGCAGGTGGACCGGCAGGACCGTGATGATCCGCTCGACCTTAAAGGATTTTTTGTACGTAACAACCGCGGCGAACTTATTCAGCTCGACAACCTGGTGAAGATGGAAGAAATGGCCAACCCGCCGAATATTTATCACTTCAACCGGTTCAAAAGTGCAACCATACAGGCTGGTCTTACTCCCGGGAAAACCATCGGTGAAGGAATTGCCGAAATGGAAAAAATTGCCAATAAAGTACTCGATGATACTTTCAATACATCGCTGGCCGGCGCCTCACGTGATTTTGCCGAAAGTTCATCTAATACGGCATTTGCATTTTTGCTTGCGCTGGTGCTTATTTTTCTCGTATTGTCTGCACAGTTCGAAAGTTTTATTGATCCGATTATCATCATGATTACCGTGCCGCTGGCATTAGCAGGCGCTGTGCTCAGCATGTGGCTATTGGGTCAAACGCTGAATATCTTTTCACAAATCGGCATCATCATGCTCATCGGTCTGGTCACCAAAAACGGAATCCTTATTGTGGAGTTCGCCAACCAGAAACGGCGGCGTGGCGAAAAGAAAATTCCTGCGGCCATTGATGCCGCCGTAGCCCGTTTGCGGCCGATATTGATGACAACACTTGCCACTACACTTGGCGCATTGCCCATTGCGCTGGCCTTCGGTTCAGCCGGCAAAAGCCGCGTGCCGCTGGGCATCGTCATCGTAGGCGGAATGCTCTTTGCCCTCATACTTACTTTGTATGTGGTGCCGGCATTGTACTCATATCTTTCTTCAAAAAAGAAAATCAGCAACCTCGACACCGAGCTGGCTGTGGCTGAACTGAAGGAAGCGCATGATTGATTTTTTTATTGATAAACCAAAACCACTTTCTCAACAATGCTCTTTGGCAGGTTGAAAGGTGGAGAATTATGTAACCAGCTTTATTCATTATTATGATACTTCAGTTGCAACGTTTGCCGGCGATACATGTTCCGGTGACTTACCTGCCGGAACCGAAAGGTTTATCGTCTCTGACCGGCATCTCTGACGGAGTCTGGTACTCGTCAGAGTCGTCAGACCCGGCCGAAGCGGCGGTGACCGATCATCCGTTTATTCGCCATTCGGCATCGGGTCTTTTTAGTGCCATGCGCACAGTTACCAATTGGTGCAAAAGACTGCCCATTCATATTTCCGTGTATTTCCGTGCCTCCGTGGCAATAATTTTCTTTTTGGGAACCATATTAATTTCTTCAACCGTTCATTCCCAAAAACTATTAACGCTTGAAGAAGCCATTGCCACAGCACTGCAGAATAATTATGACATCCGCCTTTCAAAAAACGATTCGGCTGTGGCGGCGCTGGATAACTCCTACCGTAATGCAGTTTTTCTTCCAAGATTAAACGGCAACTTAGGCTCCACCTGGAACCGCAATAACCAGAAACAGGAATTTGCCAACGGCACTAAGCGGGAAGGCGATGTAAAAACCAACAACCTCGTTTCATCTCTTTCCCTAAGCTGGACTTTGTTCGACGGCGGAAAAATGTTTGTAACAAGAGATAAAGCCGAAGTGCTTGTTAAGCTGGGCGAACTCGGCATCAAAGACCAGGTAATAAATACTGTGGCTGTTGTCATCAATACCTATTATAATATTGTACGACAGAAACAGCAACTGAAAGCCATTGAAGAGCAGATGAGCATCAGCCAGACCCGAGTTGACCTTTCGCAGCGCAAACTGGAGATTGGCGTGGGCGCCAAACCCGATGTGCTCCAAAGCCAGGTGGACCTGAACGCCCAGAAATCGGCACGGTTCAGGCAGCTCACACTCATTCAGCAACTGAAAGAGATACTGAACCAAAGTATGAACGTGGCTGCCGGCATCCACTACGAGGTCAACGATTCTATTCCTATCAACTATAAACTTACCCTGGGTGAAATCCAGCACAATCTCGACAACAGCAATACTGTTTTGCAATACCTGAAAAAAAATATTGAAATCGCCAATCTTACAGTGAGAGAAAGAAAAGCTGAACGCTTCCCGATCCTTACTTTCAATTCGGCTTTTAATCTCAACCGCACCAACAATGATATTACGCTTAACCCGGCGCTGCCGCTGTTTAACCGCAACCGCGGGTACAATTTCGGTCTTTCCGCCTCCATCCCTATTTTGAACAACCGAAACACCCATCGGCTAATCAGGCAGGCCGAGTTGAATGTACAGTACCAGCAGCTGATTTTTGATAATCAAAAATCGTTACTGAATCTCGGTGTGCTTAATGCATTCCAGGATTATGAACTGCAAAAGCAGACCCTTGAGCTGGAAGAATCAAATATCCTGCTGGCAAGGGAAAATGTAAACATCATCCTGGAATCATACCGTCTCGGACAAGCCACATTTCTCCAGTTGCGTGAAGCGCAAAAGAGTCTTGAAGATGCCTACAACCGCCTGATTGCCGCCCGGTACAATACCAAGCTGGCGGAAACGGAGTTGCTGCGGCTGAAGGGAGAGCTGGTGAAGTAGTTTATAGTTTGTAGTTGGTAGTTTGTGGTTTGTAGTTAAATTTAGATAAACCAGGTTTATGGCTACTATTCAAAGATTTGAAGACCTGGAAATCTGGAAAAAATCACGAATTCTCTCCGGCAAAATTTATCCGATTACTTTTAATACCCCCATTGCTGATGATTTTAGAATGAAAGACCAGTTGCGTGGCAGTGTTGGTTCAATAATGGACAATATTGCCGAAGGCTTTGAGCGTGGAAGCCGGCTTGAATTTATTAATGGCCTTTCAATTGCCAAGAGAGAAACGGGAGAACTAAAATCGCAATTATACCGTTGTCTTGACAATAACTATATCACTCAAAAATTGTTTGATGAATTATATAATTTAGCAGATGAATTAACCAAAATGATCACTTCATTCATTAATTATCTGAATACATCGAAAATCAAAGGACAGAAATTTAAAAACAGAACCCGGGATGCCTAAACCACAAACTACAAACCACAAACATCAAGCTGTTCTAGTCGGCATCATCATGGGCAGCGACAGCGATTTAAACATCATGCAGGCCGCTGCTGATATACTGAAACAATTCGGTATTCCGCATGAAGTGACGGTGGTTTCCGCCCATCGTACCCCGCTGCGCATGGTGGAGTATGCACAAAAAGCAAAAGAAAGAGGACTCAAGGTAATCATTGCCGGCGCCGGTGGCGCTGCACATCTGCCCGGCATGGTGGCTTCCATCACATCCTTACCTGTCATTGGTGTTCCCATCAAATCATCCAACAGCATTGACGGCTGGGATTCGGTGCTCTCTATTTTACAAATGCCCAATGGGGTGCCGGTGGCCACCGTAGCCCTTAATGCCGCAAAAAATGCCGGCATACTTGCGGCCGAAATCATCGGCACTTTCGATGAAACCATTTCCCAGAAAGTAACCGGTTACAAAAACTCGCTCAGCAATGAAGTAATTGATAAGGTGGAAAAGCTGAAGAGGGAGGGATGGGAAAATAAGTTTGATTAGGAACCATGATTTTCAGGATTGAAAAGATTTGCTGTAAACCAGGAATAATTTATTCCTTACTCATTTTATTTACTTTTTTCATAGCATCCTGTGCAGGAAAGGATAACCCATCTGTAACACTTATCAAAAAACTCCCCGCCTACCCTTCCGCATCCGCCATCGAATTCATTAATGGAAAACTTTACGTGATGGGGGATGATGCCCCCGGCCTGCTGATTCTGGACACCAACCTCCATGTTCTTGATTCTATCCCGTTGATTTCATACACCGGCCGAAGGATTCCAGGGGAAATCAAACCCGACCTGGAAGCATCTGCATTTTCCGTAACCGATACGGGTACTGCCATTTTTCTATTTGGCTCCGGGTCATTGACCCCCTATAGAAACCATGGGTTGAAATTCTATTTTGAAACAAACCGGAAAGACAGCATTCCCCTTCAGAATTTCTATACACAATTAAAAAACTCTGGAATTGAGCAAGTGAATATTGAAGGCGCTTGCTTTGTTGCCGGTTCCTTGTTTTTATCAAACCGGGGAAATAAAAGTTATCCGTATAATCATCTTATCACTGCTTATAATCTGCTTTGGAATGATGAAGATAGTTTTCATGTGTCCATCACCCTTGTTCAAGTAAAACAAGATACGGCTGATTTCAGCGGTGTTTCAGGTTTATGTTATGCAGAAGGGAGCGACCAGTTGATAATGACAGTTTCAACCGAAGACACACGCAGCAGCCATGAGGATGGAGCTATCGGGAAAAGTTATCTCTGGATTATCGACAACGCTTCAAAAATGCTGAAAAACACAACCATCAGCCCCGACCGGATAATTGACCTGGAAAAAACAGACAGCCGCTTCGCCGGGCAAAAGATTGAATCCGCTACTGTAATAAGGGAAACTGGTGATGAAATTCATCTTGCACTCGTTGCCGACAACGATGATGGCAGCAGTACGGTTTTTAAAATCGGCATTAAAAAGAAATAAGCCATTCAGCTATTTTTTCCGGCTATTTTTCCTGCAGTATCACAAACTCCTGCTCCAAACCAAGCGAATGCTCATATAATTTCTGAATAAAATCCCTCCCCCACTTTGCATAGAAATAACTGAGGTTATCGTACCGCTCCTGCAAGCCATTGGCCGGAAATAAATATGACTTGATGGTATGAATCTGCCGCTGCTGGTCGGTGAATTTTCTTTTTTCTGCCCGCAGCATTTTCTTTTCCAGCTCCTGCAGGCGGTGAACGGTTTTCATCTTCAGCGCTTCCACATGTTTTTCCAGTGTACTATCCACCGAAGCGGCCTGCCTCTTAAAGCTGTCATAGAGCTGTTCCAGCTGCTGCAGCGAGCCGTTCAGTTTTACATCCATTCCTTTTTCACGCAATACAAGGCGGTTGAGAATTTCATCCTGCGGCAAAAAGAAATCCTCAATACTGAAATCCAATTTTGAAATTTTCTCCTGCCACTTCTTTTCCACTACTAAAAAAGAATTGCGCAGCACCAGCACCGGGTAAGGAACATTATAGTTGCTGAAAAGTTCTTTCAGCTGCAGCCAGTATGCCAGCTCTCCCCCGCCGCCGATAAAGGCAAGGTTGGGTAAAACTGTTTCCTGGTAAAGTCCCCGCAGAACCACATTCGGGCTGAAAAGCTCAGGATGACCGGTTAATTCACCCATCAATTCCTGCTGCGTGAAGCTAATACCTGTGCCCTGTACCTTGTACCTTGCGCCTTGTCTTGTTATTCTTTCTCTTTTATCATCTTTCAGGTAGAACAAATTAATCTCTCTCGGGTTTACCTGCACTTTATAACCCGCATTGTCCAGGCGTACCGCAGTTTTTTCAACAATATCCGAAGCCGTTTGGTTCAGCAAATCATCCTTAAACACAGGAATCATCTGCCGCTTCAGTTCTGCATTGTCGGGCAGCAGCACCACAAGCCCATATTCGCCAAACAATGCATTCACTATTTTAAAAGTAGCAGACTGAATGGTATCACCCAACCGGTAACAGTCTTTTACCACGGTGATTAACTCATTACCAAACGGCAATACGGAAAGCTGACCTTCCATCTGCCCAACCAGGCTGATGAGGTCTTTGTCAATCTGCATTCGTCCCACAGCTCCGGTCTGTTTTGTTTGCCACAACAACTTTTCCCCGCCGAGATAAATATGATTGAGCTCCTCCAAATCAGCATCTTCAGCGCCGATATAAAACACCGGCACAAATTTGCTGCCGGGCAGATTTTCATTACAGTACTCCGCCAGCTTTATAGTGTGGAGGATTTTATAAATAAAATACAGCGGCCCGGTGAAGATATTGTTCTGATGGGCGGTAGTTAGGGTAAAACAATTGGCTGCAGCAAGCGCTTCAATATTTTGCTTCGTCTTTTCAGAAACAGGAACAGCCTCGTACTGCTTTTTCAGTTCCTGTACCAGCACGGTGCGGTTGTACGAAAACTTTTTCCTTTCTTCAATGGCAGTCCGGATGCCCTGCAGTGTAACCGGGTAGCGGTAAAAATTTTTCAATGCATCAGCATGGTCAATGTAGTCCAGTACAATCTTATTGAAGTATCCTGTCTGCCGGTAAGGTATGCGGGTAGAAACAAAATCCATATCAGTCGGTCTGATTAACAATTAATGCCCGTAAAAGTAATAAGTCCGGCGGGTTTTTAGCCACTGATTGCACCGATGAACACAGATTTAACTAAACCGCTCTGCAGCAAAAGGCCTTATATCCATGCTGGCCGGTTTATTATTCACTATTTCATCCACCAGTTTGCCTGTACCTGCACCCAGGCTCAGCCCCAGCATGGCATGGCCGGTGGCAACCGTAACGTTGGAATATTTTTTTATTCTGCCAATGTACGGCAACCCGTCGGCCGAGCAGGGCCGGTAACCATACCATGTATTTTCTTTCGAAGGTAACGGCACATCAAATTGCGGGTAGTAGCGTTTCACCGCATCCAGTATGCCCTGCACCCGGTTCATCCTTGGCGGCGTTTTATGCGAAGTGATTTCCATGGTGCCGCCAAAGCGGATTTTGTTCCCGTTCATCGGTGTTATGGCCACCCGGCCTTCCACCAGTACGGCCGGGTAATTCACTTTATATGGCGAATTTTCCAGCGTAACTGAATAACCACGACCCGGCATCAGCGGAATATTCAAATCCATCAGCCTTGCCGTCTGTCTTGCCCACGAACCCGATGCCAGCACCACTTCATCCGCTTCAAAAATTTTTTCACCGCATATCACTTTCGCAATACGGCCGTTGTTTTTTTCAAAGCCCGTTACTTCCGCATCAGGTACCAGTTGTACCTGGTTCTTCCGAAGCCAGTCAATCAGGTTTGCCATCAGCCTGTTCGGATAGCAATGCGCATCGCATTTAAACCACAAGGCGCCTTTTGCTTTTATGGTTGTTTGCGGTTCCAGCTGCTTCAGTTCACCGGGTGTCAGCATCACCGTATCTGTTAACCCTAATTCATGCGCCTTCTCGCAGGTATGCTTTGCATGTTCAGCTCCTTCATGGGTCTGAAAAATTTCAAGCAGCCCTTTATGTTCATAGGCAAAATCAAAACCGGGAATCTTCAGCCAGCTTTCATATTCCCGCTGGCTCAGCAAGGCAATGTCACGCAGCGGCACGGCCGATTCTTCCACATGTTGTTTCGTTGCCACCCGCATAAATTTCCATCCCCAGCTTATCAGGTTCCAGTCGAGCCGCGGCTGCACATAAAAAGGACTTTTTGAATTCCACATCCACTTCAATCCTTTCAGTACAATGCCCGGTGTAGCCAGCGGAACAAAATGACTTGGGCAGATATAGCCCGCATTGCCGTATGAGCAGTTGTCAGAAAAATCGGCTTTGTCAAGCACCATCACCTCCCAACCCGATTGTTTCAGATAAAACGCAGAGCTCAGCCCGATGATTCCTCCGCCGATGATGATTGCTTTTGCCATGGATTTGTGGTAAATTTTTTTAGTTGGTCAGCTTAATTGCCACTATTAAACTTTTGATGCGCCTGCGCTCCGAAACCTAAGTGAAGGTGGGACGCTTTGTAAAACCCGACATTTATCGTCGGTGTCCGTTCCGCTGCAACAATTCTATTCAGCATACTTGGAGCATGATTACGGTAATCAACTATTCTCTGATTCGAAAAATATTGAACCCCTTCGGGGTTCGTTTTCCTTCTTTGCCACCCCTCTCCGGGTTTCACCCGGAGCTATTAATCCCGATTATTATCGGGACGCCCCCTCCGGGGCGCTGCCTGCCTGCTCACATTAAACCTTCTATTCCCATTTTGTAAAAAAACTATACGCCAAACGACAAGCGCTGAACATTAACCATTGATTAGTGCAAGGGTTGTGCGTGGCGAACGTACCTTTTGTGAGGTGGTTAAGGTTTAATAATCCTCACTCCAAACACTCTCCCGGCCGTCTTTCCGTAATTCGCTTCAATGCGCACCGTAACTTTTTCCTTGCCTTTCAGCAATTCATCCGGGATTTTATACTCCACATCATAAAACGTCCCCGTTTTGCCGCCGTTCCATTCCACCATGGCAATCTTTACCCCTTCCACCAGAATATCAAACTTGCGGTCTTTATCGTCGCCGATATATGTCAGTAAAAGATTGTTGGCCACAGCTGGGTTCACTTTCATCTCAAAAGAAAAATAATTATCCCTTCTTGCTTCCCTTCCCATTCTGCCGATGGCATCACTCACATAACTTCTTTCGCTTGCCTGCAGGTTATGGTCCCGTTCGGGCTGCATCTCGCCGATGCGGAAATAATCAATTGTCCTCGCTTCAATTTCCTGTTGTCGTTTCTTTTCCGCTTCATATTCCGCCTGGCGTGCCGCCCAGTCTGCCGGGGTGAAATAATCCCAGTACACACTGTAATACTGGTTATACACTTTATAAAATGGAATCAGCTTTACATCAAATGGTTTTCCCACACCCTGCATTTCAAACTCATGCGGCCGGGCCGCCGGTTTTATCCAGTCGCTTGCATTCTTATTATCGGTAAGCAAAACGGGAGTGCCAAACACCGGGTCGGGCATTTCTTTTCCCAGCAACCCAGCCAAAACAAGCGGCCCGTATTTAAACGCAATACGGTTCGGATTATCCGGCATGGCTTCGGTATAAAGATGGATCGGAAACCTGATTTCCAGCTTATCCCCTTTCTTCATCGTCACCCGTAGCGGTATATAGCCATCAATGCGGTCAAACTCAAAGTTGCCGTCGAAAGATTTTATGTTGAAGTTTTCTTTTCCATTCATAAAAAATCTTACCCGGCCGTGGCTCCAGGAAGGTTTGCGGATGAGCAGCGTCATGGTACGGCTTACATCCCCCTCGTAAATCAGGTTAGTGGAATTGCTTTCCGGAAAATTTGTTTCCTGCCGGAAAACAATTCCCTGCTGCCTCCAACTGACAACTGAAGGAATAAACAGGTTGATAAATAGTTCACCATGTTCGCCATGACTGTAAATCTGCTCCGCATACTTGGAATGATTTTCCAAGCCGCTGCCCACGCAGCAGGTAAAACTGCTGAACGGCCGGCTGAATTCTTTTTTTGTGCCCATGCGCAGCGGCACAAAATAGGTCATCATGCCATCTTCCGGGTTTTGCGAAGCAAGTATATGATTGTACAAAGCCCGTTCATAATAATCCATCAGCTCACCGGATGGCTGCCATGCAAACAAATGTCTTGTCAGCTTCAGCATATTGTAGGTGTTGCAGGTCTCGCAGGTATTATCGCTCAGCCGTTCACTGAGCGAATCTCTTGCCCCGCAGTATTCATAGTTACTGTTGCCGCCGATAACATAACTGTGATGATGCACCATGCTCTCCCAGAAAAAAGCAGCTATGGTCTTATCTCTTTCGTTCCCGGTCAGTTCATATAGCCGTGCGCTGCCGATGGCCTTGGGCACATTGGTGTTGCTGTGTTTGCCGGGCAACGGGTCAATGCGTTTAGCCAGCTGACCCATTACAAACTCGTCATAAAATTTATACGAAAGGTCAAAATATTTTTTATTGCCTGTAAATGAATAAATATTGGCCAGCACCTCATTCATACCGCCCCATTCGCAGTTCAGCATTTTTAATCTTGCCGAATCATCAAGGTGATTGATGGTGTTGTAAGTCCAGTCGGCCATTTTTACTGCCACATCCAGCGCTTTTTTGTTTTCACAATACAAATACGCATCGCAAAGGCCGGCCATTACCTTATGCACCGTATACCAGGGGCTCCACCCGCCGTTCAAATCGAAGCCTGAAGATTTGATTTCCCCTCTTGCCACTTTGTCAAAAATTGAATCTTCATTTGGAATAGCACCGATATAACCGGTCTTTCTTACCTGCTGGCAGCGTTCCAACTCATCCACAATGTAGGCAACCCGTTTTTTGAATTCCTCATTTCCTGTTGACACATACATCATGGAAGCGGCCGACAGGTAATGACCCAGCGTGTGACCGGACAAGCCTTCACTCTCCCATCCGCGGTAAACAGAATCTTTGGTTGGCAATCCGGCATGTTTATGAAAACGGTGAAGCAACCGGTCGGGTTTTATTGAAAGCAGGTAAGCGCTGTCCATCTTCATCGCATGACTGAAAGGGCTCCTGAGCAGCTTCACATCGTTCAGGTTAAACGAGTAGGCTTTGACAGGCGCCACAGGGTTTACTTTTAACCTTGTATCATTTTTCTCCGGCACATAGGATTGACAAAAGGCCGCCGCAATTAAGAAATAAAAACCATGTATTAAAACAATTCTCTTCATGCCTTATGTTTTATAAAAAAGAAGGAATGAAACACATCACTCATCATTTTACTGAAAATTTATAGATCGTTGTATGGTTATAAGTTTCTCCCGGTTTCAAAATTGTATTCGGAAACGAAGGCTGGTTCGGCGAATCAGGAAAATGCTGCGTTTCCAGGCAAAGCCCGGCATGCTTTATATACTTCACCCCTCCTTTTGTATTTTTCAAACTGCCATCCAGGAAATTTCCGCTGTAAAACTGGATACCCGGCTGCGAAGTGAACACTTCCATCAATCGTCCGCTGGCTGCATGATACAAGGAGCCGATGAGTTCCGTGCCATGGCCGCTGCGTGTCAATACCCAGTTATGATCGTATCCACCGCTGACCTGTGCAATGTCATTCCCTATTTTTTTTGATGTGTTGAAGTCCATCGGCGTTCCTTTCACATCTTCAATCTTACCCGTTGGAATCAATTTGTCATTTACCGGAGTATACTTATCCGCCTTAAGCATCAGCCCATGTTCAAGAATAGTGGAGTCGGTTCCGGCAGAAAGATTGAAGTAACAATGATTAGTAAGATTAACCGGTGTGGGTTTATCGGTAGTGGCGATATAATCTATTTTCAGTTCGTTTGTGGGAAGCAAAGTGTAGGCAACCGTAATTTCCATATTGCCCGGATAACCTTCTTCGCCATCGCTGCTGTGATACTGAAATCCGAGTGTGCTGTGTTCGTCATTAATTTCTTTTCCTTTCAATGTCCAGGTTACTTTATCAAAACCTTTCAGCCCTCCGTGCAAAGAATTACCATTGTTGTTTGCAGCCAGTTTATATTCTTTTCCTTCCAGCGTAAACCGGGCATTGGCTATCCGGTTGGCATAGCGGCCTACGATACAGCCGAAATAAGGATTGGCGGCTTGCAGGTAACCGCTGAGTGAATCAAATCCCAGCACCACATCGCCCATCTGGCCGCTTTTGTCTGGAACCATAACATGGGTGACCGCGGCTCCGTAATTAATAATTTTTACTACCATACCACTTGTGTTGGTCAGTGTGTATTCAAAAACAGAATCGGCGCCAATCATGCCGTAAAATTTTTGTTCAAATCCGGCTTTCATTTCTTTTGTCCCATGGGTTTTTGTCTCTTCTTTTTTGGAAACCTCATTGCAACTGAAGACCAGGGAGGCAATTGTTATAACAATTAAAGCTTTTCTCATTTTTTTACTTCTGATTTTTTACTTTGAGTTAATAGTTCAGTTTTACATCCGTAATTTTTGTCGGCAGCCATACCTGCATTTCATTCCGGCCGCGGTTGGCCCAGGCGTAATAAGGTATGGCAATGATTTTTTTCTTTTCTGTTTTTAATGATAATCCATCTTCATCAACTGTTACAACCGGCACTTCGGCTGTCAAAGCTTTTACCGGTTCATCCAATACTTTATAATCTATCGTTTCAAATCTTGTGTTTTCAGGTATGATAATATTCCATGCTTTGCCATTATTGTCGGCGCCTTCAATGCAATAGACTATTGGGCCTCGTTGTATCGCAATTCGATTTTTATTCTGTTTCAAAGAATCCTTTGCAAAGATTGATTTAGTTTCCATAGAATAATTGACTTCAACAACATCCCCCTGCCTCCACTCTCTTTCAATTGATAAATACCCATTTTGATGTATCACAACCACTGGCGTTCCGTTTACGACTATACCAGGTGTTAAAAAGTCCGTTTGATCTATGCTTTTATATAAGTTACCGGGTACAGAACCATAACTATACCATCCTGGTATTCGTAAACTCAACCTGAATTTAGATTTCTTTGCAGGATCAATCATCAGTTTCACCTTCCCCTCCCACGGATAATTCGTTTCCATCTTTACATTTACATTTCCGTTCTTCAGCGGAATGGTTGTGTTACTTCCCACAAACAGATTCACATAAATCGCTTCATCGCTTTTTGCATAAATATAATTCCCAAGTGAAGCCACCAGCCTGGCAATGTTTGCCGGGCAACAGGCCGTGCCAAACCATTCCCTTCGGTAATGTTGCCCGCGGCTCGCCAAAGGATTACCGTAAAAGAACCGATCGCCGCTTAGGCTCAGGCCATCCAGCGCACCGTTATACAAACTTCTTTCAAGCACATCAATATATTCAGCGCTTCCGGTAAGTGCATTCATGCGCTGGTTCCAAAACACCATTCCCACGCTGGCGCAGGTTTCGCAGTAAGCCTGCTCGTTTGGCAAATCATAATCCACGGTAAAACCTTCGTTGCTACCCGCCGATCCAATGCCGCCGGTGATATACATGTTGCGGTACACCACATCTTCCCACACGGTACGCATGGCTTTCATGTAATCTGCATCGCCGGTTTGTGCCGCCACATCCGCCGCGCCGGTGTACATGTACATGGCCCTCACTGCATGACCGGTGATTTGTGTTTGTTCTTTCACCGGCAATACATCCTGTGCATAAGCAGTATCTTTCCAATCGGTCCATGTATAACCTATCGCCAGTTTCTTACCTCTTTCACTCAATAACCAATCCGCCAGTTCCAGGTATTTTTCATTCTTTGTCACCTTGTACAATTTCACCAGCGCCAGTTCCAGTTCCTGGTGACCGGTGACCCAATGCCGCTTGCCCGGGCCAAATAATGCATCGAAATGATCAGCCCATTTGATACACACATCAAGAAGCTTCCTCTTGCCGGTTGCATTGAAATAAGCCACACCGGCTTCAATCATGTGGCCTGCATTGTAATCTTCGTGCATGCTCATATCAGTATAGCGATCCTGTAATCCTTTCAACGTGTACCATGTATTCAGGTAGCCGTCCGGCTGCTGCGCCGACGCAATTTTATCAATCCATTCATCGCATTTCTTTTCCATATCCTGGTTTGGATGTGTTTTCAAAGAATAGGCCATAGCTTCCAGCGCCTTGAACACATCGCTGTCGTCATAAAAAATTCCTTCGTGCTGCTCACCTTTATTTCTTGCAACCTTTTCAAAATTTTTTATACGTGCTGTGGCCACCTCTGTCTGGTAAATACAGGCCGCCAGCGTTGTCGTCGCCACTTTATCAATCTTCGGCTTCCAGAATTCGTCGGTAATAGTTACCTGCGAAAAATTGACGGGTTCAATTTTTTGCAGGCCGGTTTGTGAAAAGCTGTCGCAATAAATAAAACTGGCAGCTATCACAAATTTTATAATCTTCATTTTCTATTTTTTATTTTGACTATTATTTGCGTAAATGAATGGGCCGGAAAAGAATAAACAAAACTGTTTCCTTTCACACTTACCTGCTTCATCACCGTTTTCACTTTTTGTTCATTCACTGTATTCTCATCATATATATTTTTAGAATTTACTTCAGCCACTTCGGCTTTATCAGCCAGGTTTCCAAACTGGTTCAGGATGGTTGTCTCTACCGCTTTGTCCTCGCTCCGGTTCACCACGTTTATCACCAGCTCTTCTTTCACTTCGTTGTAAGCGGTTGACACATCGAGGTAAGGAATATTTTTTTGCTCCCCCACATCATAGGTATCACCATCCACAAATGCCGAGACAGACTGACCAAAACAATTTGTACCAAATAATTGCAGCGGGTAATAAATTGTCTGCATCCAGAGTTTATCGTTTGTCACCATCATCGGGGCAATCACATTCACCAACTGTGCCATGTTTGCCATTTTTACAATATGGGCATTGCGTACAAAACAATTCAGAAACTGCGCCACTACCAGTGCATCCTGCAGGTTATAATGTTCTTCCAGTCCCTGCTCCGTCCATGCACGATACCACACATTGTACTCATCAAAAGCAATATAGATGGGGCGGCTCAGCCGGTAGCGGCTTCTTACCTCGTTTATCAATCCTTCGGTGATCTTTATTATTTTTTCGGTAAACAAAGTAGCCGTCATAAATTTCCGGTGATTCGAATCAGAATTATTTACATACTGATGAACAGAGATGTAATCAATATGATTTCTTAATTGAGTCAACACTGTTCTGTTCCAGTTCATCCAGTCGGCGCCGTAGTTGCTGCTGCCCGAAGCAATCAGTTTGATGCTGGCGTCGCTCCACTTCATCAGCTTGGCAGCTTCCAGCGCATACTTGCTGTAGTCTTCAGCATTCTTGTGTCCCATCTGCCAGGGACCGTCCATCTCGTTGCCCAAACCCCAGTATTTAATGTTGTACGGTTCCGGATGACCATTCTTTGCCCGCAAATCAGAATAATAAAGACCCGCCGGCGCATTACAATATTCCACCCAGTTTCTTGCTTCTTCAATCGTCCCGGTTCCCAGGTTCACACAGATATAGGGAGCCGCTTTTGTTTTAGTAATGAATTTCATGAATTCGTCAGTGCCCACCTCATTTGTTTCGGTAGCGCCCCATGCAAGGTCTTTACGCTTCGGCCGGCTGGCCTTCGGGCCGATACCATCTTCCCAATGATAACCAGAAACAAAATTGCCGCCGGGATAACGAATGATGCTGACGCCAAGGTCATTGGTGGCCCTGATCACATCTTTTCTGAAACCATCGGCATCCGACTGTGAAGATTTAGGATCGTAAATGCCGCCATAGATGCAGCGGCCAAGATGCTCGGCAAAATTTCCATAAAGCAGGGTATCAATGCCGCCAATCTTTCTTTCAATATCAATTTTGATTTTCGCTTTCAGTGTCTGCGACTGAGCCGTGACGGCGGTGAACAGCAAAACAAGAATCGTGATTCGTTTCATCCTGAGGTTTTTTATTTTGTTACCAGCTTTTGAATTTCTATTAAGTTTCTGTTGTGTCACTCACTTATACTGCAACAATTCTATTCAACATTTAATAGGAACGACGAAAATCTTATTAAACTGATTAATGCAAACAGAATCCGCGAAACTATCATTTCACCTATACTTTCATCACTTCGAATCCTGCTTGTATGTAAAAAATTGTTTCACCCCTTCGGGGTTCCTATCCACAAGAATCATGTTATATTACCCCGGGTTATCACCCGGGGCTATTATTTTTGCGCCCCTTCGGGGCTTCATAGTATCACTTATCATCTTTAACATTCAAAATCCTTTAGTCTATCAATCATTTCGGGCTACTTCAATCTCTTCAACGAGCATGGCCTGTGTGCCCGACTATCCTCCTCCGCCTTAGCTGGAGGGCTTTACGGGACCCGCTCATACAACCTGGAACCCATGCGCATAAGGATCATCTTTTTCATCAATAGAAATAGTATTATTTCCATAAATCTTCGCCCAGCCTTCAATACCCGGTCTTATGGCCGGTTTGCCGTTCACTTCCAGCTCTTCTTCTATCGTGCCGATAAATTTACTGCCGATTATGCTTTCATGAATAAATGGTTCATCTTTTTTCAATTTACCTTTTGCATACCATTGCGCCATTCTTGCGCTGGTGCCTGTGCCGCAAGGACTGCGGTCAATGGCCTTATCGCCATAAAACACAGCATTGCGTGCCGTAGATGTTTTATCCATCACCGCTCCCGTCCACAAAATATGAGAGCATCCATGAATGGTCGGATCTTCAGGATGTACGAACTCATACTTTGCATTGATATTCTTTCTCAGCTCTCTTGCCCATGCAATTAATTTGTCGGCGGAATAATGTTCCAATCCTTTGAAATTTTTCTGCACATCCACAATGGCATAAAAATTTCCGCCGTAAGCCACATCCATCACCAGTTCGCCCAATTCCGGGCATCCGGCAGTGATTCCTTCCTTATCAAGGTAAGCAGGTACATTTGTAAGTTTCACACTTGAACATTGATCATTGAGCATTGAGTATTGAATATTTACCAACCCGGCCGGCGCTTCCATCCTGATAATACCCGGCGTTTTTGGAGTAATCAATCCTTCTTCAATTGCAATAGTGACTGTACCAATGGTTCCGTGTCCGCACATGGGCAGGCAGCCGCTGGTTTCAATGAAGAGAACAGCAAAATCATTTTGCGGGTCGTGCGGGGGATAAAGAATGCTGCCACTCATCATATCGTGACCACGGGGCTCAAACATGAGTCCTTTTCTTATCCAGTCAAATTCTCTTAAAAAGTGCTGGCGCTTTTCACTCATGTTATTGCCTTCCAGTTCGGGACCGCCATGGGCGACGAGACGAACAGGATTGCCGCAGGTATGGGCATCTATACAGTGAAAAACAAAACCCCCTAACCCCCTGAAAGGGGAACCTGGAAAAGACTTTGTTATGGGTTTAGTTTTCATTTTGCCGAATAGAATTGATGGTGATAAACGGAGCGTCGCAAGGGACGCTGAACAGAATTCCAGGCGCTGACCTCATAAACATGCTACCGTAATTTTGATATATCATCCAATACATATACGCCCCTTCCGTACGTTCCGATCACCAGTTTTTTATCCCGCGGATGAATGAACATATCATTCACCGAAACGGCGGCGGGAATATTTCCATTAAGCGCTACCCACAATTTACCCCTGTGTGCACTCATATAAACACCCATATCGGTGCCGCAAAAAACAATATTCGGAAGATCGGTGTGCTCGATTATGGCATTCACGGGGGACGCAGGCAAATTACCCGCAATGGGAATCCACGTTGAGCCATTATCATCCGAGCGGTATAAATAAGGAGTATGATTATCCTGCCGCCTGTCGTTGAGCGCCACATACACCCTCGCCGGATCAAATTTTGACGGGGTGATCTTTATTACATGCTTATTAAATGGTAAACCCTTTGTAATTTCTTTCCAGTTTTTACCGTCATCTTTTGTCAGCCATACCCTTCCGTCATCGGTACCCGCGTAAAGAATACCCGGCTTATCACCTTCGGCAATCGCCGTGATGGCCTGGTGATAGATGAGATAAGGATAATTCCCTTTTGCCGGTTCTTTATTGTACGAAAGATCTTCGCTGATTCGGGTCCACGTTTCGCCGGCGTCGGTTGATTTGTATAAATGCTGCAGGCCGTGGTAAATGACGTTGTTGTCAAATTTTGAAATGATGGTACCTGCCAGCCATTCGCCGCGCAGCGAATCAATGCGGCCTACATCGAACAGGGAAAATCTTTTTACTCCTTCCCTTCTCTCTTTACTCATATCTGTTTTCATCAGCCGGCCGTAGTAGGTGCATGAATAGACAATATTGGAGTTGTACGGGTCCACCTGTATTTGTGTGCCCTCGCCACCGGGGGCCATGCGCCAGGGGCGCAGTGTAGTATCCGGTTTTTGTCCAAATGTGTTGGTCACATTTCCGCTCATCGTGCCTTCGTCCTGCACAGCGCCGAAAACATTGAAAGGCATTTCCATATCATAGGCTACCGTATAAAACTGTGTTGTAGGAATTTTATTAAAAGTATTTTTCCATTTTGCCCCGCCATTATAAGTAATAATTACACCGCCATCGTTGCCAACCACAATACGGTCGGGATTTTCTTCATCAAACCACATGGCGTGATTATCGCCATGCGTCCAGTCGCTGGTGGTATCGGTGGCCTGCCAGTTCTTCCATGTCTTGCCACCATCCCGGCTCACGGCTTTTGACACACCAAAAGCATACACTTCGTTTTCGTCTTTTGGGTCAACACGAATCTGACCGAACACCCAACCATAGGTTCCGGAAAATGGGGTGAAGAAATCATGTATCTCCGCCATCTTACGCCACGACTCACCTTTATCATCGCTGCGGTAAATGGAGCCGCCGATTACCACTTTCTGCACTTTTCTTTCGTAGCTGTCGGTTTCATCGGGCCGGGGGTCACGTTTTTTGTTGTGGTCATCAACAAAAGCGTACAGAACATGGGGGTTGGAATGAGAGATTGCAATACCAATTCTGCCAGTATTCTTTGTATCTGGTAAGCCATTTACAATCTTCCTCCATGTTTTTCCGCCATCCGTTGTCTTATAAATATTATCCCCGTCTTCCGGCACGGGGTCGCTCCATCTTCTTCGTATCCTGTTCCAGAATGATGCATATAGCGTGTTTGGGTCGGATGGGTCCATTACCAAATCAATGCAGCCGCTTTTTTCACTCTCGAAAAGTATTTTCTTCCAGGTCTTGCCTCCATCGGTGGTTTGATACACGCCACGGTCTTTGTTGTAAGTCCATTCATTGCCACTGGCGGCTACATACACATTGTTGGGATCATGAGGATGAACAATAATCCTGGCAATAGTGCCGGTATTTTCCAATCCTATATGTGTAAAAGTTTTTCCCCCATCGGTTGATTTGTACATACCGATGCCCGGTAATGAAGCACGGAAAATATTTGCCTCGCCGGTGCCGACGTACAAGATATTTTTATCAGACGGGGCCAATGCAATATCGCCAATGGATTGGGTGGCCTCTTTGTCAAACAGCTGCGTCCAGGTATTGCCTGCATCTTCCGTTTTCCATAATCCGCCGGTGGCAAAGGCAGCATAAATGATATTCGGGTTGCCGGTAATTCCTTCCACATCGGTGCTGCGCCCGCTGCGGTTATCAGGGCCAAGTAACCGCCACTGCAAATTTTTATACGGTGAAGCTGCCAGCATTTGTTTCTGTTTGTTCCAGGCTGCCAGCTTTTGTGCGCCGGTTGTTATAGTCGCTTTGGAAAAGTTTGTAGCACCGGGTTGCACCTGAGCTTTGCCATCAGCATTTATAAAGTTTAAAAGCAGGAGTAATAAAACAAGGTTTCTCATGTGAATCGTTTTGGTTTTATTTATTTGAAATAAGTTTATAGCTACGTTTTATCCAGCTGATAAGCTGGTGATCTATATCTTCAGGCCGGTCAACCTGCACTTCATGAGCAAACCGGTATTTTGAAGTTTTAATATATTTTGACACCGGCGGCACATCCTCAATTTTTTCTAAAAAAAACCCAACCTCAAGATGATCTTTCTTTACCCTCACAGCAAGAAAAGTACTCAGTGTTTTCAAAAAGATTACACCCGAAGGCACGGCTTCTTCCCTGAAGTCACCGAACTTCTTTACCTCGGCTATAATTTTATCATAGAGCTTTTTCAGTTCTGGTGGCCTTTTGACAAACAAAGTATCGCTGGAGATAAGATGGCAGCCGTGTGGCTGGTCTTTTCTCTTAAAAGTTCGTCCGCATTTGGGGCAAGTCCACATAAGCCTCACCCTCGGTCCCTCTCCTTCAGAGAGGGAGGCCAAGCTTTCGTTTTTAATTCAACAATTGAATTGACACATAAATTCCAGTTCAGTATTCAGCAGTTATCATCCTAAACTCTTCCTTCGGGGGGTTGAGGGGTATTGTTAACCGTTCTCCATATCCCCAGCGGATTTTCGGCTTTCAGTTCATCCGGCAGCAAGCTGTTTGGCCAGTTCTGAAAACAAACCGGTCTTGCAAATCTTTTTATCCCGTCGGCGCCGACGCTGGTATATCTTGAATCTGTCGTGGCAGGGAAAGGACCGCCGTGCTGCATACCCAGGCAAACCTCCACTCCGGTGGGCACGCCATTCAGAATAAATCGTCCGCAGATATTTTTTACGGCCTCCACCAGTTCTTCATTACTGCTGATATCATTCTCCGTCGCCATTAAAGTGGATGTGAGCTGGCCTTCGGTGTGCCTGGCTACTTCAATCATTTCTTTCATGTCTTTGCAGCGGATAATGATGGAATAAGGGCCAAACACCTCCTGGTGAAGAACAGGATTTTTCAAAAAAGCTTCGCCGGTGGCGGTCGCTATTGTCGGCAAACCTTCATTCTCCTTTACCTCGGTATCTGATTCAGCAACGAGATGTACAGCTTCCTGCAGCAAAGCATTTCCTTTTTTCTCTTTGTAGGCTTTTAGAATTCCGGGATGAAGCATAGGCCCGGGCGGTGTTTGCTGAATAAGTTTGCCAAGGTCATGAATAAATATTTTCAGCTCTTCACTTTCGATGCCGATAATCAGGCCGGGGTTGGTGCAAAACTGACCAACTCCCAGCGTAATTGAACCAGCATACATTTTTGCAATCTCTGAAGCAGATGACTTTAATTTTTCCGGCAAAAGAAAAACCGGGTTGACGCTTCCCATTTCTGCAAAAACAGGAATAGGCTCTTTGCGTTGGTTGGCCCAGTCGTAAAGTTGTTTGCCTCCGGTAAATGAACCGGTGAAACCGACCGCTTTTGTATGCGGATGCATGACCAATGCCTTGCCTACTTCAAATGAAACGCCATGTACGTGTGCAAAAATTCCTTTGGGCATTTTGCATGTGTCGGCTGCTTTCAAAATGGCGCCAGCCACCAGTTCACTTGTGGCGGGATGCGCAGGATGCGCTTTTACAATCACAGGGCAACCTGCTGCAAATGCACAGGCTGTATCGCCGCCGGCAGTGGAGTATGCGAATGGAAAATTGGATGAACCAAAAACAACTACAGGGCCTAACGGTATCAGCATTTTTCTGATGTCGGGTTTCGGGGGATTTCTTTCGGGAATATCCGTATCAATTCTTGCCTCCAGCCATTCACCTCTTTCGCATGCATCGGCATATTGATTCAATTGAAAAATTGTCCTGCCCCTTTCATTTCTTAATCTGGCTTCTGGCAAATTGGTTTCCCGCATGGCAGTCTGTATCAGTTCATCGCCGCAGGCTTCCACTTCCGCTGCAATGGTACGCATAAAACCGGCCCGCTGCTTCAGTGAAAATTTGCGATAGACATGAAAGGCTTTCCATGCCTGTTGCAATGTGTTTTCAATTTCGGTAAAGGTGGCGTCGTTAAACATTGAATATGAAAATTGATTACTGAATATATGGTCTTGTTTCAATTCCTTTCTTTATGATGGTTAAAACCCTCTCCCGTTCCTCTCCCGTCAAAGTTAATCTTGGCGCCCTGACATACTCGCTGCCGATGCCGGTTTGTGAAGCGGCCAGCTTAATGTACTGCACCAGTTTTGGATGAATGTCCAGCTCAAGTAATGGCATGAACCAGCGGTAAATTTTTGTAGCTTCAGCAATTTTGCCGGCTTTTACCAAATTGTAAATCGCCACCGTTTCTTTCGGAAAAGCATCCACCAGGCCGGCCACCCAGCCATCGGCGCCAAGACAAAGTTCCTCCATTGCCAGCGTATCCACACCACAAAGAATTTTCAGGCGGTCGCCGAAACGATTTCTCAGCCTGGTCACATTAGTCACATCCCGGGTGCTTTCCTTCACTGCTGTGATGTTGCTGCACTGAATCAATACTTCAAACATATCCGGTGTCACTTCAATTTTATAGTCAACAGGATTATTATAAATCATGATGGGCAAATCTGTGGCATGGGCAACGGCCTTGAAGTAGGTCACCGTTTCCCTGTCATCAGTTTTGTAGCGCATGGGGGGCAGCAGCATGATGCCATCGGCGCCCCATCGCTTTGCGTTCTCCGTCTGGCGGATGGCATCTTTGGTTGTGCTTTCGGCAATGTTCATGATAACAGGAATATCTTCGTTGAGATACTCCACGGCAAACTCCACCAGTTCTTCTTTTTCTTTTTCGGTGATGGTGCTTGCCTCGCCCAGCGAGCCGCCGATAATAACGCCATGCACACCGGCTGCTGCCTGGGCAGCAAGATTTTTTTCAAACATATCAAGGTCCAGCTCATCCGTTTCTTTAAACGGCGTAAGCAAAGCAGGAAAAACTCCTTTCCATTCAAACGGCATATGGTTTTATTTTTCACAAAGCTACCGTACCGCCCGATAATTGGGTTGATGGCTTTTAGCCAAAGCTGATACTATTTTAGCCAATTATAAATAACGGGTTAAGAATTTAAACTAATTTAGTACAATGAAGATTGTCCCCTTTCGGATTCCCAAAAACTCAGAGGAAGCCTATCGTGTGCAGGTAGATGACTTGCCGCACCTGTACAATCATCTGCACCAGCACCCGGAAATTCAACTGACGGTAATTAAAGAGAGTCATGGCACGTTGATAGCCGGGGATTATGTGGGTCCCTTTCATGCCGGCGATGTATTTGTAATCGGCAGCAACCAGCCGCATGTGTTCCGCAATGATGAAAAATATTTCAGGAAAAAATCAAGAGCCATTGCCATCACCATATTCTTTGATGAAATTACCCTGGGAGAAAACTTCTGGCTGCTGCAGGAAATGAAACCACTCTGGCAGTTTTTGAAAAACAGCAGCGGCGGCTTCCGGATTACTGGTAAAAAGAAAAAACTTCTTGCAGAAAAACTTTCTGCCATTGCCGGGGCAACAGGCATAGACCGGCTGATTATTTTCCTGGAAATAATGAAAGAGCTTGGCAACCGGAAAGAGATGCAGGCACTCGCAAAACCCATTACTCAGCGCAACATAAAAACCTACGATGGCAACCGGCTGAATAAAGTGATTGAATTTACCTTTCAGGAATTTCACCGGCAGATTACTCTCAGTGAAGTTTCATCGCTAGCCAACCTGACACCGGAAGCCTTCTGCAAATATTTTAAAACAAGAACCCGCAAAACTTATATCAGCTTTCTGAATGAAATCCGCATCAATCATGCCTGCCGGCTGCTGACGGAAGAGCGAACCATTGCCAATATCTGTTACGATTGCGGGTTTACCAACCTGTCCAACTTCAACCGGATTTTTAAGAAGATAAAAAAAACGACACCGGCAGAGTGGAGGAAAATACATGCCAGCTGAAAAACTTTAGCAGCCGTTTACAACCCGTTGCATAAGTTTTGCGATCTTCAGCCAGGCAAATGAAAAAAAAGTTATTTTTTATCCTGACTGTTGCATGGTCAGTATCCGGTTCTGCACAAAAAGTGGACAGCATTTGCTTTCGTCTTTATACAGACAGCCTGAAGAAAGGAACCCACAACTACATCAATGTGGATGGCAGACTGAGTAATGGAAAATGGAGACCCCTGACGGCAAAAGAAATCAGCTTTTCGGCCAGCTACAGTACATTTGAAGGCAATGAACTTATAATTCCTGCAGAAAGCACTTTGGAAAAAGTAACAGTGAAAGCTGTATTGAAATCAGATCCTGCAAAACAGATAGAAACTACCATCTGGGTAAAGAAAAAGCCGGATGATGAAAAGTTGCCGAAAAAAGATGACATACTGAAGCAGGGTAAGCAGGAGAAAAAGAAATCGAAAAACAAATCCCCCGGCTAACGGGGGATTTCAGTTTCATTAAGCATGCACAGGCGTTGCCTGTGTTTTTTTTGCATCCTCCAGGAATTTAGCAAGACCAATATCAGTAAGCGGATGCTTCAGTAATCCGAGAATTGATTCCAGCGGGCAGGTGCATACATCGGCGCCGGCCTCGGCACAGCGGATGATGTGGTTGGGATTGCGGATAGAAGCTGCCAGCACCTGCGTTTTAAAACCCTGTATGGAAAAGATGTTGACAATCTGGGCAATCAGCTGTACGCCATCCCAGCCGCTATCGTCTATGCGGCCGATGAAAGGCGATACATAAGCGGCGCCGGCTTTGGCTGCCAGGATAGCCTGGCCTGCTGAAAACACCAGTGTACAGTTTGTGCGTATGCCGTTATCGCTGAACCATTTGATGGCTTTCACCCCGTCTTTAATCATCGGCACTTTTACCACGATGTTCGGATGAATGGCCGCCAGCTTTCTTCCTTCCTCCACAATCCCGCGGAAATCGGTGGCTATCACTTCGGCGCTGATGTCGCCGTCCACCATTTCGCAAATGCTGCGGTATTGATTTACGATTGCCTCTTCACCTTTGATACCTTCTTTTGCCATCAGGGAAGGATTGGTGGTGACGCCATCGAGGATACCCAATTCATGCGCCTCTTTAATCTGGGCAAGGTTGGCTGTATCAATAAAGAATTTCATGAGCTGTAATTTTTATGAATAACCCTTTAGTGGGATGGAGTAATTAAAAATGGCAGGCTCCTCACATCGCACCGCTACAACCACTTATCCTTGCTGCCTTCCGGCCCTGGGGAGGTTCAGCAGGAGCTGGTCGTGTAAGACCTGCCGCCGCAAAGATAAGGATTCGGGTAGTCTTTTTATTCGGATTTCAGGGTGTTTACAATAAAATGTTGAACAGAATTACCAACCGGGGAAAGAAGCATCCCTCCTTCACTTAAGTTTCGGAGGGCAGGCGCAAGTACAGTTTAATCGGAGCGTTGCAGCCGGCTCAATAAAAATTATTACGGTCTTTCGAGCAGTGAATTGATGAGGGCATAACCAATAAGCTCATCGGCACGGCCGCCGAAAGGCCGGTAATAAACCAGCACCATGTAAGCATTTTCAGTGCTTGCATAATTTCCCTCGGTGTTTTCGAAGCTCACCGGCTCGTCGGCTTTTTTTACAGGCAGTGTGACGTAAGAATAATTATAAAAGCCCTGTTTGAGAAAAATTGTTTTTTCATAAGCGCCTTTTTCTTCGTTGAATTCCATCCGGGCATTACTATCGGTAGCATAATTGGTGAACTCGCCGTAGAGATAAACATCACGTTCGGGATAGGGCTTGTTGCCCGGCGGGAAAAAACTGAAATGCACATAAGCATAATCCGATTGCCAGAAGGGATTGATGTTATCCGTGGTTTCGATGGTGTAAAAACCATTCAGGTCGCGGTAATAAAAATAGATCTGCGAACGACGTTCACCATCGGGTTTTACATACACATCGGTTCGGGTGGGCTGTTTGTCAATACGGGTCATCCGCTCACTCATCAGGCGCAGGCTGCGCAGGTCAATCCAGCGCCATTCCTTGCCGGCAGGAAATGAAGTTTGTGACTCATCGTTGTATTCAAAATAATTACCCCGGAAAATATTTGGCCGCTGCAGATAAGCCGCCGTGGGCCATGCAAAATTCTGCAACAACACAACTTTCACATCCTGCTGGTTGAAAACGTTTATTGTCGTATTCAGATTTACTGCCACCTGCAGTTTTTGATGTGTTCTGAATAATGAACCGCTGAAGGGCTGCTGTACCTGGGCGCCAACTGTTGCTTTTACTTCTACTACCAGAAAGCGTTTGGTAAAAACAAGTTTGGAAGTATCACCATCCAAAAAAACTTTCAGCAAGTAATTGCCCGATCGTGATGGGGTACAGTTGCGGTCGGGCAGGCGTGCATAATAATTGGTGTAGCGGGTAAAGGCGATAGACGAGGTTCGGTAGGTGGTGATGCGGTTGCTCTGGAACCCGCGGATGAAATCAAAGGGATTCAGACTGGCAGGCGACCAGTCAGCATTGCAGAGCTGGAAGCTGTAATAATAATTCTTCACGCCGCCATCAAGGTCATCAAAATACAGATCCAGGTCATCCACACTGCCCAGCCGGATGATGGGATAGCTGTAGGGGTCGCCGGGTTTGTGCAGTTTGATAGAGCGGATGTTGGATTTGTAAATATGGTCGGGCAGCTGGCCATGGGCAACTGTGCTGAGAAATACTGCTGCAAGTAAAAATTGATATTTCATTAATCGGGCCATCTAAAAACTTATTTCCGGTGTTGTTATTGTGAAATTACGTGGAAAAAGAGGATAAATCTTTTTGCCATCTTATTTTTGACAGACAAAAAAGCGACATTGAACGTTGCAAGTTTCATAGCAAACAGGATTGCTTTCAACCAGCAGAAATCATTTTCCCGGTTTATCATCCGGCTTTCTGTTGCGGCCACGGTTATCAGCATAGCTGTGATGATTGTTACCCTTTCGCTGGTAAATGGTTTCCAGGAAACCGTCAGTGGGAAAGTGTTTAGTTTCTCCGGTCATATCAGGGTGCAACTTAAGCAGGCATTGCGCGGGCCCGTGGCTGAAGAAACACCGATTGAAATGAATGCACAGGTGGAAAAAGTGATAAAAAAGTACACGGGCGTAGTGAGTATGCATCCCTACGCCACCCGCTATGCCATTCTGAAAACGAAAGAATCAATGGAAGGTGTGCTGATGAAAGGGCTTGACGGGAGCTTTGATTTTCGTCACTTGCAAAGTTTTTTAAAAGAAGGCCGCTGGTTGCAGTTCAACGACAGCAGCTACGCAAGAGAAATCATCGTTTCGGCCCATACGGCAAGGCAACTTGAACTGAAATTGCACGACCGTATCCTGATTTATTTTATCCGGCCCGATGGCAGCATGCGGCCTGACAGGCTCGAAGTGACCGGCATTTATAAAACCGGCATTGATGAGTACGATAAAAACTTTGCCATCGGCGATCTGAAACTGATACAACGGCTGAACGAGTGGAAACCGGGGGAAATCGGCGGCTATGAAATTTTTCTTTCTGATTTTAGCCGGATGGAAAAAGCAAGCGAGGAATTGTATGCCCTGCCTGAATTTCCTGAAACATGGGACACACAACCCATCCGCAATATTTACCCCAACATCTTCGACTGGCTGAACCTGCAAAACATTACCCGCAATGTACTGATCGGCTTTATGATACTGGTGGCAGTTATCAATCTTATTACCTGTCTCATTATTCTTGTGCTTGAACGCCTGCGCATGATAGGTGTGCTTAAAGCGCTGGGCGCCACCGACTGGACTGTGCAGAAAATTTTTCTTCGTCATTCGCTGCTCATCACTGCACTGGGCATAATTAGCGGCCTTGCTTTTGGGCTGGGCCTGCTTTACCTGCAGCAATACACCGGCTTTTTCAAACTGAAAGAAGAAGCTTATTACATGAGTGAAGCGGCAGTAAAAATAGTGTGGTGGCAAATAGCTGCTGTGTGTGCGGGCACATTACTGGTGAGTTTTCTCGTACTCACTATTCCAAGCTACATTGTAAGAAGGGTGAGACCTGTGAAGGCGATACATTTCCGATAAGGGAATGCTCAATTTTCAATGTTCCATATTCCATATTAAACAATAGATTGTCCCCAAAATTGAACATTGATAATTGAGAGTTGAGCATTGAGCATTTCAAACAAAATGTGACAATATTATACCGGTGGCAATGGCTGCATTCAGCGACTCTGTATTGCCTTTTCCGGGAATGGTGATTCTCACATTTGCCAAACCCAGCAGTTCTGCACTGATTCCTTTTGATTCATTGCCGATGATGATGAATCCTTCGCCGGGCTTTTCCATTTTGGTTATGTCTCTTCCATCGAGCACAGCTGCATAGCTGCGTATGTCATTGTGCTTTTTTAAAAATTCCGGTAAAGAACAGTATTCAATTCTTACCCTTGCAATGCTGCCCATGGTGGCCTGCACCACTTTGGGATTGTAAATGCCGGCGCAATCGGGGCTGCAGAAAACGTTTTTTATACCAAACCAATCCGCTACGCGGATGATGGTACCCATGTTGCCGGGGTCCTGTATGGTTTCCAGCAGCAGCGAAAGTGTTCCGTGAAACTGCGGTTCGCCTTTCCATTTAATTTTTTCCACTACGGCCAGTACCTGGTGCGCTGTGGCAAGGTGTGAAATTTTTTCTAATTCCTGCTGGTTGATTTCAATAATATCAGCCCGTACAGCGGGATTATTTTTTATCCATTCTGCTAATGCATACACCTGTACCACTTTGCAGTTGGGAGATGCGAGCAATTCTTTTACAAGTTTAGGTCCTTCGGCAATAAACAGGTTTGCTTCGTCTCTCGGTTTTTTCTGGCCTAAACTTTGAATATATTTGAGCTGATTTTTTGAAAGCATTTTCTTTCGTTTAAATAATCATGTTATCAGGCAAGCCACAAACTAATTTAACTGCCCTGGTTGCAGCCGGGGTGGTTTTGTTTTTAATGGCTTCCTGTGCTGTAGTGCCAAAAGATTACCCGCCAAACAGGCCATTTGTTTATGAAACAAATATCCGGCTTGAAGGCAACTTATCCAAAGAAGAAAAACTCAGCCTGCAATCGCAGCTGAAAAACCAGCTGGACGACAGCATACGGGTAAGAACGGTATATAAATTTCTGTACAAGGGAATCAATCGCCAGGTTTTGCTGAAGCCGCCAATGTATGACAGTGCCAATGCCGACCGCTCCGTGGCTTCCATGAAATCGTTGCTGAACAAACTGGGTTATTTCCGCAGCACTATTACATACGACACAACGGTTGAATTTAAAGAAACTGAGCCACCCCAATACAGAACCACTGTAAATTTTACTGTGAAAACGGGAAGGCAGTTCAGGCTTGATAGCGTCAGCTATGTCATTAATCATACTGAGCTGCAGGCATTGGCAGACGGCAGCAGGCACAAATCGCTATTGAAAAAGGATGTTCCCTTTTCGCAGCCGCTTATATCCGATGAACTGAACAGGCTGGTGGAACTGTACCGCGAAAACGGGTACTTGCGTTTCAGCTTTAATGAGCTGGCCGGCGTATGGGATACGTTGTACAATGATTTGTTGCGGCCCACCGTGGATCCCTTTGAACAAATAGAGATGCTGGAAAAACTACGCAGCAAAATTGATACCCCTGTTGCCGATATAGAAATCAGGCTGCGGCCCGGCTACATTGTGGAGAAACTAACCAAATACTATGTTGGCCACAGTACCATTTACACCGATACGGCAAGAACGATGGCACAACTGGCCTACCGCGACAATAACTTCAGCATTTACCAGTATCACAATTTTTTTAAACCAAAATTTATTATTCAGAACATTTACTTCCGCCGCGGCGATTTGTACAACGAAAAACAATTTCTGAAAACCATCAATCGTTTCAACCAGCTGGGTGCCTGGCGGCTGGTGAATATTGAACAAATGCCAAGGGCTGAATCCGATACAGTTGATTTCACAGTTTTACTAACCCCCGCCGAAAAGCTTGCCTTTACAGCCAATCTTGAAGGCAGCATCAATAACAGCAACAGCCTTATCCTGGAAGAAAATTTATTAGGCATCGGTGTTAACGTACAGTTGCTGAACAGGAACTTCGGCCGCACAGCCAACCTTTCTTCCACAGCGTTGCGTTATTCCACTGAAGTAAATACCAAAGGTGAGTTTGTAAAAACCAGGCAGGCCAGTATCAGTCACAGCATTAGTTTTCCCAAGCCGATACCCAATGTAAAATGGATACCGGAAAAGTTCCGGGATAATTTCAAAACCGTGTTAACTGCATCGCTGGGCAACATTGAACGAAATGATTTTTTCAATCTCACTTCCATCAACGCATCCTGGGGCTACAGCTTTTCGTGGCGAAATAAAACCTTTAGCCTGAAGTTTCCCAACATTGAATATGCCTATGTAAGAAAAAGAGACAGCCTGGTTGAATTTCTCAACCAGAACCCTTCATTGAAAACCGTATTTCCCGAAAACGGCCTGGTTCTGTCGGTGCAGAGTGGTTTTACAGTTCGCTGGGGCAGAGGCAATACATCTCAATTTTTCAGGGCAAATATTGAAGAATCGGGATTGCTGACTAACCTTATCAATCTTAAATTACTCGATAGTCTTTTCCGCTTTATAAAACTGGATGCCGAATACATCAGGAATATCAGCCTGGGTAAAAACTCTTTTATCTTTCGTACGTATGCCGGTGCAGGCTTTGCCTTGCGCACTAAAGACCGAACCGGCACACCCAACCTGCCATTCTTCAAACAATTTTCTGCCGGCGGGCCCTACAGCATGCGGGCATGGGGGTTGAGAACCCTGGGCCCCGGATCCACGGTTGAATACAGAAGTGCTGTGCCAATTCGCTTTGGTGATTTTCAGTTTGAAACCAATGCAGAGTTTCGTTTCCCATTATTCAGGTTGGGCGGATACCTCACCAGCAGTTGTGTGTTTGCCGATGTGGGCAATATCTGGTTTTTGAAACCACACTCCGATTTTCCTGACGGCACACTTACGGCAAATAAATTTTTTAAAGACCTTGCTGTTGGCATCGGTACCGGCATCAGGGTGGATTTTGAATTCTTCCGCCTGCGGCTCGACTATGGCCTGCGGGTAAGAAACCCATCACCGGAACCGGATAAAGCAGAGGGACAGTTTAAATGGTTTTATCATTTCAAACCGCTATCAGGAATTTTACAATTAGGCATCAATTACCCGTTTTCATTTTGAGCTGTTTTATTTCTTCTTCAAATTCAGAAATGGTTTTTGCGTCTTTCAATTGAAATTCGCCGATGCGTGTACGGCACAGGCTACTGAGATAGGCGCCGCAGCCAAGTGCTGCACCAATATCATTTGCCAGGCTGCGGATGTAAGTACCCGTGCTGCAAACTACCCGAAAAGAAACCACAGGCAACTGCACTGCAGTTATTTCAAATTCTTTTATAAAAACTTTCCGCGGTTCCAGTTTTACTTCATGCCCCTTGCGGGCAAGTTCATACACCCTTTTTCCCTGCTGTTTGATGGCAGAATGTGCCGGTGGTACCTGAAGTATGTCGCCCGTGAAATTTTTTGCAGCTGTATGGAGTTGTGCAGCTGTTATTAATCCAGTGTCCTTAAAATTTTCCGGTTCGCTTTCCAAATCGTAAGTTGGCGTAGTGGCACCCAGCGTAAATGTTCCGATGTATTCTTTTTCACGGGCCATGTATTCATTTATTTTTTTTGTGAATTGGCCGGTGCATACAATCAGCAAGCCGGTGGCCAGCGGATCCAGGGTGCCGGCATGCCCCACTTTTTTTACCCGCAGCAGGTTTCTTAATTTTCTCACCACATCAAACGATGTCCACCGGTGTGGTTTGTTTATCAGCAGCACCTGGCCTTCTTCAAACTTGTCAAACGGATTATTCATTGGACAAATGTAATGCCTCGCTGCCCGTAAACGGTCATTGGTTTCTGTTTACCCATTATCTGTTGCCTGTTGTACTTTGTCAGTAACAGGAAACCAGCAACTAAATCGCCTGCCTTGCTTTCAGCTCCAGGTACTTGTTTACTGTGTTCACTGTTAGATTTTCGGGAGGCGTAAGAATGGAAAGAATGCCGTGATTCTGGAGTTCTTTTACAATCAATTTTTTTTCATGCATAAATTTTTCCGCAATGGTTTTTACATAAACTCCTTCCACATCCTTTGCCAGTTTTTCTGTGAGTTTATTCAGTTCTGTATTTTCAAAAAATACCACCAGCAGCAAATGGTATTTTGCTATCATGCGCAGGTAGGGCAGCTGGCGCTGCATGCCGCCAAAGGATTCAAAATTGGTAAAAAGAATCAGGAGGCTGCGGTGGCGGATGTTGGCCCGTACCTGCTGGTAAAGCATTTCAAAATCGCTTTCCAAAAAACGGGTGGTTTGGTTGTACAGCAATTGCAGTACATTCTGCAGCTGTATTGGTTTTTTATCGGCAGGCAAAATGGTGCCGATGTTTTCGGCAAATGTAACCAGGCCGAAACGGTCGTGGCGGCGCAGGCTCACATTGCACATCACCAGCGAGGCGTTGATGGCATAGTCGAGCAGCGAAAGATTATCGAAGGGCATTTTCATCAGGCGGCCCTTGTCAATCATGCAATACACCTGCTGCGAACGTTCATCCAGGTAATTATTCACCATCAGCGAGCCTTTGCGTGCCGTGGCTTTCCAGTTGATGAGGCGGATGTCGTCGCCGCGGGTATAATCCTTTACATGTTCAAATTCGAGGCTGAGCCCCAGCTTGCGGAGCTTTTTTGATCCGGCTTCATTGGTTTGTGTGTCCCGGGCAATCAAATCATATTTTCTCATCTGGAAAAAGGATGGATAAACCGGAACCATCTGCATTACCGGCGCATCAAAACGCCGGCTGAGCAGACTTAGCTGCGAGCTTACATACAAAATGATATTGCCAAAATGATACGCTCCTCTTTCCACCGGCCGTAAATAAATGCTGAACTTTTTTTCTTCACCGGGATTAAATCTTTTTTCAAAGTAATGCCGGCGTGCCTGGAACTGTTCGGGCAATTCATCAATTATTTTTATGTTAACAGTAAATGAATAATTGTTTTTTACTACAATCGCCACCGGATTTTTATCGCCATTGCTCAGCCTGTCTGCTATAATACGCTGTGCCGACGGTTTGCCGTGTGAAAGAAAAAGAAAAGCCGCATCAGCAACCATCAGCAGCAGCCAGGTGATAAAAACAACAGTGGCTGCGGGCAGCAGCTGCGGGTAAAAAAATGCCGTGATAAAAAAAAGCACTACGATGCCGCCTGACCAGTAAAACCGGCTATTAAAATACAGTGGTTTCAGCCAGTAATTGGCCAGCATCCACAAAGCCACACCGATAACAATGAGGAGCAGCAGCAGCATCAGCGGGGAATTTCGATTGATTTGATAATTTTTTCAATCAGTTCATCGGCTGTCACACCTTCCATTTCTTTTTCAGGCGAAAGGATGATGCGGTGCCGCATGACATGGGGGGCCACCATTATCACATCTTCCGGTGTGATGAAATCCCTGCCGCGGATAGCGGCGATGGATTTAGCAGCCCGCAGAATATACAGTGAAGCCCTGGGCGATGCACCAAGGTAAAGCGCAGGATTATTCCTTGTTTCATTCACAATCTTTGCAATGAACTCCATCAGCTTTGTTTCCACATTTATCTGCATGATGGTTTTGCGGCAGGATTCGATGTCGGCTGAGGAAAGAATTTTCGGAATATGGTCCAGCAATTCTTTCTGAGCCAGGTGGTGCTGTCTTTCAAGAATGGTCACTTCTTCCTGCAGCGTCGGGTAGCCTACATCAATTTTAAACAGAAAACGATCGAGCTGTGCTTCGGGCAGGCGGTAAGTACCCTCCTGTTCAATCGGGTTTTGCGTAGCCAGCACCATGAAAGGCTGGCGCATGGCGTACGTGTGCCCGTCAATGGTTGCCTGCCGTTCTTCCATTACTTCAAAAAGCGCCGCCTGTGTTTTTGCCGGCGCCCGGTTAATTTCATCAATCAATACAATATTGCTGAACACCGGGCCGGCCTTGAAACGGAAACTTGCCTCGCCGGGGTTGAACACCGAAGTGCCCAGCACATCGGAAGGCATCAGGTCGGGGGTAAACTGTATGCGTGAAAAATCAACATCAATAATTTTTGCCAGCAGTTTCGCGGTAAGTGTTTTGGCCACTCCCGGCACGCCTTCGATTAAAATGTGTCCGTCGCTCAGCAGGCCGGCAATCATCAGGTCAACCATAGCATGCTGGCCGACGATTACTTTTCCGATGGTATCGCGGATATTATTTACCGCTTCATTCAGTTTCGACAGGTCTGTGCGTTGTTGAAAAACTGTTTCTTCCATAATTTATTTTTTTATAAACTCCTGCAAATGGTTGTGCAGCTCAAGCAGGCTTATATCGGTTATGTTGTCCCCGCTTTCCACATTACCCATCAACTGCAGCAGGTAATGAGCTTTGGCCGGCGGCTGGTTGCATTTTCTTGCCAGCGCTTCTGCAAAATCATTATTCAGCAGCTGTGTGTTGATGTAGTAATAATTCCGCACATGCTCAAGAAAATAGGTAATCATTTTCCGGGCGATGTTCAGGTTATCTTTTTTCTGCAGGTAAAGGCGGCCGATAGTTTCGGCATAGGATACCGTACTGTTGACTACAGGAAATTTTTCTGCCACGATGCGTTGTTTTCTTTTACCCCCAAATGCAAGGTAAAGCAGCAATAATGCCAGCGCCAGCAAAAATGCATAATACAGCGCCGGGTGTTGTTTTAAAAACTTCAAAATGGAAAAATCCTTTGTGCCCTTGCTTAGCCGGTAATAATTATCCCAGTATATATATTCAGTTTCCGGATTGATGTAAGAAAAAACTTTTTCCAGGTATTCAGGATTACCGGGTTTCAGCAGAAAATAATTGCTGAAAGCCGCCGGTGCTGCATGCAAAATAATTTTGCCGTTGCCATAATTTACGGCAAGAAAATTCGGTTTACCGTTCTCATTATGCCCCAGCACCTGTATACCCGATGAATCATTAAAAGAAAAACCGCTTTTAAACGCCAGGTAGAAAATTCCGAATTGCTTATTACCCAGCCAGGCTGTATCGGCCAGCGACACCCATGTATCACTTTTCTCCAGCCTGTACTCATCAAAGTTCATCACCTGCAAAAAATCCGGGTCCATATCAATACCCAGTGTGTCCAAAAGCTGCTCGTCAATATAGGCAGCGCTTAGCATCAACGTATTGCCCATTTTTACATAATTCAGCATAGAATACATATCGAACCGGCTGAGAAATACAGAGCGGGAAAGAATGAAATAAAAAGAATTGCTATACTTGAGCTCATACCAGTGTTCTGAAAAGGATTTGTTTCTTACTTCTTCAATACCTTTTTGGAACAACGAATTGAGGTAATGATATGCAATGTAACTACCCATCGGTTCCCGGTCGCGGTAGCTATACTTGGGCGAAAGCTTTGGTATTCTAATATCACCTTTAGCCCGGAAATTGCAGGCTGCAAAAATGCAGGCGCCTACAGGCAGCAGGAAAAAGAACCGGTATCGTACCTGCCGTTTCACCTGTTCTCCATGTTTTTGTTGAATGAAATAAATTCCAAATGTACCTGTGCAAATAGGTTTTCATCCAGCGGGTATTCGCCATACCAGGTATATTCATACTTCAGGGTAAGCGATGCAAAGTCGTTGGCAAAGGAATGTTTTCTCACTTCCGTTACATATTCGTAATTGGTTTTATTGCGGCTGATTTCAATATACTTTCTTGCTGCAAGGCTTTTGAGGGTTTTCAGGTAAAGGTAGCGTACTGCCAGCCGGTAATTGCCGGCAGCAATGGTCTTTTCAATCAGTTCGTCGGGGTCTTCGGGCATTTCTTCACCGGCAGTTATTGTTTTTCCGTTCATATTTTTCCTGTTTCGTACAAACAGGGCTGACGGGCCAAGAAATAATTTGAAAATAAGATACACGAAAACGCCAATGGCCGCCATCCAGGTAAACCACCGGAAGAGATGGCCAGGAAAATTTACTTCCCGGCGTTCGGGTGTCTTAAAGGTATTCGATGCCCGAAGCAGGCTGTCGAGATATGCTTTGTAATAAAACCTTTTGTCATTGTTGATAGCTGTCAACGTATCCGGCGGCAAGGAGCGGTAAATGCTTTGCAGTGTGTCGTTGATAAAATCAATCGCTTCTTCTTCGCCGGTATATTCCGATGGATAATCATCGTCGTATACTGCCTGCGTGGTATCAATCCCTCCGGTTTGCTGCGCAGGAGCAGTAAAATGCAACAACCAAAGGAAAGCTGTTGCGAGGATATGATATAATGTTTTTTTATTCAAGTAAACTGCACATTCATTTCCGGCTGCTGCTGCCGCTTAAATTTTCTTTCTACACGGATGGGATAAACAATAAAATACCAGGCAACGAAGCCAAGTGAAGCGGCAAGAATCAAGACACTGCCCCACAGCGGCATGCCACCGCCTGCTTCCCGGTCAAAAGTTTCAGACACCAGGTGTGTGACATAGCTTTCAAGAAAGGCAGCGCCCAGAGTCATCGGCACAAAAATGATCATGATTTTTATGGCATCTTTTATAGCCTTCTTAAACGAAACCACCCGCCGGTACGACCCCGGCATCAGTATGCCCCGGGCAATAATAAAACCGGCCGTGGCGGAAATAATCATAGCAGATATTTCCAGCGTGCCATGAATCCAGATGACCATCATGGATTTTATCCCCAGGCCTTTTGAAAAAAACAAGTATTGGAAGCAACCGATCATAACACTGTTATAAAAAAGCAGGTAGAGTGTAAAAACTCCGAACAGCAGCCCGGCAATGAACATGAGGAAGTCAATCTGCACGTTGTGATAAAACAGGTAAATAAAAGAGCTGAAATATCCCATGTTTGCCGTATTCTTATACACGCCGAAGGGATCGCCATTGGCAATGTTTTCTTCAGTCATGGCTACGTAGTTCTCGCCCAGCACTCCTTTTACAAATTCATAATCCTGCATGGAAGAAATAACTCCCATGAGGCAGCAAACTGAAAAGACAAGGAAGGCAAAAAGAAAGACGTTGTGATTTTTCCTGATCACCAGCGGCAGTTCAGTTTTCCAGAAGCTGATGAGCCGGGCAAATTTCTCTTTTTTGTTCTGGTAAATGGACTGGTAGATGGAAACCGCCAGCCCGTTAATCAGCCGTGTCACTTTGCTGTGCGGGTAAAATGTTTTTGCATAAGCAAGGTCATCAACCAGGGTAGTAAACCGGTTGGCCATTTCATCGGGGTCATCGGTTTGAAAGTGCTCATACTCCTGCCATTTCTGTGCATTCTTTTTTATGAATAAGGCTTCACGCATAGGGATAAAATCGTCCTTCAATATTAAGAAGTAATTTTTTAATGGCGGGCTGCTGATTGCGATTTTATTTTTATTACATACCGATGCCAAACCGCCTTTTTGCTAATTTGCAAACCGTATGTCATCTATCCAGATAAATACACCGTTCAATCTTGCCCTGGATTTTGAAGTGGCTGCCCTGCACAAAAGAATTTTTGCCTACCTGGCCGACCTTGCCATACTGGTAATTTATTCGTGGGGCATGCGGCAGTTTCTTTACTCCATCATAGAGGTAAGGCATAACTGGCTGGGGATTGATATTATTTTAGTTTCAATGCCCATGCTGTTGTATGCGCTGGTTTGCGAAGTCACCATGCATGGCCAGTCGCTGGGGAAAAAACTGCTGGGCATACGGGTGATGAGTCTTGAAGGCGGCGAGCCCACCATCAGCCAGTACCTGCTGCGCTGGGCCACCCGGTTTTTTGAATGGCCGCTTGTGTTTGGTTTTGTGCTGCCCGGCTATTTAGTGATTTACCAGGTGTTCAGTGTCGGTTTTTTTGGAATTTTTGTATTGATAATAATTGCCGTTTCAAAATCGTACCAGCGGCTGGGCGACCTGGCTGCCGGCACCGTGGTGGTGGATACAAAAATAAAAACCTACCTGCACGAAACGGTCTTTCTCGACATCAACCATAATGAACATACCGTGCTGTTTCCCGAAGTGATGAAGATGCAGGACCGTGACATTAATACGATAAAGGCAATACTGGATGCCGCTACCAAAAAAGGTGATTATAAACTGGCCGCTGCCGCTGCAGATAAAATTAAGAATCACTTAAAGATTGAAAGCGACCTGTCAGCCTTCGAATTTCTGGAAGCAGTTTTACTGGACT
>Ga0137829_12226126_pt1 | contig 91775 bp, 74 predicted proteins | sample OV2TP2_FD_97737 | JGI IMG/M metagenome (GOLD analysis project Ga0137829, IMG submission 97737) | reverse complement strand
GATGCGGTGAGCTTATTTGATGTCAAATTTCACTTCCGGAACTTTTTCGGTTCCTTTTTCAGCTTCGTAATAAGCTTTCTCTTTAAACCCGAAAATATTGGCAAGTAAATTCCTGGGGAAACGCTTTACATTCAGGTTGTACCCTTCCACCGATTTGTTGTAATCCTGGCGGGCCACATTGATGCGGTTTTCAGTACCTTCAATCTGTGTCTGAAAATCACGGAAAGCCTGCGTGGTTTTCAAATCAGGGTAACGTTCAAACGTTGCAATCAGCCTGCCGAATGAACCTTGCAATTCATTTTGTGCATCGAGGTAAGTTTGCAGGGTTTGCGGGTCGTTGATGTCAACCTTTACCTGCGTGGCTTTGGCTCTTGCATCCACCACGGCCTGCAAAGTTGACTTTTCAAAGCTGGCAGAAGCTTCCACTGTTTTGATGACACTGTTGTACAAATCAGTTCTTCGCTGGTAGTTGGTTTCTACATTGCTCCAGTTCCTTTTTACTCCCTGCTCGGAGCTGATAAGCCCGTTGTAGCCGCTGCAGCCCCAAACAAAAACAATCAGCAATATGCCTAAGATGATTAAAACGCCGAGATTGCGTGTGCCTTTCATGGTTAATAAAATTTTGATGAAGGATTAAAATTAGTGCTTTTGGGAAATAAAAAAGGTGATGGAAAAAATTTCTCATCCCCTTTTGTAAAAAATAACTTTGGGTAATTCTTTTATCGCCGCTATTCCCGGCAGCGTTTTTCCTTCGGCCTCACCCTAAATCCCTCTCAACCTCATCCGTCACGCCGTTCGGCATGACACCTTCCCCAAAGGAGAAGGGAAAAGGCATGCTTCGCAATTTAATTTGAAGAGGGACTTTGAATATTCAATACGATTGAATAGCTGCAATACCCGGAAGAGTTTTCCCTTCGAAGTATTCCAGCATGGCGCCGCCGCCGGTGCTTACATAACTCACGTTATCAGTATAACCAAACTGGTTCACCGCTGCCACGCTGTCGCCGCCGCCGATCAGTGAGAAAGCACCTTTGCTGGTGGCATCCACCACTGCTTTGGCTATTGCCTTAGTGCCGTGGCGGAATTTTTCCATTTCAAACACACCCATCGGGCCGTTCCATAAAATGGTTTTGCTGCGCTTAATCACATTACAGAATTGCTCGCAGGCATTGGGGCCGATATCGAGCCCCATCCATCCGGCGGGAATATTATTGCTGGGCGCATCGGACGTTTCGGCATTTGCATCAAACTTATCGGCAATGATGGAATCGGGCGGCAGGTGGATGCACACATTGCGCATGGCTGCTTTTTTCATCAATTCTTCAGCCGTAGCAAGCCGTTCTACTTCACAAAGTGAGTTGCCGATTTTGCCACCCATTGCTTTCATAAAGGTATAAGCCATGCCGCCGCCGATGATGATGTCGGTGGCTCTTTCAAGCAGGTTTTCAAGAATGAGAATTTTGTCTGATACCTTAGCGCCGCCAATGATGGCGGTGAATGGTTTTATGGTTTCATTCAAAACTTTTTCAGCGCTGCGCACTTCGTCTTCCATCAGCAGGCCGAACATTCTTTTTTCCGGCGGAAAAAATTTTGCAATCACCGCCGTGGAGGCATGTGCCCGGTGTGCTGTGCCGAAAGCATCATTTATGTAAACATCACCCAGCCTGCTGAGTTTTTCTGCGAATGCCTCATCCCCCTTTTCTTCCTCTTTATAAAAACGGAGATTTTCCAGCAGCAATACATCGCCGGGTTTCAGCGCCGCGGCTTTTTGCACAGCCTGCCCTCCTATGCAATCATCAGCAAACTGAACGGTGGCACCAGGCAGCAGTGATGCAAGATGCTTTACAAGATGCTTTAAAGAATATTTTTCTTCCGGGCCTTCTTTGGGTCTTCCGAAATGACTCATCAGGATGACGCTGCCGCCGTCGTTCAGAACTTTTTTGATGGTAGGAATGGTACTCCGCATGCGGGTATCGTCGGTAATGTTGTATTCTTTATCGAGCGGCACATTGAAATCAACACGGATTAGCGCTTTTTGACCTTTGAAATTGTAGTTTGAAAATTTGCTCATAACTGGCTTATTAATAAAGTTTAAATTCTAAAATCCTGGCCGTTGGGGACAAAGTAACGAAAAAATAAAAGGCCCCGGTTTTCCGGAAGCCTTTACAATAAAGTGAAGTGCAATTTTCTTAAACCACTTTTGCTTCTGCTGTCTTTGCTGCCGGCTCGCTGATGAGTTTGGCAAAATAATGCAGCGTACGCACCAGCTGGCTCACATAGCTCATTTCGTTGTCGTACCAGCTTACGGTTCTTACCAGTTGTGTTTCGCCCATCGTTATCACTTTGGTTTGCGTGGCATCGAAAAGAGAACCATACGTGATTCCGATAACATCGCTGCTCACGATTTCATCTTCGGTGTAGCCATAGCTTTCGTTGGCGGCGGCTTTCATGGCAGTGTTCACGTCTTCTGCCGTCACTTTTTTACCCAGCACGCAGGTGAGCTCAGTAAGCGAACCGGTAAGCGTGGGTACCCGCTGTGCGGTGCCATCCAGTTTGCCTTTCAGATTAGGAAGCACAAGCCCGATAGCTTTGGCAGCGCCGGTACTGTTGGGTACAATGTTAAATGCAGCTGCTCTTGCACGGCGCAGGTCGCCTTTGGCATGCGGGGCATCCTGTGTGTTCTGATCGTTGGTGAAGGCATGCACGGTGGTCATCAGCCCGGTGATGATGCCAAATTTTTCATCGAGCACCTGCGCCATCGGGGCCAGGCAGTTGGTGGTGCAGCTGGCACAGCTGATAACGGTTTCGCTGCCATCGAGTATGTTGTGATTTACATTGAACACAATTGTTTTCAAATCGCCGGTGGCCGGTGCAGAAATCACTACCTTCTTTGCGCCGGCTTTCAGGTGTGCTTCGGCTTTTGCTTTATCAGTAAAAAATCCGGTGCACTCCAGTACCACATCCACATTGTGCTGGGCCCAGGGAATTTGAGCGGGGTCTTTCTGCGCATAAATTTTTACTTCATCGCCATTTACGATGATGGAATTCTCTGTGTGCTTCACATCCGCATCGAAGCGGCCCTGTGCAGTGTCGTACTTCAGCAGGTGGGCCAGCACTTTGGGACTGGTCAGGTCGTTGACGGCCACTACTTCAATGCCTTCCATTTTATATATCTGGCGGTACACCAGGCGGCCGATGCGGCCAAAGCCATTGATGGCAACTCTTACAATACTCATTTTCTGTTTATTTTAAAATTAGGGTGCGAAGGTAAGAAACCGGCTGAATTTATCGTGCATGCGGAGTTACGAAGAAGGCAATTTTTATTAAGCAGGCCTGTAGTGCTTATAACCAAAACACATTCGAAGAAGTTGTTTGTGATTTTTGGAGAAAAACCGTTGCAATGTCCGCTTATGCAGGATAGAATGTTCAATGCTCAATTTTTAATTTAACGACGGGCCAGGTTGGCCAGTAAAAATTCTTATTTAATACCTCTGAATCACTTCTCCCGTTCCACAAAATACATTTCAATCATGCCTTTGTTTTTGGCCGGTTGCTTGCCGCGGAAGCTGCAGTTGAATTTGTCTTTCACCAGTTCATAAGTGCTTTGGGAAATATTGATGCGGTTGGGCTCGCTGTTTTGTTCCATTCTTGCCGCCGTATTCACCGTATCGCCCCAGATGTCGTAAGCAAATTTTTTATCGCCTACCACACCGGCAATCAGCGGGCCGGTATGAATGCCGATGCGGATATTGAAAAATCCTTTTTCATTTTCGCGGAGCTGGAAGTCACGGATGACATCCACAATTTCCATAGCTGCCTTTACCACATTTTCAGCATTGTGATCTTTGTTATCGGGCAGGCCGCTTACGCAGAGATACGCATCGCCGATGGTTTTAATTTTTTCAATATGATGCCGCGAAATGATTTCGTCGAATTTTTTGAAACAGGTATCAATAATATTTACCAGCTCTTCCGGCGAAAGCTTTTCACTCTTCAGCGTGAAGTTTTCAAAATCGGTGAACATCACGGTGGCTACTTTGTAGCTGCGGGGTGTGGTGCGGCCGGTTTGTTTTAATTCGGCTGCCACTTCTTCCGGCAAAATATTCAGCAGCAGGTCGTCTGATTTTTTCTTTTCCATGGAAAGTTCTCTCGTTCTTTCTTCCACTTTTTGCTCAAGCTCGCTGTAGAAGAGTGCATTTTCGATGGAGATGGCCATCTGCCCGGCCAGCAGTTTCAACAAAGCCACACGGTTTTCTGTAAAAGCACCGATGGTGTGATCGTTGGAAAGATAAATGATGGCTTGCAGCTTTCCCATATTTACCAGCGGCACGCATAGCAGTGATTTGCATGCATGCTTTTCAATAAAGGCATCACCGGCAAACAGCTGGCTGCCGGCAGCATTGTCGAGGATGACGGTTTCCTGCGTGCGGTAAACATAATTGAGCACCGACTCGGCCAGCAAGCCGCTCTGCCGCACCGGGATTGACTGCAACACTTTAATATCATTGACATCTTCACCCGTTTCAGCTTCAATATACCGTTCGTCGTTTTTTTCCATAATTAAAAAGCCTTTGGCAGCGCCGGCATTCTCAATTATTATTTGCATCATTTTCCGCAGCAGGCGAGGCAATACGATTTCGCCAGACAGTGCCGAGGAGGCTTTCAGCACCGTTTCAAGGTCAAGGCTGCCGGTTCCTTCTTTTAATGTGTCATGAAAAGTTTCCTGTAAAATTTCGGCAGTTGAAGAAATATTTTTCAATTCAGGATACTGCTCCCTCATCTGTTTCAACTTGGCCCCGGCGCCCCAGCGACGGTAAGCCCGGTAAGCATTCTGCAGGTAAAAACTGGCCAGCAGCTCCTGTTTTGTGCTTTGAAAAAACTGGCCTGCTCTTTCCCAGCAAAGCGCAAGATCATTCTGCATGTCGTTTTCCGTGGCGGCCTTCAGCGCTTTGTCATAAAAAATTTTAGCGCTTTCCATTTCGCCTTTCAGGTAGTGATATTCGGCCTGGAGCAGTAAAACCTTATGCGAGTTGTAATGAGGAGAAATTTTTGCAAACTGTTTCAGCGCCCTGATGTCTTTTTTCACCTGCTTCAGTATCGTTTTCTTTACATGGGAGTTGATGGATGAATCGGCAACTGCCAGCGAACGATAAAAATAAAACAGGGGTGCAAGAGCGGTGCCCCGCACCGTTTCAAGAAAGCGCTGCGCCTGTGCCGCATATTTTTTGGCATCATCAGTATTATTAAAAATCAGCGCCAGGTACAACTTCAGTATAAACAGATTTTGAAAATAGATTTCGTTTTCTTTGGTCACATCGGTAGTATCCATCACCGATTCATCATATATTTCTCCTTTCAGAAGTACCGGATCCGGGGTTTGGTTCAGCAGGTTGTCAATTGCCTGGCGAAAGAGGCGCAGCCTCTTTAACGTAAGGTCCTGCTTGAATTTCTCAATCTGCAGGTCGAGGGCTTCAGCTTTTTTTGCAAGATCTTTTAGTTGTGCGCCGTTGATGAACAACTGGTAAACGAGATTGTGAGCCGCATAAGTAGCCCATTCAAAGTCGCCGTATTCTATGGATGATTTAAATGCTTTTTCCAGGTCGGTTTTCAGATCGCCAGGCGGTTTTTTCCAGTGGTCGAGAAACAGGTTGCTGGTGGCAATAATGGAAGCCGTCACTTCGCCGGCATTTATTTTTTTGGCAAGATGAAGCGCAATTTCACCCATCCGGCTTCCTTTATCTATTTCTTTCAGGTAAACGCTGATGATGTAACCATAGGCGGCAAAACTGAAAGGCGACTTGACCGAGAGCCCATATTTCACCGACATGTTCACCATTTTAAACACCAGCAGCGGTACCAGGTTGGGCTCGGCAAAGTAGGAAGCAGAAGAAATTTCAGACATAATGCGCATGGCTGCTTTTTTCTGTTCATCCTCCATCACCGGCAGGCTGTTGAAATAATCCATGTATTTATTGCGCAGCAGCCATTTTGTTTTCAGCAGGTCTTTCAGTACCGCCAGGTTACCGGGCTTCATGGGCAGGCGTATTCCGAGCTTTTGTAAAATCTGCAGCCCAAGCCGGATGGCTTCAATGAGTTTATTTTGCGCAATCAGTTTTTTTATTTCAATTTCATAGGCCTTTACCGAATCAATCAAACTGCGGCTGTGTCCGGTTATTTCCTTCACCAGCTTATCCACTTTTTCATACTCGCCTGAGAGGTAGGCGGCCTCGCCGGCGTTTACGGCAAGCTGCAGCGAAAAATCATACTGGATGTTCCAGTCATCTTCATCCAGCACATAAATTCCTTTTTCAAAATATTGCAGGGCCTGCGGGTAAGCAGCTGTAGCCATGGCCTTTTTGCCGGCGAGCAGGTTAAGCTCTGACAGGAAATTTTTTTCTTTTTTATCCGCTAACAGTTCGACGCCCAGGTTCCATTGATTGACTATTTCAAAAGTCTTTTCCTGCTGCTCCGAATGATTATAATGAGACACAAGTCTTCTGCCATTTTCCAGGTGGATAACAGCCTTTTCTTTTTCTGACAGCAGCGAGTACACCGCCTGCTGTATCCTGTCGTGGGCAAATTTGTATTCATTGCCTGCGGGCATAATCAGTCCTTCGGAAATGGCTATGCCCAGCAGCGATTCTGCTTTCCGTTCGTTAAGCTGCCGGGTTACCGAAAGTGTTTTTTTATCAAACCGGTTGCCAAGGGTAGCGGCCGCCTGCAGCAATTCAAGCGTATCAGCAGGCAGGCGCTGAATGTAAGAAGTCATCAGGTCCACCACATTACCCGAAACATTCATCTGCATGATAAGCTCCGTGTTCCAATGCCACTGCAGTTTTTCAAAATCAAACCAAAGAAACCGCTCGTCGTACACTGATTTCAGAAACTGCCATACGTAAAAGGCATTGCCCTGCGTTTTGCTGTAAATAATATCGGATAAAAAAGTAAGATTTTCCTGGCGGGTGAGCAATGCACCTGACAGAAGTTTATGTACATCTTCATACCCAAGGTCGCGGAGCTCCATTTCTTCATACGATACATTCTCCTCACGCATTTCACCCAGCCGCCTAATCAGCGGGTGCGATTCGGACACTTCGTTTACCCGGTAAGCGCCGATTAGCAGCAGGTTTTCCAGGTCCCTGTTTTCCGCAATCAGTTTAAAAAGATGAAGCGATGAAGCATCGGCCCATTGCAAGTCGTCAACAAAAATGACAAGCGGGTGCTCCCGGTCGGCGGTTGTTTTTAAAAACCGGATAAACTCATAATTAAACCGGTTTTGCGCTTCAATTCCTTTTAATAGCGGAATTTCCGGCAGTTTACCGGTTATGTCTTCAATACCCGGGATAAATTCAGTCAGAATTTTTACCGAATTGCCCAGGGCTTCCATAATTCTTTTTTTCCAGCGCTGCTGGTAGGCTTCATCACCGGTTTTTATTATCTGTATCAGTTCGCTGAAAGCCTGTGCAAATGTGGAGTAAGGGGTATTGGTGCTTATCTGGTCAAATTTTCCCCTGATAAAGAATCCTTTCTTCTGTGATACGGGTTTTTGCAGTGTATCAATCAATGCCGACTTACCGCTGCCCGAATAACCCGACAACAACAAAATTGATTTTTTCCCCTTGCAGCAATCATTAAACAGGCGGTTGAGGAAATTGATTTCTTTTTCTCTGCCATATAATTTACCGGGCATAAAAAGTTTGCCGGAATAATCAGATTGCGCCAGCGCAAATGCATCCATCCTGTTTTTTGCAGTCCATTGCTGCAGGCAATGCTCCAGGTCGGTTTTCACACCGTATGCTGACTGGTAACGTTCTTCCGCATTTTTCGAAAGCAATTTCATTACTATTGCTGCCAGCACTTCGGGCAGCTCCTGATTCACCTGGTCGGGTGATTCGGGAATTTTTGCCACGTGGGAATAAATAAGCTCCATGCCATCCTTACTTTCGAATGGCAACTGCCCGGCAAAAAGGCGATAGAGAATGACGCCAAGGGAGTAGAGGTCGGCGCGGTAATCAATAGCACGGTTGATACGGCCCGTTTGCTCCGGGGCTATGTATTGCAGGTATTCTGCCTGCTTTTCGTGCACATGCATCAATCCATGTTCAAAAATATTTCCCTCGATGGCCCTGCCCAGGTCAATAAGAAAAACTTTTCCCGTTGTGTTCTCAATTAAGATATTGGAGGGATACAGCTGGCGGTGAAAAATATTTTCCCTGTGTAGCGATGACAGCGCCTCTGCAATGTGTATGCCCAGGGTCAGCCGCCCGGCCAGGTCTGGTTTTTCGGCCACCAGCAATTGATTAAGGTCCCTGCCATGAATATACTCCAGTACGATGGCCGTATGTTCATCCTGTTTTTCTTTTCTGTAAGCCCGGCGGATGCTGCTGCTGTGTGTTTTTGAGCAAATCTCCAGTTCATTGTCCAGTTGCGCCAGGGTTTCACTGGTTGGAAATTCTTCCGTGAGGATTTTCAGGCAAACGGGTTTCCCCTGCAGCGGTTCTTTTGATTTTATTATGATAGAATCCAGCCCGTAATGAATGACATGGTCATGGTCAATATTTTTTATCATACCCGGCGGCTGGATTATTATTGTAAGTTTATGCTTTTTTCATTAAAAAATGTAATTTTAAAATTCATCGGTTTATTTGCAGCCCTGACCGCAGCACCATTCCCGCCCTTTTAAAAACTTTTTACAATCATCATCCCGGAAATTCACTTTAACGCATTAATTAAATATGATAAAACAGCATCCTTTAATTTTATTGACCCCGGTAAAAGAAGACCAGGTGGAACGGCTGCAGGAATTGCTGGCAAAAATAAAAGCTGCGTTGCATGCCGGCACGGAAACTGCATTTCAGCAGGTTTCCACACTTCGTTATGGACGCTGGGTAATACTCAGCCGCGAATCTTTTCGCGACGAACCGGCCGTACCTGTCGGTATTCGCCTTATTTTTTCCACCAATTACGACGGCGACCTTGATTTTCATCTTAGGGAATTGTGTACCGGACTGGCTCAATATATTGACGATATTTATGCGTGCTGTGAAGGCTATCCCGAACCGGGAAACAGAACCACAGAAAGCCGCAAACAATACCTGGAACAATGGATGATTAAAACATCGGCCTTTTTTGTTGGCGCCCCTTTAAGAACAGTAAAACAAATACGGCAGGAAAAACAATTGAAGGACTTCATCTGGCAACTCCTGGTGAAAAATAAATGGGATGGAAAACCGGCCGTGGAAATTCATCGTGCTATCCGCAATGCAGTGGATGCACAACCTGAATTTGAATGGTCGAAACAAAAAGCCAAAGAACCGTCAATAAACTGGAAGGTGTTTTTACCGTATGTATTATTGCTGCTGGTTGCATTACCACTGGTCATCGTGGGAGCTATTTATCTTTTTTTGTTTCATGAGCTCCGGGATAAAAACGGTACGCTTACACTCAGCCAGCTGCCTGACAGCCAAATCCGCAGGCTGGAGCAGGATGAAGACCTGTTTCCGCAAAACCAGTTTACACAGGTGGCTGTAATGAAACCGGGTTTTATACGACGCCTCAATTTCCAGATATGGATGCTGCGTACACGGGTGCTGGCCGGCCATGTGTTTGTAAAAGGAAAACTGCTGAACATTCCCACTATTCATTTTGCCCGCTGGGTTTTGATTGACAACAACAGGCATGTACTTTTCTTCAGCAATTTCGACGGAAGCTGGCAGCAATATCTGGGCGATTTTATTGACCAGTCCGGCTGGGGCCTGAGCGGCATTTTCAGCAACACGGTCAATTTTCCGAAAACCAGGTTTATGGTAACCGGCGGCGCTTACGATGAAGAGCACTTCCTGGCCTGGAGCCGCAGCACACAAATACCCACGCAGGCCTGGTACAGCGCTTACCACGACCTGTCAATAAAAAACATTAACAACAACACAAAAATCCGTAACGAGCTGCGCAAAGACCTCAGTGAAAAAAAGGCCCGGATTTTTTTAAAAAGATTTTAAACCACCACCATGGCAACATTGGAACTATCAGAAATACAAGCTTACCTGGTAAAAGATTATAAAGAAATGGGCTGCTCAAAATATTATCTGCTCCAGGTAACTGATGCAGGGGAAGCAAAAAAATTTTTAAGCCGGGCTGCCGGTAAGATTACACATATAAAATCGGCTGTGGCTGACATCTGCCTGAATCTTGGACTGACAAGTTCTGGTCTAAAAGCCCTCGGTTATAAAGAAAAAAACCTGCAGCGTTTCACCCGTGAATTCAGGGAAGGCATGGTGACACCGCATCGCCAGCGGCTGCTTGGCGATTTTGACAGCAGCGACCCGGCACATTGGCAATGGGGCGGCCCGGCCAATGAATCAATTGATATAATATTAATGCTGTTTGGAAAAGATGAGGCCACAGCAGAAAATTATTACAACAGCCTGGTGCAAGATTTTCAAAATGCATTTAAAGTGGTTCATATTTTAAATGGTGGCCCTTTGCCCAGCGACCGGGAGCACTTCGGTTTCAGGGATGGAATTTCGCAGCCGGCCATCATCGGCAGCGGTATTACCGGCATCAACAACGACAACATTAAAGCCGGCGAGTTTATAATGGGGTATAAAAACGAATACAATATTTATCCTGACACGGCATTGCTTACCGAACCGCAGGGCGATGCTTCGCTGCTGGCTGATGATGCAGGCGGTTCCGGCTATAAAGATGTTGGCAGAAACGGAACTTATTTTGTGCTGCGCCAGCTGCAGCAGCATGTGAATGCCTTCTGGACGTTTATGAAAGAAAAAACCAAAAAGGAAGACGGCAGCATGAGCAATGAGGAAAGCACAAAGCTTGCCGCCAAAATGATTGGCCGTTGGCCCAGCGGTGCACCCCTGGTAAAACACCCCGATAAAGACCCCGGCCGTGAAAGCGATGACAATGATTTTTATTATGCAAAAAATGATAAGCTGGGATACAACTGTCCTATTGCATCGCATATACGGCGAACCAACCCGAGGGATCATTTTGAAGAAACACCCCCGCATGGTTCGCTGAAGCTTACCCGGCGGCACCGCATCATGCGGCGTGTCCGTTCCTATGGCGAAAATTTTATTGGTTCGGCAGAAAATCATAAACCCGGAGGTGTAGTTGGTTTGCTGTTTGGCTGTTTCAATGCCGATATTTCCCGGCAGTTTGAATTCATTCAATATACATGGGCCAATTATCCAAAATTCAAAAGACTGTATGCCGACCCCGACCCGATTATCGGCGTAAGAGAAAATCCGGGGCCGGGAACGGAACAGAATTTCACCATACCACAGCCTACTGTGAATAAAGTAATCACCGGCTTGCAAAGTTTTGTTACAGTAAAAGGCGGGGCTTATTTCTTTTTTCCATCCGTGTCAGTAATAAAATTTCTCAGTACCATTTAGGGAGTAAAAGCACGGGCAATCGCCAGCGTATCCATATACACCTGTACCCGTGTAATCTTATCATCTTTCAGGGTAAAGAGCTGCACCCAGTCTGAAGTATATGATTTACCGGTGCTGACAGCTTCGGCTGTATCGCTGCCAAAGACAGCCACGGTGTTTTCATTGGAAAAAAATTTTTGAGGCGTAAATGCTTTTAGCCGTATGTGCCGGCCTACCAGTGTCAGCATTTTTCCCAATCCTTCCATGCCGGTAAAAGTTCCGGCAAAAGGAATGTCCGGTTCTCCGGGGCGAATCCATACCACCTCTTTATCAAAATGCGCCAATACGCCGGCAATATTTCCCTGGGCAAAATTTTTATATACCTCCTGTATGATTTCGATATGTGTCATGTCAGTTAAAATTTTGTGTCATTGAAAAAATCAGGACCGGCTGTGGGTTCTGCATCTGCTATTTTATTATGCTTATGGCGAAAGGCATACATTTCTTCATAAATAACACGCCTCACCCGGTTGAAGGCGCCCAGGGGCTGATGCTCCGGCAGGCAGTGCCATGAATTGAAAGAAAGATTATCGCCAAATTCGTTTCGCTCCGCTGTATCGCATTCCTGTATGGGTATTTTAATTGTAGCCAGTTTGGTAAATGGAGAGGTCCACGTCACCAGTGGGTCTTCAACCGGCATTTTATCCGCATCGGTTTGAAACTGCACACAGAAATCAAACGCAAGCGGATGCTCTCGTATCGTGGCAGCCATGTTTATTCTTAGCAAATCTTTTCCATTTGTATCCGGTGTAAGCAGCCGGTTGGATGCTGATGGAAACACAGCATACTTCACCGCCCTGTTTTCATCGCCAAAGCGGAAAGGCACGGTGCTGAAATACGGAATTTCGCAAGGATGCTTGATGTTGACTTTAGCCTTCATCGCCCTGCCTAATAGAGGAAGATTGGAAAAAGCGATTGCCAGCTTGCGGGGCAATGTTTTCAGGTTGGTTGGCGTGGTGGTTACAAACAACACATTGGCAAATTGCCTGACATCACCTGATACAAAATTTTTTGTGTTCATCAGGATGAAATCGTGGCTGGTGATATCCGGGTCGGTAAGGTCAAGTTTTTTCCCGGGCACATTCATCAGTTTAATGGCAAAGCCGCGGAAATCTTTTTTGTAATCGGGAATCGGTCTTGTATTGCCATTTGAAAACCGGATCCACGCCGGGTATGATTTTACTTCTTTAAATAAACCAACACGCAGTTCTTCCGGCAGACCGGGTTCGATGCTGAACTCCGCTTTTACACAGCCATTCATTTTCGGATGAATCTGGCGCAGTTGTTTTTTACCATTTTTTCCGGTTGGATAAAGCCGCAGCATTTCATCCTGCAGCAGCTTTACAATATCTGCCGCTATTTTTTCTTCACCTGGTTGCGGGTATTCCCTGCCCGGCTGCAGGCGGGTTGTTGTTGGGGTATTACTCATATAGATTTATTATGGTGGCAAGGTGCAATCTGCTCGTTGGTTTTAATCGCTCAAAAGTTAACGCAATCCGCCGGATAAAAAAATTAAACACAGGGTGATCAAATACAGCAAGTACCGAAGATAATTTACCCCTGTTGAAGCTAACTGGGTATTTTTTTAACGGCTTCCTGATCCGGCAAAAATTGGTTATTTTTATTTTTCCTCATCTTATCCTTGATACGCCTGCCCTATCCTGACTGTGCTACCCGCTAAATTTCTGAACAACGGCCACTTATGAACAAAACAATTACAGAACAGTACGATTGGGATGAGCTGGTTGATTACATTTCTGAAAAAAACCTGACGCCCGTTATCGGCAAAGAAATGTATAAATACAGGGAAGGCGACCGCTTGCAGCCGATTGATTCTTTTTTTTCAAACCGATTGCTGGAAATCTATAAAATCACAGATTACAATGCCGCTTCACTCACGGATGCGGTGAACTACCTCGAGTTTGAAAAAAAAATCAAGACCATTGATATTATCCGTCGGCTGAAGTCTATTGTAAAGGAAATCAATTTCGATTTTCCGCTGCTTTCCGGATTTCTTAAGATCACAGGGCTGAAATATTACATCAATACAGCGGTGTACAACAATGTGCTGGAAAATAAAATTGCGGAAATACAGCGGGTGAATGCATCCTCCATAAATTTTTCCATCAACGAACCCTTTTCCGACAGCGATGACCTGGAAAAACTGAAAGAGCCATTTGTATTTAATGTTTTCGGTTCGCTGCTCAATACCGTGGACCCGGCTCTGAGCGAAGACGATATGCTGGAATTTGCCGGCTATTACCGTGAAAAAATGAACAGCGCCAACAACATTGTGAATGCGCTGAAAAATAAAAACCTGCTTTTTCTCGGTTGTGCGTTTCCCGACTGGATGATCCGCTTCGCCTTGCGCCTTTTATCAAATGAACCGATGCATGAGTGGGGCAGCAAAAGAACCATCATCGTGGTAAATGACCGCAGCGATTTCCGCGATAAACAGTATGAAATTTTAAAAAAATATGAAGTAGTAACCTATGATGGCGATACCGAAATTTTTGTACAGGAGCTGCTGAGGCAATGGAAGCAGCGCAACCCGAATGCAGCAAAAACCAAAACGGTTTTTCTCAGCTACACCGTAAAAGACAAGACAGCAGTGGAAACCCTGAAAAAAGCAATTGAAAGCATCGGCAATGTAAGCTGCTGGTACGACAATCACGAAATAATGCCCGGCGACGATTTTAAAACAGCGATTGCCAAAAACATCAAATCGGCTGACCTGTTCATTCCGCTGATTTCGCAAAACAGCCTGATGCACAAAGACGGTTATGTGCAGCTGGAATGGTTTACTGCCGACAATGTGAACACCTTCCGGAAAATTGACGGCAACAGCAGCAAATACCTGATGCCTGTAGTTATTGACGACAGCAATCCGTACGACAGCAATGTGCCAAAATATTTTTCCGAACTGAGTATCGGTAAAGTTCCCGGCGGCATTCCCGACGCAGATTTTCTGAAACAATTAAAAGAAACACTTAATAATTCATAGCGAATGCCTGACCCTGTAAATACTACTGCTGCCCCTGCTGTATCCACTGCATTTATCGGGTTACAATCCTATACCGAGGCACAGGCCGACCGCTTCTTTGGAAGGGATGAGGAAACAGAAATCCTGACCAAGCTGATAAAATCCAATATACTCACTATCGTGTTTGGCAAATCAGGAACCGGAAAAACTTCATTGCTCAATGCCGGCGTATTTCCACGTCTAAGGAAAGATTATTGTTTGCCCTTCCGCATCAGGCTGGAGTTTGGCGAAAAAAGCCCCGGGCTGATAAGCCAGGTAAAAAAAATATTGAAACAGGAGATTGACAAGTACGGGTTCAAGCCGGAATCATACCCTGCCGAAGAAACCCTTTGGGAGTATTTTCATAAAGAACCGCTGTGGAAAACCATAACCCCGGTATTAATCTTCGACCAGTTTGAAGAAATATTTACCCTGGCAAAAAACAATCACCGCTTCAGTCAACATGAAATGACGGCTTTTTGGGATGAGCTGTCTGACGTGATAGAAAATTCGATTCCTGAAAAATTAAAAGAACAGTTTCTGCACAGCAGGGAGCAGGTGGGTTACAACTATAAACAGCAAAAGGCCAAAGTGCTTTTTGCTTTCCGTGAAGAATACCTGCCCGAATTTGAAAGCCTTGCCGCCAAAATTCCTTCGCTGAAATATTCCCGCTTTCGTTTATTGCCCATGAACGGGCAGCAGGCCTACGATGTAATTACCAAAACATGGAAAGAAAACATCAGTTCGGCCGAAGCAAAACAGATTGTTTCCTACTTCACAAATACTGCCGGCGAAGAAGAGTATAACCTCATTACAGTGGAGCCGTCGCTGCTGAGCCAGGTATGTGCTTATATTGATAAAGAAAGACTGGAAGCCGGCGGCGGCAACGTGTCTGCCGATCTGCTGAACAAATATCCCAAAGAAATCATCCTGCGTGCTATTTATGAAGAAGCCGTGGCTGCTGCAAGCAACGCTTTGACTGCGGATGCTGAGCAGGAGAAAAAAGAAAAATACAACCGTGTAAAAGTTTTTCTTGAAGAAAAATTACTTTCAGCAGAAGGGTTTCGCACCCGGTACCATCTTGTTTCGGCTGACGAAATGATGCAGCCGGCCATCCATGTGCTTGGCAGCCGTTATTTCATACGTGAAGATGACAATGTGATGGAACTGACGCATGATGTGCTGGCGCCGATAATAAAAACCGACCGGGAAAAAAGAAGAAAAGAATTGGCACTGGGGTTTGAAAGAAAGAAAGCAAGAAGGAGACTGGTATACATGCTGCTGGCTGCATTCGCAGCAGTAATCGGCATCATCTATTTTACAACGCATAAGGCAAAACAGGCCCGGCGTATAGCCCTGGAAAATAGAGACAGCGCCCTTGCAGAAGAAAAAAGACTGGAAGATTCAATAAGTCACCACAACAGTAAAATAAGAAAACTGGAAGATACTATCAGTAAAAGGGAAGAATATCTTGAATTCCTGAATGGGAAGATCCTTGTCAGGGGAGATACAATCAGAATTAAACCGCCGGATACCACGGGTTTAACGGAGTTTATAAATGAAGAGTTTGAAAAAATAAAAGGTAAATGGGAGAAAAGTTTCCAGCTCACGATCGGGGATCTGACGACCAAACTCAACGAAAAAGAAATTGAATTAAATAAATATAAGGATCAGCTGAATGCACAGCCATCCCGGCCGGCTCTTTTAGATTCAATAAAAAGGCTGAGTAAAGAAATTGAAACACTAAGAGGCGGGTTGAAAGATTTACAGTCGGAAATCAACAGGTTGAAAAATGAAAATGAAGATTTAAAAAAAGAAATAAAAGGTTACTTGCGCATTATTGATTCACTTAAAAACTTAACCGGAACTATCAGCATGACCGGCAGTCTGTATTACCAGGATGAAGGCAACCGGCAGGTAAAACCTTCCAACATTCCTGTTTACCTGATATCAAAAGCCAGCAACAGGCGCATAGTGAAAAACGCCAGTGTGTATGAAATAAACTGTTATGAAAAAGAATTGAAAAGCGCCAAAGCAAGTTTTAAAACCGTGACAGATGCCCATGGCAATTATACCTTTCGCAACGTGCCGGCGGGTGACTACCTGCTGAAGATTTGCACTTATTATGGCGGATTTTATACAGTGAAAATCACCGACTCAAAAAAAACACTGCACCTGAACCTCAATGCTTCGCCGCCGGTAAGATTTCCGTATGCAAATTAAAATGCAGGTTTCAGAATTTACTGAAATGCTCCGGCCTGATAACCGATGAAGCCCGCCAGCCGATTTCACACAGCAGTTCTTTATTCTTCGCCTTAGCCATATCGGCAATGCCGGCTGCATCATCTTCATCAAACGATTTTTCAAAACCCAAAGCGTTCAGGTTTTTTGCTGTGATGGCAAAATTGTAGCGCAGGTAAGTAATCAGCGGTTTGCCGGCCAGCAGGTCGTCCTTCATATCGCCAATTTCAGAATCCATTATTTCAGCCGTTGGCGATTGCGAAAGCCATTGCAGCAGCAACCGGTTTTGCCAGCTGGCATCCTGCATCAGCATGTCGGGTATGCTGGCAGCCCATGTAAGCATGGTGGCATCGTCTATTTCACCAGCATGTTTTTTATATTCGGGATAACCTGTACCTACCGAAACCAGCAGCAAATTATCAGCACCCATTGGCCAGTGAAAGGGAAACCCATTCAGCGTGGCCACCATCAGCAGTGTCAGCGCCGGATTGTTCGCCATGCTCAGGCCACCGTCAATAAATGCCGCCTGCTGCCCTTCGGTCACTTCCATCATTTGCGGAGCAAAATAAGTGGGGGCGGCTGTGCTGGCTCTTACCACTTTCCACAAAAGCAAATCCTTGTTTCTTCCCATTTCCGAATCGTAATACTTGCCCCGCGGATGATTTATCATCGGCCAGATGCTATTGGTATCTGCCCGCTTTGCCACAATACATAACCCGGTTTTAATTTTTTCACTGCCCAGCGTGGTATCTTTTCCCATCGCAAACTTCAATCCCTCCATCATACCCGAATAATTATAATTAGCTTTCAGCCACTGGTACGTTTCAAACGGGTTCCACCAGCTTCGTTTTTCACCAAATATTTTATTGCCCAGCTCCATATACAGTTCTTTTATTTCATCTACGGTTTTTCCCAGCGATAGCAATGCGGCAATGATAGCGCCGGTGGATGTGCCGCCGATAAGATCAAAATAATCACTCATCCTGAAATCCGGTTTGTCCTGGTGACGGGCTTTCAGAATGTCTTCCATTTTTTTCAGGTAGCCCAGCGTAAGTGCGCCACGGATGCCGCCGCCATCGAGTGCAAGAATTTTTTTCGGCCCACTTGCATCCAGCCGGTTGAGTAAAGCAGTCATGTGTTGGTTTTATTGTTGGTTTAAAAAATCGATCACCTCGGGCAGGGTTTTAAAATAGCGGGCGCCGTTTCGCTGCACCATATTTGCCACTTGCTCCAATGAACGCAGCTGAAACTCTGAAAAGTTTTTTCCGTTATCAGCAACAAGGAAACAGAAAATGGTTTTTCCCGGTTGTTTGTTGCTGTCGTCAATCAGTTCGGCCACGGAATAAAATCCTTCCATCATGGGAGTAAGCACATACAGGCAAAAATCACAACCGGCTCTTTGCTTCAGCTCTTCTTCCATCATGGCGGGTGTCCAGTCTTTTCCGCAGGGATGAAAAAAGTTTATGGTCAACTTCTTAATGACTTCGTCCCGCCAGTGGGAGCCATTGCAGGTGCCGCCGAGAAAAACTTTTTTCATGCATTTTTATTGCCGGTGTAAGTTAGGTTTTAAATAAATATGTCGTTCGCTTAACAGTTATTCCCGGTATTACAGGCCGGCTGTAAGGTTGCAGACAGCATGAACGATGTTGCCGGCAGTATTTTGCATAAAAAAAGTGTCATGAAAAAAATAGTCCTGGTACCAGCCGCACTAATTGTGCTTGCCGCAGCAGCTTACTTTTTATTTTTCAAAGAGCCGGTATTCCATGCCACTGATGGGTATCTGGTAAATATTAATGACAAAGGAGTCATCATTGAAGGCTATGACCCCGTAGCGTATTTTACTGACGGGAAACCGGTACAGGGAACAGAACAGTTTACATTTAAACATCATGGCGCCACTTACTGGTTTGCTTCGGCAGAACACATGGATTTATTCAAAGCCGATCCCGAAAAATACCTGCCGCAATACGGAGCCTTTTGCGGGTATGCTGTCAGCATCGGCAAGCTGCGGCCGGTAGATCCCACCATTTACCAGATTGAAAACGGCAGGTTGATTTTGCAGCACACCCAGGAAGCTTTTGATCTTTTCAACAAAGATTTGCAGAAGAGCATCGTAAAAGCAGACAAAAACTGGCCCGGTCTTGAATCGGGCCGCGCAGGTAAAAAAACAGAATATGACAAACCTGCTGCACCGGCAGCCAATTAACTTTTTAAAAAAACCATCCAGCCTCAATATGTAAACAGCCCGACAAATGAAGGGCTGTTTTGCTTTTATAGCATGGCTTTTGTAAAACAACGGACAGGCAACCGCCTGCAGAGCAAGTTTCTTTGTGCTGAAAATATTTTAACTATGAACGTTTACCAACTTTCTCCAAAAGACATGAAAGCAAAGGCAGCTTACAGCAATGCCCTTGTACAAACATTCACCGGCCTGCTGCTCCGTTTGGTGCTGCTGTTTATTGCTGCAGTTTTACTCAGCTTAATCACACAGGCACAAAAAACCGAAGGAAAATATTTCAATAACGTGGATGCAAATGGCGTAATCCTCGATGGCTATGATGCGGTCGCCTTTTTTACCGATAACAAACCGGTAAAAGGTGAAGCCAAATACCAGTACAATTACCAGGATGCAATTTATTATTTCGCATCGCAGGAACACCTTGATTTATTCAAATCCAATCCTGACAAATACAAACCGCAGTTCGGCGCATGGTGTGCTTATGCCGTATCACTCGGCCGCATTGCACCCATTGATGTCAATACTTTTTCCATTGTTGACGGACGACTGTTCATCCAGCACAACCAGCGGGCAGTAAACGGCTGGAATAAGGATGTGCCGGGCAATGTTGAAAAAGCTGATAAATACTGGCCGGCGGTTTCTGCCAAACACGGAAAACAAATTACCACCGATGAAGAAAAAGGATTTTTAAATAATACCGATGCGGATGGAAATATTCTGCAGGGGTATGACGCCGTGGCTTACTTCACTGAAATGAAAGCCGTGAAAGGCAAGCCGGAATACTTTGCCCGCTACAACGGCGCCACTTACTGGTTTGCATCGGAACAGAATGCTGCCATGTTTAAAGATCATCCTGAAATGTTTGCTCCCCAATACGGCGCTTTTTGCGGCTATGCTATGGCATTGAATAAACTGCGCCCCATCAATCCTGAAATTTTTGATGTGATAGATGGCAAACTGATTCTACAGCATTCTGAAGATGCGTATAAACAATTTCATAAAGACGTGAGTGGGAATATTGCTAAAGCCAATACCAACTGGCCTGGCCAGGTAAAAAAGCATGCCGGTAAAAAAATTAAATACGATAAACCCGCCAAACCAGCTACAGGCGATTCGGGTAATTAAAATTATTAACCATTAAAACTTATCAATATGAAAAAAAACATTCTTGCCTTCATGGCAGCCTTGTTGCTTGTGCCAGGCATCATCATGGCCGGAGGTGAAGAAATAACCCTGCCAAACAAACTGGTCAGCCAGTCATTTGTAAAAGATTTTCCGGCTGCACAAAAAACAAGCTGGCTAAAAAACAAAAACAATATTTACCTGGCCCGGTTTGTAAACAATGACAGAACCCAGTTGGCTTATTATACCCACGAAGGCGAGTTTCTTGGACAGGGCTGGTATGTAGGCATCGGCGATTTGCCGGCCGCACTGCAAAAAGAAGCGTTGAAAGGAAAAAGGCTTGAAGATCTGCAGCAGGTTTATCTTTTCCTGTCGCCAGATGGATTACCTTCTTACTATGTCACTTTTATCAAAAATGGCAAAAAAACTTTGCGAGAAGTAAAAGCAGATGGTGAAACCACCACCGTTTTGAAGAAAAGAAACACAATTATTTAATACTAAAAATTATTTATGAAACCAACTAAGTTAGCTGCCATCTTCAGCGTGGCCGCCATGATTATAGCAGCTTCTGCAAATGCACAGGTGGCCGAGCAGAAAAACATCACCCTGGATGCCGCCAAAAAAGTGGTGGCCGAAGCAGTGAGGTATGCAAAAGCCAACCATGCACCCGGCGGCTCTATTGCCGTGGTGGACAACGGTGGTAATCTTGTTTACATGGAAAGACTCGACGGCACTTTTGCTGCTTCAGCTGAAGTGGCTATTAAAAAAGCAAACACCTCTGCACTTTTTAAAGCGCCTTCGGTTAAACTTGAAAATTCCATCAATGGCGGACGCCAGGCACTGATTACCGTGGGGCATACATTCCTCCAGGGCGGCATACCTATAATATATAACGGCCAGGTAATCGGCGCTATCGGTGTAAGCGGCGCTGCCAGCGCACAGCAGGATGAGGAGATTGCTATTGCAGGCAGTAAGGCGAAGATTGATTAGGCTAACCCTAAAACCCCCAAATCCCCTAAAGGGGCTTTGTGAGTTACCTAAATAAAAAACTTCATCATGAGTAAGATTTACGGTTTATTAAAAATTTATGCACTGATTGTGGTCATGCTGCTTGCAACAATAATGGTCTTTGCCCAGGAAACAAGGCAGCTTGCAGTGGATAAACCACTGGCCATTGCCGAATTGAAAACTACCGAAGGCGCTGCGCTTGTAAATGCAAAATGGTATGTGCAGCCGGCGCACTTGCAGGATAAAAACTTCAACCTGCCGGGACCCCAAACCGGCGGAGGCGATGCACTGCCGCTGTACCCTACCGGTGCTGCTGTAAAAACCCATACGCTGCATCCGCAAATCGGCGCTGCTGATTTTGAAAATGCTTTCCGTGAAATAAAACCCACGCAACTGGAGGACAGACAGGGAACTGGCCTGTTCTCCTTTGTGTGGTACAAAGTGGAACTGACAATTCCTGCCGTAATCGGCAAGTTAAATACTGCAGGTACCACAGCTGTGTTTGAAATTGTGGTGGATGATTATAGTGAAATCTGGGTAAACGGCAGGCAGGCGGTTGGTTTCGGGCAAAGCGGCAACGGGTTGATTGCCGGCTACAATACAAGAAACCGTGTAATGCTTACTGATAATGCAAAGGCCGGCGATAAGTTTATCATTTATATTCTTGGCATCAACGGCCCAATGGGCAAGCTGCCCGAAAATTATATCTGGGTAAGAAATGCAGTGGTCGATTTTTATAAAAATGGTTTACCCGTAAATCCTGCATGGAAAGATGATGGTAAAGTGTATATGATTGATGAAAAACTAAACAGCATCATTGCCCCGGGCACAAAGATTGAAAAGCTGGCCGATGGGTTTTCATTCACCGAAGGACCGGTATGGCACCCGGATGGTTATTTACTCTTCAGCGACCCGAACACCAATACGATTTACCGCTACAATCCGAAGAACCATTATGTAACTGTGTATATGAGCCACTCCGGCTATACCGGTGCTGATATTGGCGATTACCGCCAGCCGGGCTCAAATGGCCTGACAATAGATAAGGAAGGAAGACTGATTGTGGCACAGCACGGCAACCGGCGGGTGATACGACATGAAAAGAAAGGGCCGGTAACAATTTTATCTGATAAACATGAAGGCAAAAGACTGAACAGCCCAAATGATGTAGTATTGAAAAGCGACGGCACGGTTTATTTCACCGATCCTCCGTATGGCCTGCCGGGTTTGTTCAACGATGCAAAAAAAGAAACACTGCACCAGGGAGTGTATATGGTGAAAGATGGAAAAACAATTTTACTGACCACTGATTTAGGCGGGCCCAACGGCATAGCTTTTTCGCCTGATGAAAAATATTTGTATGTGGGCAACTGGGATATCCGCGATGTGCATAATACAAAAACCGTTTGGCGTTACGAAGTACAGCCCGACGGTACATTGAAGAACGGCAAAGTGTTTTTTGACTGGAACCTGACCGAAGATGATGAAGCCATTGACGGAATAAAAGTGGATAAAGCCGGCAACCTGTTTGTGTCAGCACCCGGCGGGGTATGGATAATTTCTTCCTCTGGTAAACTCTTAGGCAAAATAGTTACTCCTGAAAGAGCCGCCAACATGGCCTGGGGTGATGACGGTAAATCGCTTTACCTGACAACACATTCCAGCCTGCACCGGATACGTGTTTTGACAGGAGGTAAGTTTTCATGGGAGTGAAAAAATTATCGATTATCAATAATTGATTACTGATGAAAATGAAATTTAAACTTAATACCGTTTTCTTATTTGCGGCGCTTTTCACTTTTACTACAATCAGTGCGCAGGAAGATAAAAGCCTGCACCTGACCACCGGCATCGGCATCAACAGCATACAGGGCAGTCTGAGCAATACATTCCGTTCTTCCATTGCCTTTAATTCCGGTTTTGAAAAATCTTTTTCCAAACACTGGTATGGCCAGGCGGAAGTGGCTTTCAATTCACTGAAGTACGACCAGCAGGTAAAAGATGATAATTCACCCTACCTGTTTCAAAATACCAGCAGTTCTTTTTTCCAGGTGGGCGTCAACTGGGGATATAATTTTTATTTTGGCAAATCTCCCCTGTTTGCATCCTTGTACGGGGGCAGCGGTTTTCTGAGCCTGGGCAAGCCAAGAATTACAGTGGATGATCAAAACCAGGTGGTGACGCAAAGCATCATCAGGGGCAACGGTGCATTCGGAAAAGCAGGCGGCCGGATAGCAGCCAACACAAAGTCATCCCTTCTGCATACCATTTACCTGGATGGCTCCTGGCTCACTTCTACTGTAAAAACTGAAGGAAGTACCTTCCGCAATGTGGCAGTATTCCTGGGTATACGTATGGCAATGGGCAGTGAAGGGAAACTGGTGAAACGACAAATGAAAACACTGAAAAGGCTCCGGTAATTTTCAGTTTTCTGTAACTTGAAATCAAAACAAAAAAAATGAAAACTGCCATCGTCACCGGTGCCACCGGCAACCTGGGCCAGGCTGTTGTAAAAAAATTTATTGCCGAAGGATTCAAAGTTATTGGCACCGTCATCCCCAACGACCCGGTGAAACCGGATTTTCCGGCTGATAAATTTGAAGCGGCCGTGGTTGATTTGATGAATGAAGAGGATGCAGGAAAATTTGTAGATGATGTGATTGCCAAATATGGTTCGGTAGATACAGCTGTACTTACAGTAGGCGGTTTTGCCATGGGGAAAATTGCTGAAACTTCTTCGGCAGATATTTTAAAACAATACAAGCTGAATTTTGAAACGGCCTACCATGTGGCCCGCCCGGTTTTTGTGCAAATGATGAAACAAAACAGCGGCCGCATTTTTATTATTGGTTCCCGGCCGGGTTTAAGTGTAGAAAACGGAAACGGCATGGTTGCTTACGGCCTTGCCAAATCATTAATCGTTCGCCTGGCTGAGCTGATGAACCTGGAAGCCAAAGGAAAAAATGTAGCAACCAGCGTGGTAGTACCGAGCACTATTGACACCCCCCAAAACCGCAAGGCTATGCCCGATGCCGATTTCAGCAAATGGGTGAAAGCCGAAGATATTGCCAATATAATATTTTATCACAGCAGCGATGAGGCATCTGCGCTGCGGGAAACACTGATTAAGGTTTATAACAATGCATAGCATCAATGATGTTCCTCAACTGGCAGATCAGCTTATTGCCGGTTACAAACTTCATAATTCACCCTCAGCATACACCACTGCCATCAGCGGCATTGATGCCTCGGGCAAAGGATATATTACAAGACGGCTGCAGGAAGAGCTGGAAAAAAAGAGATACAGGGTTGCCAACATTAATATTGATCCATGGCAGAACCCGATCCCGGTAAGGTTGAAAAAAGAAAATCCAGCCGAAAATTTTTATTGCAATGTCTTCCGCTGGAATGATGTGTTTGAACAGTTGCTGATGCCTTTGAAGAAAAACCGCAGCATCTGCCTCCGGACAAAATTAATCCGTACCGATGCCGACGAATATTATTGCCATACCTACCAATATGAGAATATTGATTTCCTGCTGATAGACGCCATCCTTCTTTTCCAGGAAAGGTTTATTTCCTTTTATGATTACTGCGTCTGGGTGGAGTGCTCCTTCGAAACCGGGTTGCAGCGGGCCCTCAGCCGCAATGTGGAAAAGCTGGATAATGCCCGGTTGATTCATGATTATGAAGTTTTTTACTACGCAGCCCAGCGCCTGCATATTGAAAAAGACGATCCCCGCTCAAAAGCCGATTGCATTTTTGAAAATGATAACCACAGATGAATTTGCTAACTTGAAGGATGCAATTTCACCAGGTGCAATTAAAGACACACAACCTTTCTTCCCTCATTCATTTTTACAGGGATGTGCTGGAAATGCCGGTGACAGAAAACGCTGCTGGCCGGGTCAGTATTCACACTGCCCATACAAACCTGGTGTTTGACGAAACAGCTGACTCCTCCGGCAATCCTGTATATCATTTTGCCATGAATATTCCATCGAATACCATTGAAGAAGCATACCAATGGCTGAAAGACAGAACAGAATTGCTTTGGCTGGAAGATTATAACAGTTACATAGCCGACTTTGTCAACTGGCATGCAAAGTCAGTTTACTTCCTTGATCCGGCAGGCAATATTGTGGAGTTTATTGCCCGGTTTGATCTCCAGGATAATGTTGCAGAGCCTTTTTCATCAAAACAGATCCGGAATATTAGTGAAGTGGGAATTGTTTTCCCCGTCGCATTCTATCGTCAATCAACAGAAAAACTGGTGAAGGATAACAACCTGCATTATTTCAGCAAACAGCCCCCGCTTGAAAATTTCTGCGCCATCGGTGATGACGAGGGATTATTTATTGTGGTGCCCGAAAGCCGCAGCTGGTACCCCTGTGCTGATAAACCGGCGGGCATTTATCCTCTGGAAGTGAGTTTTACTGATAGTAATACATCGTTCAACATACGGTTGAAATAAAAACTTGTTCCCGGTAAAATACCCGGCACCGTCAGCAGGCTGACGAATTCATTTTTTCCCCTGCAGTAATTTGGAAGTATGAAAAGAAAAATCCGGGGGGTGGTATGTTGTTCATTTCTCATCCTCATCTTTTTTTTCTGTGTTTCCTTTTTTGCCAAACCTGCTTTGATTTCATACAGTAGCTGTATCAACCAATCAAAGCCGCAATACCTGCTACCCTTTCCGCCGGGCACATCTTATTATGTGTTGCAGGGCAATTGCGGCAAACATAGTCATACAGGTCATGAGGCATTTGCATATGATTTCCGGATGCCTGTCGGCTCGTACATTACAGCAATGCGTGCCGGCAAAGTAGTAAACCTGCGTGAGCAGTACCGGGATGGCCACAATAAGAACAACGACTCACTCAATTTCATAATCATACTTCATGATGACTCTACAGCGGCACGCTACCTGCACATCACATACCTGGGTGCGCTGGTGGAAAAGGGAGACTATGTAAATGCCGGCGACAGCATTGCCCTCAGCGGCAACACCGGGCTGAGTACCGAACCCCACCTGCATGTGGATGTAACAGGATTCTGTACCCGGTCGCCATGCCAGACGATTCCTTTCTCATTTAAAAACTGCAAGGATAAAATTCCTGTACAGGGAAAAATTTATTTGGCGAAGAAAAACTGACCCTGAAGTTGGTATGGTAAAAAAATTTTTTCAACTACGATGAAAACAGAATGGCGCCGGCAAAGGTTTTCCTGCATTTTACTTTATGCAGGTGGGGGCACAGGCAATCTGTGCAGCTTCCGGGTTTTTCAATTGCGCAAACGATATTCGTTTTATGCTCTCTTTACCGGTATATAAAATTATCCAGTCATCCTGCTGCACGGCTCTTGCTTCAATACTTACCGGCTCTGCCACGAAATCCTGTACCGCTTCATTCATCTTTTCCCCTTTTGGCCCCACAATCAGGTAATAATTGCTCTCTCCCTTTTCATTCTGCACATGCAGCACGGGCGGAATGCCGCCGAGAATACAACGGATGGCGCAGTCGCGGTGCACTTTGCCTTCGCCGGGTTTCATTACACCGAAATAACATTTGGGATCTACAATTTCACCGCGGACCGTTAGCTCTCCTAAATCTTTTTGACGAAGCGGCACTAATGATTCATCCCCGATACTTACAACCGGGTTATCATTTTTATCAATTTGCAAAAGCGTTTTTCCGTCCCCGTATAACAATGTGCCTTTCAATGTCACTTCTTTACCATGTAATGAAATACCTTTTTCCTTTTCCAGTTCCATTATCGCCGTTTCAGCGCCATGCTTGCCATAGCCAACCAGGGGAAGTGTAACTGATATATTGTTTTTGTCAAACACTTTCAGCATCGGCACGGGATTATTTAAATAAACTCCTTTTACTTCTGTGAGTTTGCCGAATTCGAAATTCGCCGTCGAAAATTTCTTTTGTGAAGTGGAAAGCAAATAGCCAATTACCAGGGCAGCCGGGAAAAGAAACAGCAATACTCTTTTTACATGCCTGGCAAAAACGGATGGTGCTTTGGGCATCCAGCCAATATAGAATTCCGTGTTATTCATAATTAATTTTTCCTTATGAATTTTTAATTAATCAATACACCGGGTCTTTCTGTTCCTTCGGCGTAGGGCCTGGGATTTAAAAACACTTTTTCATCTGCCACCTTCACATCGTAAGTGTTCACTTTTTCTTTAAATGGCGGCGGCGATTGCCCGTTGTGCGGCAGGTACTGGTAACCATGCCAGGGACAGGTGATGCAGCCGTCAATAATTTTTCCTTCACCCAGCGGGCCGCCCTGGTGCTTGCATACATTATGGATGGCGTACAATTTATTCTCATGCCGGTAAACAGCTATCCGCTCTTTGTCAATACAGAAAATTTTTGCACGGCCTTCTTCAAACTCACCGGCATTGCACACGTAATGAAAACCATCCTCTTTCAGTTTGAAATCCATGTTGTCCTTTCTCACTTCCCGGCTGCCGGCAATGAGGTGTAAAGCTATCAGCCATGCTGCACCCAGCGAAATCAGGATGACAAACACCGGGTGTGTTTCATACTGAATCACGCCCAGCATCACATGCATTACAACCAGGAAATAAGCGAGGTACACAAACATGTGCAGTGTCTTCCACACCCGGGGTGAAAGATTGTGCAGCCAGAAATCGTGGCTGGTGATGGCCATCAGGAAAAAAATGATGAGTGCAAAAAAGCCCAGCGCCTGGAAGGGAAAACCGCTGAGTGAAAAAAAGTTTGTGTTGGAAGTGAATAAGGAAACCAGCGGGTTCACATTGCCCAGGGCATGAAACTGGAAGATGCTGAACACGCCATGCACCGCGGCAATGCAGAACATGGTAACACCGAGGTGACGCCGGTTGTACAGCAGCGGCAAAAACTTTTTATTGATTCTTGCCAGCGGCCCGATGCTTAAAATAATATGCAGCAGCAAAACCGCCAGCGTGGATGTGGAGCGGATAAGTAAGGTTTCAAAAGTATAATCAGGATTGAAAATGGCAGTAAGCACTATAAATGCGACCAGGTAAAGCACACAAAACCCGAATAGGAGCCAGTCATAAAATTTCTTTTGCCTGTTCCAGCCGACAGCGACGTAACCTGCACTCATAATCACACACCTCCATCCCCTAAAGGGGAGTTTTAAAGTTTACAGAATCTATTGTTCTCTTTTTTATAATATCGTATAAAATGAACCGATACATATTGCCTGAGTCAATACCCAATGGAAAATAATACGTGCCTTTTGCATCCACTCTTCCCACTAATTCATTCTCCGGCTGGCACACTTTATAAATAAGGGATGATGGTACTGTTGATGCTTTTCTGTTTATCCATTCCAGCTGGTATTGTGTTTTCTCTTCATTGCTTCTTAACGTGACGGTGTAACTCTCTTTCTCCACTGATTGAATCGTTACAGGCAAAGTCGTGCCTTCGTCGGGCTGCAAAAGTTTATCCGCTGCCTTCCCCGGCACGGCCAGCCAAGCAGCAATAATACCCGCCGGCATCAACACCGCCCAGAGTGCCCAGATTTGCAAATGTCTTTTACGAAGCGACTTTATCATGCCCCCATCCCCTAAAGGGGTATTTAGTTATAATAAAACTATTTATTGCTTTACTCCTTAATTAAAAATAAATCTATCAAGGATGAAAGCTCCGCTACACCCCTTTAGGGGATGGGGGCTTACGCACCCATTTATTCATCAGCACCGGCCAAAACACAATCACTCCCGGAATAATTAGGAGTTTAAACCCGGTACTGCCGCCATGTGCACTCTCATCCACCTTTGTTAATCCTTTTACCAGGAAAGGAATGACAAACAGCACACCCGCCACCAGGTAAACTATTACCAATATCAATATAGCCTGTACCATAACAATTACTCATTACTCATCACTCATCACTCAGTTTTCAATTATCAGCAAACTATTAAACCCGTTAAACCCGTCCGGCTCGCGGTAAAGATTGTCAATATCCTCCATCCACATTTTTTCGTCAATGCGGAATTTGTAACTATAGCGGCCCGCCGGCAGCATCGGTATCCCGATTTTCCACACACCGTTGCGGCCCGGCTCCAGCAACAGCACATCCGGCGCCCAGCCGTTGAAGCTGCCCGCCAGAGAAACCTGCGCTGCACAATCGCTTTGAAAATAAAATTCAATCATGTTCTTCTGCCGGTTGACAAAAGGGGAGCCGTTGTTTTTCATGATGGGTTCACGTTTCAGCAGTTTCAGCATCGCTTTGCGTGGATGCACCAGGCCGAAGCCCTGCCGCTCAGCCGGCAAACCTTCAATGCGCTTTGCTGTAGCAAACAGAATTTCACGTACCGCCTGCGGCGTCAGTTGCGGCTGTGCTTCCATCATTTGCGCAATCACCGAGCATACCACCGGGGCCGCAAACGAGGTTCCATCCACATGCATATAGTGCGGCGAAATGTATTTGCACGTTTGTATGCGATGTGCTACCGCTTCACGGATAAAAGTTACATCATTGCTCTGAGAAACGGCGTAATCCAGTTTGGTATCCGCAAAAGCTCCCTGCATTTCCGCCACTACTTGTTTATCATCGGTGTTCACCAGCCGGTACAGTGCGGCCGCTTCTTTCTGTTCTTTGGTGCCGGGCAGTATCGGCGCTGCTATCCAGATGGCATGGGCAATCAGTTCGGGTTTCATCAGCCGGTCCTCCGTAGCGCCATAGCTGGAGTGATACAATTTCATTACATCATCAAGGCTGTTGGCATCATCCGCGCCACCCACTGCAATCACATGCGGCGAATTGGCCGGCGGTTTTATCTTCCCGTCCTCATCATTGCCCACAGCAGCCACCACTACGATTCCTTTTTCCACCAGTCGCTCTGCCAGTTTATCCACTTCACTTTCTTTATACGACACCGCAGCATCATCACCAAGACTCATATTCACAATGCGGATGTTGTACTTCTTGTAATTCTTCAGCACCCACTCCAATGCCTTTACAATATTTTCTGTCGGAATTTTCCCGTCTTCATTCATCACCTTCAGCAGCACCAGCCCGGCATCACTGGCAATGCCCCGGTACAAACCATTGCTCAAATACCCATCGCCGGCGCACACAACAGAGGTCATGGTACCGTGCCACAAAGCGGCGGAGTCACCGAAAGTCCTCTCCTTTGGAGAGGGTTTGGGTGAGGTATTTTTTGTAATGTCAACAATCGTTTTAATTCTGTTCTTATGCGCTGTCAAATCCGGGTGAGGAAAAAATCCGCTGTCTATAAAACAAATCGTCACGTCTTTGCCTGTGAATCTTGCATCGGCATCAAGGCGCAGCGGCGTGGGCAGAATGATAAAATCATCGGCACTCTTCACCGGGAAAAAAGGCCCCACTTCGGGCAACAAGCGCTGCTGCATCAGCACTTCACTGTGATAATAATCCACGCAGCGGCTGCATAGTCCGTCATGTTCAGTCCACTCCGGGTTATGATCTTTTATTTTTTGCAGCACCACTTTTTCATTATCGAGATGATAACGGAAAAGCAGTTTATCGACCGTATCGCCGCAAAGAGGGCAGACAGTATTTTGGTGCCGGTTCATCTGCTGCAAAGAAAAAAATAATGTCGGACCAGCACTGTCTTGCGGGTGACGAAGAGGATGATTATTGGTGGGTTTTTATTTTGGCACCGGCTGAAGTGCTGCTATCACCGTCCCTTGTGTCACTCACTTGTACTTCTGGTATTTCTATTCGGCTTTTCTCCATACCCTCCATCTCCCTCTCCATCAGCAGAGGAGGCGGTACAGCAAATCTTTAACCAACTGCCTATCACCCACCATCAACTTTGAAAATTCAATCTGCTCTTTTCTATCATTCCATTTTCCATCGAAATCTTCAACAATCAAAAGCGGTGCGTTGCTTACCTTAACTATATCAGGATCGGATGAAGTTTTAATTCCCCCACCGTCATCCACCTGACAGCCCCTGATGCGTAATTGATTTCTCTTTGCAGCTGAACTATTCAATCATGACCAATCATTACGACATCATCATCATCGGCACCGGCAGCGGTGGCAGTACCATGGCTTATAAACTTGCACCGACCGGCAAACGGATTCTTATTTTGGAAAGAGGAGGCTTCGTGCCCAAAGAAAAACAAAACTGGGACCCGCATGAAGTGGTAACCCTTGGCCGCTACCGCCCGAAAGAAGATTGGTATGATAAGGATGATAAACCGTTCAAACCTTTTATCCATTACAATGTGGGTGGCAACAGCAAATTTTACGGTGCTGCCCTGTTCCGCTTCCGCGAAAGCGATTTTGAAGAAGTAAACCACTACGGCGGTATATCGCCTGAATGGCCGCTGAAGTACGACGTGTATGAAAATTATTATGAGCAGGCGGAAAAACTTTACAGCGTACATGGCAAACGCGGCATTGACCCGAGCGAACCTTTTGCCAACGCTGAATACCCGCTGCCGCCGCTGGCTTATGAGCCTTTAATCCAGGACCTGGAAAATAAGATGCGCCGGCTTGGATTGCGTCCTTTTCCCTTGCCGATGGGTGTGAAGCTGCCGCAGGATTATACTGCAACCGAATCGCCGGTTGTGCTGGAAAATTTTGACGGCTTTCCTGACCTCACTGACAGCAAAGCCGACGGGCAGGTGATGTGCCTGCGCCCGGCGCTGAAGAATAAAAATGTGACGCTTATGCCGCATGCTTACGTGGAAAAACTGCTGACGAATTCATCCGGCGATAAAGTGACGGATGCAGTGGCCATCATCAACGGTGAAAAAATAAAATTCAGCGCCGATATATTTATTGTTGCCTGTGGCGCAGTAAACAGCGCTGCTTTGTTTTTACGAAGTGCAAATGAAATGCACCCGAACGGGTTAGCCAACTCAAGTGACCAGGTTGGTAGAAACCTGATGCTGCATCATAATGGCTGCCTGGTTGCCTTCACCAAAAAGAAAAATGATTGTGTGTTTCAGAAAAGTTTGGGTCTTGCTGATTTTTATCATGGCGCTAATGACAGCGAATTTCCCTTGGGTGAAATTCAACTGATGGGTCGTAATGATGCGGATACTATTTTATGGATGGGTGAAACTCTATTTCCCGGTAAATCATACGCTGAGCTGAAAGAGATGAGTATTGATTTCTGGCTTACGGCTGAAGATTTGCCTTCGCCTGATAACCGGGTAACGCTGCGAAAGGATGGAACCATAAAAGTAAATTATACCCGTACCAACTACACGGCGTACGAAAAACTCAAAAACAAACTGAAAGAAATATTTGTAAAACTCGGCGGACTGGATGCTGATTACAAAGATGTAAAATGGGGCGGCTATGACCTGGATGTAAGCGGCATGAGCCACCAGAATGGTACACTGCGTTTTGGTATTGACCCAAAGACATCTGTGCTGGATTTGAATTGCAAAACACATGATTTGGAAAATGTGTATGTGGTGGATGCCAGTTTCTTCCCCAGTTGTGGCGCCTTTAATCCTGCATTGACGATTGCAGCGAATGCACTACGGGTTGGAGATCATTTGATAAGCGATATTTTTAAAATGACTACGATTAATAAAATTGAAATGATAGAGGTGCAATAAGCGTATGCAACAACTAAGTAGAACAAGATCGGCCCTTTATCATCTATATCCGGGTATTATCATTACAGCCTGTTTTGCTGTGCTGGCTCCCCTGTTATTAAAGTATATTCTGCCGCCGCAATTCAGCTTATTGATTGTAATAGCCATCGCCGCTATACCGCTTTTGCTTTTGCATTTACGCAAAGCAGCAAAAGCAGAGCATAAAAATTCTATTCAAGAGTTAAACGGCTTCAACCAAAAATTGCCAGCCGGAAAATTGATACTATTTGTTTCCGGCCTTGTTGTTTTTGCATTTCTTACCTGGGGGGCCACACAGCCATTGAATGAGATCATTACAAAAAAACTTTTCAACTGGCTGCCCAATTGGTACACCGTGCAGGATTTTACAGGATACAGCAAGCAGACAATCCTGCTCACTTTAATTCTTAATTTATTGCTAAACGGAATCTTAGCTCCCCTTGTTGAGGAATGTTATTTCCGCGGATATTTATTACCCCGTATGGCAGCATGGGGTAAATGGGCATTTATACTAAATGCAGTTTTATTTTCACTCTATCATTTCTGGCAACCCTATATTTATTTAACGCTGATCATTTCTTTATTACCCATGAGCTGGCTGGTTTGGAAAACAAAAGATCTCCGGGTCGGTATTTACACGCATTGTGCATTGAACGTAATTGGCGCTTTAGCATCATTTGGTTTACTGATGAAATGAAAATATTAATGGAAGAAATTGCAAAGACGATAACAGTCTATATCAGTCATGGCCTGGAAATAATAGCGGCAGCGGTAATAGCAGCAGCGCTAATCCGCCTAATCATTGAATATTTTCAGTCGGTAACAAAAACAAAAAGCGGCTTATCAGCCATAGGAGCAAGAGTTCAGTTTGGAAGCGCCGTGGCTGTTTCGCTTGAATTATTATTAGGCGCCGATGTCCTCACCACAGCCGTGGCCCCAACATGGAACGAGATAGGTAAACTCGCAGCCATTGCTACCATCCGTACGGCCTTGAATTATTTCCTCGAAAAAGAACTTAAGCATTCTAAAACTCCGGCCTAACGTCACTCACCTGACAGGCTTTTTTACCAATTCATCATCACTTTGCAGCATGAGAGTAATGCCCATACAGGTATTCAGCGGCAGCAGCGGTATGAAGCAAATGAAAGCAGCTTTCCGGCAGAACCGGAAGCATTACCTGCAGGAGGCCCTGGGGCTTGCCATCTTTATGGTTTCAGCCTGCTTTTTCAGCGCCATGCTGTTTTCAGAAAAAAGTTCATGGCACAGTGCCATACCGGGCTTTATGCTGAAAAATGTTTTAATGGGTATAGCCATGGGAGCAACGGCCTTATTCATATTTTACTCACCCTGGACGGCGCCCAGCGGCTCGCACATCAACCCGGCAGTTTCATTTACCTTTTTGCTGCTGGGCAAAATGTGCCGTTATGATGTACTGTTTTTTGTGCTTGCACAATTCCTTGGCGGTACCGCTGCGGTTTACCTTATGCAATGGCTGATGGGCAGTATGCTGATTGACCCGCCTGTGAATTCAGCAGTTACTGTACCGGGCCAAAGCGGAACAGGATGGGCAATGGTTACCGAACTGCTGATTGCATTCATCACCATGAGTATGGTGCTGTTTACTTCAAATCACAACAAGCTGAAAAATTTTACCAGAATATTTGCCGGATGCCTGGTGTGTACCTGGGTGATTGTGGCTGGTCCGGTATCCGGGTTCGGAATGAACCCTGCCCGATCATTTGCCAGTGCATTGCCGGCCGGTACCTGGACCGCTTTCTGGATTTATTTCCTCATGCCTTTTACCGGCATGTTGCTTGCTGCCGGGTTTTATTTGCTTATTCAGAAAAATAAGGTGAACAATCATTATCCAAATTCAAAATTAAAAAGTAATAATTCAAAAAATACTTTGCTGGAACCATTAGAATTTATGTTATGAGAAGAATTACATTTTATTCCTGGCTGATACTGTCGGCACTGTTGCTTTCTGTAATTGCATTTTCGCAGGTAACAAAAGTGGAATCCATCGGCATCACGGTAAAAGACATGGACCGTTCGCTGAAGTTTTATACCGAAGTGCTGGGGTTTAAAAAAGTAAGTGATGACGAATACAATGGTATGAGCTGGGAAAAACTGCAGGGCGTGTTCGGGCTGAACATGCGTGTGGTGAAGCTGCAGCTGGGTGATGAATTTATTGAGCTCACTGATTACTTGACCACCGGCGGCCGCAGCATTCCGGAAGATGCAAAGAGCAATGATTTGTTTTTTCAGCATGTCGCCATCGTGGTGAGCGATATGGAAAAAGCGTACCGGCACGTGAAAAAATTTAACGTAGAGCATGTGTCCACGGCTCCGCAAACATTGCCCAAATCCATCCCGGCTGCTGAAGGCATTAAAGCTTTTTATTTTCATGACCCCGATAATCATAATCTCGAACTGATTTATTTCCCGAAAGGAAAAGGCCTTGAAAAATGGCAGAACAGTAATGGTAAAATATTTCTCGGCATTGACCACACAGCAATTGGTGTAAGCAGTACGGATCAGAGTCACCATTTTTATATGAATCTGCTTGGCATAGAGCGAAAAGGCGACAGCTGGAACAAAGGAACTGAGCAGGAGCACCTGAATAATGTAGAAGGCGCCTTGTTGCACATTACCGGCTATCGTACTGCAACTGGTCCCGGAATTGAATTTCTTCAATATATCCTTCCCGGCCCGGGCAGGCCCTACCCTGCCGATTCCCGGGCGGATGATATCTGGCACTGGCAAACAACACTGATTGTGGATGACGCCGAAAAACTGTTCGCAAAGCTGAAAGCTGCCGGTGTAAAATTCATTTCAAAGGAATTGGTTCATCATCAACCGGATAACCGGCATTCCAAATCATTCCTCATCCGCGACCCGGACGGGCATGCCATGCTGATAAAAGAATACCTGCCCCAGGGTCTAAAGGGGAGTAATTGAAATGGTTATATAAAATCTGAGCATTTAAAATTTCTGTATATAATAATTAAACCAGCGATATGAAAAAAATATTCCAGTTAATCCTGCTTTTAGTTGCTTGCTTTTTGACTGCAACAAAGCTGGATGCGCAGGGCTGCAGCGATGCAGGAGTGTGCACTATTCATTCCATAAAAAACAATGCGGAAGGCCATGAATCAAAAGAAGGGTCGAAAAACGACTTATCCGTCGGCTTTGGCTATGGCATTGGGGAACGCAGTACCAATAACTATACCCTGTATGCCGAATACACAAGAACACTTTCCGGCAGATCATCGGTGACTGCAAAACTGAATTATGCCGCCATCAGCGGTGAACTGGCCAGCACAACCGGTCCCGGTGATGTGTTTCTTTCCTTCAACCATGCTTTTGATATAAAAAACAAATGGCAGAAATCTTTTGTGGTGGGTGTGAAGCTGCCCTTTGACGGCGCCGATCTTGTGGAAAACGGTATTCACCTGCCAATGCCTTACCAGACCAGCCTCGGCACCATAGACCTGGTGCTTGCCCTAAACTACACCCGTAAAAATTTCGGCGCCACGCTGGCCCTGCAGCAACCGCTGAAAGCAAGAAATGAAAACAAATTCCTGGCAAGCGATTATCCTAATGAACCACTGGCACCGCTGTACTGGCCTTCCAATGCGTTTGAACGCAAAGGCGACCTGGTGGGAAGAGTATCTTACAATTTTAAAACGGATAAGCGGTTTTCAATTCGTCCGAGCTTATTGGGTATTTATCACCCCGGTAATGACACGTATGAAGACGCAAGCAAAAACCGCAGGGCTATTTTCAATTCAAACGGGCTTACTTTAAACGGTAATGTCTTTTTTGATTACCGCTTGAAAAACGGAAGCGGGTTTGAATTATCGCTGGGTGCGCCCTTTGTTGTTCGTGAACAAAGACCCGACGGACTGACAAGAAAATTTGTAGCGACACTGGAGTACCAGTTCAGTTTTTAATTAATTTCAAAAAATGAAATACAGATTCATTCTCTTTTTTTTATTGATTACCGGTTTTTCATTTTCATATCTGTGCCTGGGCCAGGCAAACTTTGAACAGCGATTTGAGAACTTCAAAAAAGAACTGACAGGAAAACCCATCAAAGCATTCAGGCTTACTGCCCTTGACAATAACACATGGGACTCCGATAAACTCAAAGGCAAAGTAATTGTTCTGAACTTCTGGTTTACGGCATGCAAGCCCTGTATACTGGAAATGCCGCACCTGAATAAGCTGGTAAATGAAAACAAAGACAACCCGGTCGTGTTTATTGCCCCTGCTCCGGAAACCGATACTCAGATAAAAAAGTTTTTAAAGAAATACAGTTTCGATTACCATATTATTCCTTCCTCGCTGGAGTATATCACGGCGCTGGGAGTTGAGAATTTTCCAACTCACCTGGTGATTGACAAGGAAGGTATCGTAAGGCAGGTGTTCATCGGCTATGCGGATGATATTAAGGAGAAGCTACAGGCGGAGATTGACAAGCTGGTTAAAAAATAGATTGCTCACAGATTACACACCTGCCCGTCCAGCCAGGCGGGGATTCTCACAGACCAGATCTGCTTCTTTAATCGGAATGCAAAAAAAATCTGTGCCAATCCGTGACATCAGTGAGAGTAAACTGTGCATTAAACAATGAAGAACCAATCTGAAATACAACTGCAAAAGGAAACGCTCCGCATTGAGACCTTCAGCGACGGGGTGTTTTGTATTGCCATCACATTGCTGTCAATAGAAATAGGTGTAGAAGTGCACGGCGATGTTACCAATGCCACACTCACTCATGCTTTATTGGAAAAATGGCCGTTGTATCTCGCTTACGTTATCAGTTTTATCAATATCCTGCTGGCATGGATAGGGCATCACAGCCTGTTCAAGCTGTTTCTGAAATCGGACAATGCCATTATGATCACCAACGGCATCCTGCTGATGCTGGTGGCGCTGGTTCCCTTTCCTACCAAAACACTGGGAGAATTCTTACTCAGTGGCGGGTTTAAAACAGCTGTCATCTTTTACACAGGTTATTTTGTGCTAATCAGTCTTGCCTTTCGTTTGCTGTGGTATGCCGCCAGCCGAAAACGGGAAACCCTGGTGCATGATGTGACGGAAAAACAAATCCGCCTCACAACAAGAAATGAAAATATCGGGCTTATCTGCAACACACTGATATTCGCAGTTGCATTTCTGAACCCCTGGCTGGCACTTGCCCTCAGCTTCGTAATGTGGGTTTACTGGATAGTGTTTGCATAGTTTTTAAATTCTCTAACACCGCTTGTCATACTGCCGACTGCCTGGCATTTTATTCTGACGGAGCTTTGCCAGTGAAATTAATAGTATGAAAAGAGTATTTCCGTTTGTAGTGGCGGTGTTCTTAATGTCTGTTTTTGTTTCATGCACCAAAGGCCGGCTGATAAGCGGGGAGGGCAACCTTGTTCCGCTTACTGTTGAAAAGAATGGTAGTTTACCTGCCATTAGTATTAATGGTTCCATGTTCCATGCAGAAACATTTGGCAACCCAGCTGATAAAATGCTGGTGATATTGCATGGCGGGCCCGGTAGTGATTATCGCTATCTCCTCAATTGCAAAGAGTTTGCCAACCAGGGATACTATGTCGTTTTTTATGATCAGCGGGGTTCCGGGTTATCAAAGCGGCATGATAAGAAAGAATATTCCATTCAGCTAATGATTGATGACCTGCAGGCTGTGATTGCACATTACCGTACTTCACCCTCTCAAAAAATATTTTTGCTTGGACATTCATGGGGAGCAATTCTTGCAACTGCTTATATCAACCAGTATCCTTCAGCCATTCGCGGTGTTGTTTTAGGTGAACCCGGAGGTTTTAAATGGCAGGATATAAAGGATTATGTAAACCGTGCAAGAAATTTTCGTTTCACCAGCGAAGCGCTGAATGATGCATTGTATCCTGATCAGTTTATTACCGGCAAAGAAAATGAACATGCCGTGCTTGATTACAAACTGGGTTTATTGGGTGCAACCGATGCAGCGAAAGATAATCCTACAGGCAATGGCGCTGTTCTTCCGTTCTGGAGGGCAGGAGCAGTGGTGAATAAAGCCCTTTTTGACATCGGGGAGAGAGAAGAACCTGATTGGACAACTAACCTGAATCAATTTGCCACCAAAGTATTATTTGCCTATAGTGAAAGCAACAAAGCCTACAGCCAGGCACATGCACAACGAGTTTCAGCCGCATTTCCCAATGTGCAGCTCGAAAGAATTGATGGAGCCGGGCATGATTTTATCAGTTTCCCTGCGGGATGGACCCATTTTTTCCCGGTAGCATTAACGTATTTAAATTCTCTCTGACATGAAAAAAAATCAATTCATCCCGGCGTTACTGTTTTTATTGAGCAGCAATATTGGCTTTGGCCAGGCAATCAACTGGAACCGCATCAATGAACAAAAGCATATAGTGAATATTAATATTGCAGCTGACTATGCACTGAATTATGCTACCGGATATGCGTATAAAATAAAATCAAAGAGACCAACCCTATTAAATGCCGAATACTCTTTTTCTTCCGGCGGCAACCTGGCGGATGATTTTAAAATAAAAACAGGTACACAAATACGCTGGTGGCAATCGGGTAATTTCCAGGTGGCATCAAAACTGAAGGCCGTTTTCAGAAGATTTCATAACGACTATGCCCGTTTGCTGAATTTCGGTTCGGATCTTTCCTCCTCTGCAGGTTACTACAAACATCATTGGTTTGCTGCTGCGGAAATCGGGTTTGATAAAGCAATTGTCACGCATTTCAGGCATTCGGATTTATATAAGGCTAATTTTCCCGGCGTCCGGGATGGCTGGTACGAACCTTCCACCGGTGGTAATTTTTATTATGGTCTGCAGGGCGGCTGGTCAGGGAAAAACAAGGATGTTTATATAAATTTTGGTAAGCTCATTCAACAGGATTTCAGCACCGCACCCATGATTCCATTCTATGCTGAGGTTGGATTTAACCTGCGATTAAAGTAAAAATTCCTCCAACAGCTTATTTTTACTGAAAATATTTTAAAATGACTTTGGAGCATGTTGCAATATGGACGGATAACCTAGAGAACCTGAATGAATATTATACAAAATATTTTGATGGCAAATCCAATTCAAAATATATAAATGATTCAAAAAAGTTTCATAGCTACTTTCTCAGCTTTGCTTCCGGTGCCCGGTTGGAGCTTATGGCAATGCCAGGCATTCCGGATAATGCAAACGACCGGGTAATAAAACAACATAAGGGCATCATTCACCTTGCATTTGGAATAAGCACAACCGAAGAGGTGGACAAAAAAGCAACGCAATTAATGGAAGCCGGTTTTCCGATCTTAAGCGGACCAAGAAAAACCGGCGATGGGTATTATGAATTTGAAACACTGGATCCCGATAACAACAGGCTTGAAGTAACTTGCAGACTTTCGGAGTAAATAAATGGGCAGGAAAGTAAAATCAGGGGTAAAAAAGAAAATGCAGGAGGTTGACTTCGGCGGCATTGAAGAGTTTCTAGTTTTTCTCCCGGAAGATGAATTAAAAATTGTTGAACTGCTCCGAAAGATTATTTTCCACTGCATACCCGATATCGAAGAGAAAATTTCTTACAATGTACCGTTCTATAAACGTCATTCCAATATCTGTTATATCTGGCCATCTTCTGTTCAGTGGGGAAATGTAAAACTCAGCGGCGTACAGTTTGGCTTTAATAAAGGCTACCTGATGCAGGATGAAATAAACTGGCTGGAAAAAGGAAACCGCAAGCAGGTGTACTACAAAACTTTTCACTCCGTGAAGGAAATAGATATTGAACTGCTGAAGGCTTACATATTTGAGGCTGCATATACTGACGAAAAGATTTCGAAGAAGAAAAAGAAATAACAGCCGGCGCCCGGCAGATACGGCCTTGTGCTAATCTCCATGAGATAAAGACAAGCTATTAATTGGATAAATAAGATTTAAATCCTTGCAACTTTTTACATCAGCCGGTCCTTTTGCATTATGTATCTGCTCTTGCAAAACCAACGGTGTCCCTGAACAATTGGGGTGAGACATCCGCATTCGTTTTAAAGAAGCGGCTGAAATAATATTCATCCTGAAAACCCAGGTCGTAGGCAATTTCTTTTATTGCCTTTGATGTCAGATACAATTCCCGCTTGGCTTCAATAATGATCCGCTCGGCAATTAGATCGGTAATTGTTTTATTAAAATGTGTTTTTGTAATCTTTGCCAGCGCCTTTGGAGAAATATTCAACATGGCAGAATAATCACTGGGCGAATGCATTGTCCTGTAATGATGTTCAATTGCATCCTTCAGCTTTTGTAAAATAAACGGTTCTTTACTGCCCTTCAGTTCCTGCTGTAATGCCGGGTGCCGGTTTGTTTTTAACCGTGATGCATTGATGAGAAATATTTTAAGCATTGAAACCAGCAATTCATATTGTGCCAACTCAGGATTTTGCATTTCTTTTTTTAGTTGGCCGATCCATGTTAAAAAGCCCTGCATCTCCTCTTCAGTAACATGGATCATCGGGGGCTGGTAAATATTATTAAAAAGAACTCCGTTGCAGGCAACTTCTTTCTGATGCCTGTGGATACAATAAAAATCCGGATGAAAATTCATGGCGATACCCCGTATTTCGTCCACCGCACCGATCATAAACGGCTGGTAAGGTGAAAAGAAAAGCAAACTGTTCGAAGAAAGATCATACTCCGAAAAATCTGCTTTCAATTTACCACTGCCTTTTATGATGCCGATGATTGAATAATAATTAAGACGCTGAAGGTGATCAAAGTGATCATTGTTATCAAAGGAAAATATTCTAAAAGCAAGATGGCCGTTTTGCGGATTCACCAGGGTTAAAGCAGAAGCAGCTGTCATGCAAATATATCATTTGAATTTACGATCCTTTTCTTCAATGGGCATATCATTGATACTGGCAAACCGTTTCCGCATCAATCCATTTTCATCAAACTCCCACATTTCATTTCCATAGCTTCGGAACCATTGCCCGGCATGATCATGCCATTCATATTCAAACCGGACAGCCATCCTGTTTTCACGAAATCCCCAAAGTTCCTTCTTTAATTTGTAATCAAGCTCTTTTTCCCATTTTCTCACCAGGAATTTCTTTACCTCATCTCGTCCGTTGATGAACTCAGTTCTGTTTCTCCATTCTGTGCCGATTGTATAGGCGAGGCAAACTTTCTCCGGATCTCTCGTGTTCCAGGCATCTTCAGCTAATTGTACCTTTTGTAACGCTGTCTCCATTGTGAATGGCGGAAGCGGATATTTCATTTCCATAAAATTTTATAGAGGAATGAGCAACAGGCGTGGCTCATTCCCCATTTACGGTATCAGGCATTTACATTTTCCAGGGGCGCTGCAACCGGAAAATCAACAGGTATACCCGTTAGATTGTGCAGGTAATTCATTGCAATTTTATCACTCACCTGCAAAATCACGTCTACAAGATTGCCATCATTGTAACCGGCAGCATAAAAGGAATCAAGATTAGCCGGGGACACCCTTCCTTTGTTTTCTGTTATGTCTTTTGCCAAAACAACCAGTGCATTCAGTTTGGAGTTGCTACTGTTGCCAGAACGGATGTTCAGTGTTTCTTCTTCGGAAAATCCATTCATTTTGCCAAGCACGGTATGTGCACTTTGACAATAGATGCACCCATTCACCTGGCTGACCACAAGGTTTACTGCTTCTTTTTCTTTGTTGCTCAAAGATGTTTTTGCGCTTTGATAGGCAAGGTACCTGGACAAACCGTTTTCAGAATAGGCTATCGTTGCATAAAGGTTAGGGACCATACCCAATACTTTTTGAAGGGCATCGAAATTTGCCTGGTTATTTGCTGAAACATTTTCTCTTCCCGGAACTGTGAATTTTTTCATTTTTTAAATTTTTTTTGTTTTAGTCATTATTGACAATACAAAGATGAAATTCCGGGCTGCCGTTAACAATGGATATTGGTTGCAATGAGATGGACAAATTTCCCTGCTGAGGCTAATCAAGGCAGGTTCAGGATGAAATTATTGATTAAAAATTTCTCCCATGCATCACCGGGTGCATCTCCGTTTTCATTTTTGAAGGAAGTACAAAACTCCAGTTTACCTGAAGCAAAACCAGGTTCAGTCGTTCTTTCATACTGTTTCTTACTACCGTGTTATAACCGACACCTGTTTCAATATGTCCAAAGCCTTTAACGGGAATACCCACACCGGTGTACAGCCAGTTTTCAGAAATAAAACTGTGACGGCGGCCGGACGTGATGGCATAGATTTCATTGTTCAGTTGCCAGTAAAGCTTTTTATTGAATTGCCTTACCATGCCTGCCTGGTACCGGGCTCTTGTGGAAAAATTACCGGGCGCATCCGGATAGCTGAACCACCTCTCTTCAAACCGCAGGCGGTTATTGAATCGTATTTTATTACCCGGCACAGAATACATGGCCTGCTGCACCAGCCGGTGTTCATTGCGCCAGTCATCCCGAAAAGGGTTGTTACGCTGAAAACCATAACCGGCTGCTATTATCCAACGCCTGTTCCATTTAAGGGAAACAAGAGCCTGCGAATAGATTTCAAGAAACCGGGGTTCATACTCCACATTTTTCACCGTATGATGACCTTGCTTTGTTTTGGAAGCTGCCAGAAAATTCAAATCAAAGTTTTTTTGATGTGCCGTAAAAGAAACGGAAGGCGCCAGGCCGGGAAAATTCAGGTTTTGTGAATTGATTTTTCTGCTGGTAAAAAATCCAATAAACAGTAATATAAAAAGTTTTTTCATGCTGCCGCTATTCCACTTCTTCCACCCTTTTCGCTTTTATTGTTTGATACCTGCGTTCAACAAGTTCATACTCCTTCATCACCCGCAGCACTTCCGCCACGCCCCATGCCTGCGCCACGCAGCCCCGCGGATGATGCGGCGCATCGGCATCAAATATTTCCGATACCTGGCCGATACATGCTTCGCCAAGGTGATAACGGAAATTCTCAATTACTTTAAGTGCATCCGGCTTCCGCCCCGAACGTTCGGGGTCGCCATCCGACTTCATCAACGCATCCACATAAGCGCCCAGCAGCCAGCTCCACACGGTGCCTTCATGATAGGATGAATCCCGGTGCCACTGGTCGCCGCCATAGTGATGAACATAATGAACATCTTCCGCCGGCAAACTGCGCAGACCAACGGGTGTATAAAGTTTTTCTTCTATAATTTTCAAAACAAGTTTTGCTTTCTCGCCTTCAACAAGTGCAAAAGGCAAGCTGATGGCAAACAGCTGGTTGGGTCGCAGGGTTACATCCGGTTTTCCGTATTCGTCAATTACGTCGTACAGATAATTGCCTTCGGCAAACCAGAAAAGTTTTTCAAAACTCACCCGGGCTTTTGCTGCGCTTACTTCCACCACATCTGCATCCTTCCTTTGTTTATTCAGGCGCAGCAGATGTGCAAAAATCTTCAGCACATTGTACCAGAGTGCCTGTATCTCCACCGGCTTGCCCATGCGTGGTGTCACTACCCAGGTGCCGATTCTTGCATCCATCCACGTTAATTGCTGTCCGGTTTCACCTGCATACAATAAACCATCTTCATCCACATGAATATTGTATCGTGTGCCCCTGAAATGCCAGTCAATAATTTCTTTCAGCACGGGAAGAATTTCGTTCAGTACAAATTTTTTATCTCCGCTCGCCTGTAAATATTTATATACGGCAATAAAATACCAGAGTGTGCCATCTACATTGTTGTACTCAGGCGGTTCTTTTTCCTGGAAACGGTTGGGCAGCATGCCCATGCTTACGCTTTGTGCGAAGGCGGAAAGAATTTTCTTTGCATCCTCAAAGCGGCCGGTGCTGAGTGTGAGTCCGGGCAGAGAAATCATTGTATCTCTGCCCCAGTCGGTGAACCAATGATAACCAGCTATCACCGTTTTAAGGTCTTCATTTCTTTTAACAATAAACTGGTCGGCTGCAAGAATTAGTTGTTGCAATGTTTCATCTCCTGGCTGGTCTTTGAGTAAAGCTTTCCTTCTCTTTAATTCTTTTTTAAATAAATCCTTTGGATTTCTGTCTCCCGGATTTTCAGTTGAGATGATGATGTTGAGTTCATCGCCTTCTTTTAACGGCACAGAGAATGTTCCGTGATTGAATAAGTCTTCGGTAAAATCCAGTCCCCGGTATTGCTCTACACCGTATTTAAAATTATTGAACCATCTGGGTGTATGCCGGTATGTCGAACCGGGAACAGAGATATAAACATGATTTACTCCATCAGGTTGATTATGGAAAATCCCATTGTTAAAATCGGCATCCCAATGCATACGGGGCGAGGCGTGACCCAGTTCATGATAACCCCTTGCAGCCATCAATGGCAATAACTCTAAAGTAAATGATGAAACAGCCCTCAGTACTTCGTATTTCATAACCACTGTATTTTCGCCATGAATCATACAAATGGTTTTCTTTAACTGAATGCCACCGGCATTATAAGTCCATTCAGGAAAAAAATCTTTGGCAAACCTTTCTAAATGCCTGTTGCCATCGGGATGAAGCACATTACCATTATAAACATTACAGCTTAATTCAAATCTGCTTTCTCCGGTTATGATTGTTTCATCGAGTTTTGAAAGCATCACCATCCTGTCCGTTGGCGGATGGATGGCCGCCACCAACAAACCATGATAGCGTCTTGTATGCGCCCCGGTAATGGAGGAACCGCTCCAGCCGCCAAGACCGTTTGTTTCCAGGTATTCAAGTTCTGTAGCTTCTTTGAAATTCTGTAATTGGGATTTATCTTTTTTTAACATGATGTACTTTTTATTTCACGCAAAAGCGCAATCCCGAAAGCTTTCGGGACGCAAAGAAGCAAAGGCTATTTTGCGGCTTGTTTCTTGAACCCTGGCGTCTTTGCGTGAGGTCTTATGCTGAATAGAATTACAGGACGTACAAGAGTGCGACGCAACGGAAGCCCAATAGTTATGTTTCAGCCGGCGCCATCATTTTCTTACTCATCTTTTCAAAACTGCTCACCCGGTTTATCAGTTCCGCCACTACGCCAGTCCACCCCGTTTGATGCGAGGCACCCACTCCCCTTGCTGTATCTCCATGAAAATATTCATAGAATAAAATCAAATCATTAAAGTGTTTATCATGACTGTACATTGAATAATCAGCATGAACAGGACGCTTGCCGGTTGCATCCTTCCGGAAAATATGTGCCAGCCGGGTGGCCAAATCATTGCTTACTTCTTTCAGGCAAACAAAATTGCCGGAGCCGGTGGGCAGTTCCACCATGCAATTGTCGTGATGGTATTCACCCAAGGTGTCCAGCGCCTGCACCAGCAGGTAATTCATCGGCATCCATACAGGGCCACGCCAGTTGCTGTTGCCGCCGAAGAGGCCACTGGTACCTTCTGCCGGCTGGTAATCCAGGCCGAAATTCTGCCCGTCAATATTCACATTGTAACCATCTTTATGAATTTTTGAAATGCTGCGTACACCCCCGGGAGATAAAAATTCATTTTCATCCAGCAGGGCTTTCATCAGCCGTTCGAGTCTGGCTTTGGGCACCAGGGAAAGCAGAATATCATCATGCTCCTTCAGCTCTTCAATTACGAGGTACTGGCCATTATCTTCCCGATAACGCTGAAACCATTTAAGGCGGCGATGAAACTCCGGTACTTTCTCCAGCAAATCTTTTTTCAGCACCAGCACGGCAAATAAAGTGGAAAGCCCTACCAGGCTGCGAACTTTCAAAGGAATAAATCTTCCGTCGGGCATGGCCAGCACATCGTAGAAAAATCCTTCTTCATCATCCCAGCTGCCGGTCCAGTTTTCGCCAATGCGATTGAGCGACTCGGCGATGTAAACAAAATGCTCAAAGAATTTTGTTGTCACATCTTCGTAAGCGGGATTGTGCTGCGCAATTTCCAGCGCCATCTCCAGCATATTCAGGCAATACATCGCCATCCAGCTGGTACCATCGGCCTGCTCCAGGCGGCCACCGCCGGGAATAGTATTGCTCCGGTCGAACACACCAATATTGTCAAGCCCGAGAAAACCGCCTTCAAACACATTATTGCCCTTGCTGTCTTTGCGGTTTACCCACCAGGTAAAGTTGATGAGCAGCTTCTGAAACACTCTTTCCAGAAATTCAATATCGCCTTTGCCGGTTTTTGCCTTATCTATTTTGTAAACCTGCAGGCAGCTCCATGCATGCACGGGCGGGTTCACATCGCCAAAGGCCCACTCGTATGCAGGCAGCTGACCATTGGGATGCATATACCACTCCCGCAAAAACAAAATGAGTTGCTGCTTGGCAAATTGCGGGTCAATCATACTCAGCGGCACGCAATGGAAAGCCAGGTCCCATGCTGCATACCAGGGATACTCCCATTTGTCGGGCATGGAAATAATATCTTCATTATTTAATGTATGCCATTGATGGTTGCGACCTCTCTTACGTTGTTCCGGCGGCGCAGGTTGTCCCTTATCGCCATTCAGCCATTGGGGAATATCAATATTAAAATACTGTTTGCTCCACAGCATACCGGCAAAGGCCTGGCGCTGAATATTGCGCAGGTCTTTGTCTTTTGCTTCGGTGATAGCATTATAAAATTCATCTGTTTCTTTTATCCGCTGCTCAAACAAGCCGTCAAAATTTGCGGTAAAGGGGTCTTCTGTAATTTCTTTTTTACTCAACCGGAGTTTGATAGTTACAGACGATTGCGCAGGAATATTGAATTCATAGAACGGGGCGAATTTGGTTCCCTCATTTTTGGTTGAGATAAAATCAAAATCATTATGGATGACTGCCGTATTAAATGCGTCTTTCACAAACGGCGTGGCATTGGGTATGCCATAGAGTCTTTCGGTGTTGGTTTCATTTTCGGTAAACAGGGTCCGCACCGGGCGGTCGAAATAAAAATGGAATTCACCCAGCTCATAATGGATTGCTTTCACTTCGCCATAGCCGTTTGGAACCTTTTTCAGGTACATCAGCGGTTTTTCCTGCATCAATCCAAAGCTCCACAGGTTGCGAAACCACAAGGTTGGCAGTACAGCCACATAAGCCTCTTCATTTCCCCGGTTGTGTATGGTAACCCGAATCAGTAAATCTTCCGCATCATTTTTTGCATACTCGGTAAATACATCAAAGTATTTGTTGTCATTAAAAATACCGGTATCCAGCAGTTCATATTCTTTTTCAAAACGGCTGCGGCTGCGGTTGGTGTTCACCAAATCAGCATAGGGATATTCCGCCTGCGGGTATTTGTACAAATGTTTCATGTACGAATGCGTCGGCGTATTATCCAGGTAATAATATAACTCTTTCACATCTTCACCATGATTGCCTTCGCTGCCAGTGAGGCCAAACATTCTTTCTTTCAGTATCGGATCCTTACCGTTCCATACGGTAACAGCAAAACAAATCCGCTGCATCTCATCACTGATGCCGGCAATACCATCCTCGCCCCAGCGGTACACTTTGCTCCGGGCATGGTCGTGCGGAAAATAATCCCAGGCATTGCCATATTCACTGTAGTCTTCCCGCACGGTTCCCCACTGGCGTTCGCTGAGGTAGGGGCCCCATTTTTTCCAGCGGGAATCTGTTAATCGTTTTTGTTCGGCATTCATCGCTTTTATTTTTGTGTACTCCGGTTTTTAGGAAAGAAAAATTATGTTACCAACTTTAGTTTTTCATGGCATCGCCTGTTGCGTCGCACACTTCATCGTTCCGAATTCTATTCATCAATTATTGAACCCCTGCGGGGTTCCAAAAAACATCATCCTATTATCTCCGGGTTAAAACCCGGAACTATTCATATTGCGCTCCTACGGGGCGCCAAAAAAACTTGCTTATTCATCATGCCCCGGGGTTCACCCGGGGCTACCCATATTCAGCCCCTGCGGGGCTGAGAAGACCCTTCAATATTCAAACTATTCTTAAATAAACATTGAGCCCAGAAACTTCGGGGGAATATTGAGTATTGAATATTTATAAAGAACTTTTTTGCCATAGGGCTCTAAGGCCCCTCCTTTGGAGGGGTTGGGGAGGTCTCTCTATCCATTATCTTCAAACCCCGGGTACAAGGTCATCCCGCCATCCACAAACAAAGTAGTTCCATTCACATAATCGGCATCATCACTTGCGAGCCACACAGCGGCTTTGCCGATATCTTCCACCTGCCCCACCCTTTTTTGAGGGATTAATTTTAATAACTGCTGTAAATGCTCGGCCGTATCCCACGCATCATGATTGATGGGTGTGGCAATGGCGCCGGGTGCAATGGAATTGATACGGATTTTTTTTGGTGCAAATTCCTGTGCAATGGTTTTCATCATCAGCATTACGCCGCCTTTGCTGGCAGCATAGTTGGCATGCCCGGCCCAGGGAATTACTTCATGCACACTGCTCATGCAAATAATTTTACCTGCACTTTTCGATTTGCCGTTCAGGCCTCTTCTCAAAAATTCCCTGATGGCTTCCCTGGCACAAAGAAACTGGCCGGTCAGGTTTACACTTATTACAAAATTCCACTGCGCCAGGGTCATTTCTGTAAACGGCGCATCTTTTTGCAAGCCTGCATTGTTGATTAATATATCCACTGTGCCAAACTGCTTTATCACATCGGCAAACATCTGCTTCACTTCATCTTCTTTGCTCACATCACATTTGTAGGCAATAGCCATGCTGCCATTACTTTTGATGTCATTCACCACTGCCTCGGCCATAGCTTTAGCATCGGGCACAGGATAATTTACCACCACAGTAGCCCCGGCTTTGGCCATCTCTCTTGCACAGCCTGCACCGATACCGCTGCTGGCGCCTGTTACTATAGCCACCTGGCCTTCGAGTTTTCTTTTTTCCATAAAAAATTTTTATTGGTTTGATTTAAAATATGGATGAATAAAGATTGGGCACATTGGCAAAACCCTCCCGGTTTTTAATTTCAGTCAGCTCTTTCTGAATCAGCCTTACTTCAAAATCCATCACCACGCTTTCATAATCTGCAAACGCTTCTTCGGCGCTGCAGAAAGGATTCAGCATCCGGTATGCATCATTCACTGCCCGGCCATCGTTGCACATGTAATAAAAATGATCAGCGCTTTGCAGCCGCCCCCAGGTGTCTTTGTCGGCACGGCTGCCGCTGCGCATCACCAGCTGTTCAATGCTGTAAATTTTTCGCAGCGTATTATTCTGCATCATATTCTCACACCACACGCAGCATTCCTTGCTTTTATCTTCCCACGAAATAGTTTTGGGAACATCATATACATCTTTTGGATAACAGGTATCCAGTGTTTCGGAAGGTGCCAGGAATTTCCATTCGCTTTTTTTCAATACGGCTGTGGGCAGGTGCTCCAGGAAATCAAAAATGCCGCTGTCTTTTTTCTTATAAATGCCGAAGGTTTCGTAATCAAAAAACAAGCTGACGTTGCAGGCATCCCCTTCCAGTGCATACAGCCAGCCGGCAAATTTTTCTGCCGTCAGGGGCTGTTCATTCCAGGTGGGGTCGTCAAACCGGAAAGCGATATCATCGCTGAGGCGAACATGGCGCAGCAGGAGACCGAAATCACCATTGCCCGGCGCTGCATATACATGGCAGGCATTACGACCCTGCAGTATTTTTTCCAGTCCTTCGCACAGCATACCCCTGTATCCTATTCCGGCAATTACTTTTGCCAGTTCATTATTATAAATAAGTTCTGTATTGCGGAAAACCACCGGCTCCACGCCAAACAATTCCTGCATCAGCGCATGATGTTTTTTTACCTGCCGCAAAAATTCTTTTTTTGAATGGAGCCAGCTTAAGGAGTTGTAATACGTTTCTGCAAAAAATTCCACACAGCCCGTTTTTACCAGCTGCTTAAAAGATTCAATTACATCGGGCCGGTGTTCCTGCAATAATTCAACAGCCGTACCGCTGATGGAAAACGCCACTTTGAATTTGCCGGCATGAGCCTTGATGAGGGCAAGCAGAATTTTATTTGCCGGCCGGTAACTTTCATCAGCAAGTTTATCAACGGCAAGCCTGGTAGCAGCGCTGTCAAAATATTGACCGCTGAACCCGCTGTTCCGATCAACCGGCCTTATAAGCCGGTACGGAATATGCACTCTGAAACTAAGACTTACTGCTGGCATGGTTTTATTTTCAATTTTCTCAAACCCGGTATTTTAAAAACGGCCGCTGCATTTCACAGGGCCGTTTTTCCTTTACCAAAACCTTGCCTGCACAGGGCAGGCAACTGCTATATGAAACAACAGCAAAACTATTCTGCCGCGGGGTTATTGATTGTCGCTGGTTTTACAATGAACCGGATTTTCATCTCTTCAATTCCAGATGACCGGATTATTCAGTTCAATTTGTTTGCGGTTGTAGCAAAGCATGCCGGCGCTTTTCAGTTCATTCAGCAGCATATTTACACTCTGGCGTGATGTGGCAATAAAGCCGGCAATATCACTATGTGTCAGGTAATTGTTAAGAACGATTTTATCGCCCATCCGGTTGCCATCTGTACGGGCCCAGTTTTTAATAAAGCGGATAAGCCTGTCTTTGGTGTCGAGAAACACCAGGTCGGCATGGCGTGTTTCCATCCGCTGCAGCTTGCTGTTTACTTTTTTTGCAAAGTTCAGTGCCACCGCCGGGTTTTCTTCCAGTACCCGTTTAAAATCGCTGACCTGGAAAGAGCAAATAACCGTATTGGCAGTAAGCGCTTCGGCACATTCGTCTTTATAGAGCCGGCCTTCCAGGCCCAGATCACCAAAAATGTCGGGCTCGGTAAGAATATCCTTTACCAGCTCATTCTCCGTACCGCCGCCCAGCTCAGTAATTTTGATTTTTCCTTTCACCAGGAAATGAATGCGGGTAAATCCAACTTCTCCATAACTGATAACTTCGCCGCGGTACACTGTACGAAGCTTGGCAACCGCTGCAACCTCTTTCATCTTTTGCTCCGAAAGCGTAGACAATAAGGGATGACTCCTCAGGTAGATGTACTTCAGGTCCTCTGACATAGCTGTAAGTTTTAGTAGTAAAAAAATTTTAGTTTAAATGATTTGAAAGCGCATTTTCGATTTTACTTATCACCACATTTTTCGGCACCAGGCCCACCACGTGATCTATCACCCGCCCGTTGCGGAAAAAAAGTATTGTGGGTATTTCCATCACACCATATTCCTTTTCCAAACCCGCCTCCTTTTCCACATCTACCGAATAAAAACCAACTGATCCTTTGTAGGACATAGCCAGTTCCTCGAATACCGGTGAAATAATCTGGCAGGCGCCGCTCCACTCTGTTTTGAACTGTACCAGTGTTAACCCCCTGCTGCCAATCACTACTTTTTTAAACTCATTCTTCGAAATCGTCATAATTTTTTTGTTTTACTCAGTATGTAAGCCAACCGCTATGCCAAAGTTTTTTTTTACTGTTGTATTTTCCTCCAAAACCCTTGACTGTAAAGCGATGCAGAATTTCATTGCCGCTACGTATGCATTCGTATCTCTTGTTTCTTTTTCCCAATATTTTGGGATGCCTGCAAAAAATTGGGAATTCCACCCGGGTGGCAAAACCCAAAATGAAAAATCTGCTGCAGTATTATTAAAAAAAAATCCCCTCCTGGGGATTGCAATAACTGATTAATAAATTGAAAAATATCAGCCCCGGTTCGCTCAGGGATATTTAGTGTCCTTAACCTTCGGCCAGTTGGCATCGGCCTTTTGAATATAACCCTGGCGGTCTTTATTCCATGTTTCTCTTACATCGGTATTATAATTAAGATAAAGTTTTCCGTCAGTAATCGTCCATGCATCGGGGCTGGTCTTTGCCTTATAACCCCTTGAACAACCAAAGGCACAGTAGCCGCCATATTGCGGAGCATATTTTTCAGGCGCAGCTTTGAACTTATCAGCGTTTTCTTTACTGGCAAAATACCAGTTTGCACCTTCGTAAGTTACTTTAAATGTACTGTCACCCTTCACGGGTTTGCCTTCGGTAAAATAGGCTACTGCATCATAACCGTCAATGGCGGCTCCGTCTTTAACATACACCGGGGATAGTTGTGCCTGAATGCCTGCAGTTAATAAAAATAAAGTAGCGACAGAAAGAGTGATTTGCTTCATGGTTTTTTGCAGGTAAAAATAGAAGCAGGCATAGCTGCCGTTTGTCAATTAGTTTACTTCATTGGAAAATATTTTAAAAATATAAGTCTGGCCGCGAAATCCATTAACATTTTTTTGCGTAAATTATTCTGCGTCTGTCTTTAATAAGACAAAGACGATACAACCGCCAGCATAGTTTTGCCGGCAAAAAGCAAATACGATGAAAATAAAATTGTTGCTGGCATTTGCTTCATTGATTATTTCTGCTGCCACATTTGCCCAAAATGCAGAAGCCGTAAGAAAAAAACATTTTAATACAAGCAGAAGTTCTGTTGCTATTGACGGCTACGACCCAGTAGCTTATTTCAAAAGCAATAAGGCCATTGAAGGCAAAAAAGAATTAAGTGTTTTGCACCAGGGTATTATTTATTTTTTCTCTACTGCTGAAAATAAAGAAGAATTTAAAAAGAACCCGGCGGCTTATGAACCTCAGTATGGCGGCTGGTGTGCCTATGCCATGGGCAAAGACGGCGATAAGGTGAGCATTGACCCGGAGACCTTTAAAATTGTAAACGGCAAACTGTACCTGTTTTACAACAGGGCCTTCAACAATACCCTGAAGAGCTGGAATAAAGACGAACCTACCCTGAAAACGAAAGCGGATGCCAACTGGCAGAAAATCTTTCATTAATTGATTTACGTTTATTAATGATTATGCCAATCACTTTTTCAACCATCGGGCCCTGGGTTTTGCGAATTATTGCCGCAGTCATCATGCTGCAAACGCTATATTTTAAATTTTCCGGCGCCGATGAATCGGTTTATATCTTCTCACAACTTGGCATGGAGCCCTGGGGCCGAATCGGCACCGGTGTGCTGGAGTTGATTGCATCCCTGCTTATCCTTTTTCCGAAAACTACTTTTCCGGGTGCTTTGCTGGCGGCGGGATTAATGGCGGGTGCTATCGGCTCTCATCTTTTTAAACTGGGAATAGTAGTAAAAAACGACGGTGGCCAGTTGTTTATTTATGCCCTGCTTGTCTTTTTTTCATCTGCAGCGCTTATGTTCATTTACCGCAATGCAGGAATAAGTTTGTTAAAAAAAATAACTCATTAATAAAATCTCATGAAGAAATTAAGTTTAATTTTATTGGTACCGGTAATAGTATTAGCCGCCTGTGTAAAAGAAAACACTCCCACCACGGCAGGGGATGAAGCGGTGGATACCATGTTTGCCGTAAGCAAGTATAGCGGTACATTTGTAAACGGCCCTTACGGCGCCGTGAGCGGCACGGCAAGAATTTATTTGCAAAATGGCCAGTTCATCCTTGCCCTTGAAAATTTCAGCAGTACAAACGGACCGGACCTGCATGTGTATCTTTCGAGAGAAGTTCAACCGGTGAATTATATTGATTTGGGCCGCTTAAGGTCAGTAAGCGGTAATCAGCTGTACCCATTGACAGGTAACGTGGATTTTACATACTATAAGTATGCCTTGATTCATTGCCAGCGGTATAATCATTTATTCGGCAGTGCTGAATTAAAATAAACAACCAGGACACTATGCTTTTAAAACAACCCCTCCAGCATGTTTTTGTACAATTGAGCGACACCCTTACCCGGCTGAGCGATGCCGAATATATGCAACCAAGCAAAACACTGTTCAATGCCACCATTGGCCAGCATGTGCGGCACATCATTGAGTTGTTTCAATGTCTTGAAAGCGGCTATGAACCCGGTGTGGTGAATTATGAAAAAAGAAAAAGGGATTACCTGATTGAAACCAACCGTGAACTGGCGAGCGGCCTGCTGAAAGATATTTACAGCAACCTGGAAAAACCGAATAAAGAAATTGTGCTGGAAGCTGAGGATTACTGCGATTCGACGGAGCCGGTTACTATTCCCTCCAACTATTACCGCGAACTGGCCTATAACCTGGAACATACCATCCACCACATGGCGCTGATACGGGTGGGTGTAAATGAGGTGGCATCCATTGAGCTGCCTGAAGAGTTCGGCGTAGCTTATTCTACCATGAAATACCGCCAGCAATGTGCACAGTAAGCTATATACCGGCCGGCGATAAAATTTTCATCACTTCCAACCGGGATGAAAAGCTGAGCAGGAAAAATGCTTCCGCACCTGCCTTATCGGTTTATAACGGGTACAAACTGATTTACCCCAAAGATGGCAATGCCGGCGGCACCTGGATTGTGATGAAAGAAAACGGTGATGCAGCAGTTTTGCTGAATGGCGCATTTATCCGTCACCTGCCCGACCCGCCCTACAGGGTAAGCCGGGGAATTATATTGCTTGATATCATTGCAACTGAAAAACCTTCTTTGACGTTTTCAAAAACCGACCTCCGGGATGTAGAGCCATTTACTATTGTGCTGCTCGAAAACCAAAACCTGTATGAATTCCGCTGGGATGGTAATGAAAAGTTTCACCGGCAGCTGGATGCTGCCAAACCCTTTGTCTGGTCTTCTGCCACGCTTTACGACGGGTTTGTGATAAAAAAAAGAGAGCAGTGGTTTGAAACATTTTTAAGCAGCTATACCCGGCCTACCCACCTGGACATTCTCAATTTTCACCGTTTCACCGGCGATGGCGACCGGCACAACGATTTGTTGATGACCCGCGACGGTATTTACTCCACCGTAAGCATTACCGGCATCCTGCTCACCCGCGACCGGGGCTTTATGAAATACATTGACATTAAAAACGGCAGGAGCTCCGAAATAAAAATTGAATTGCTGCACTCATCGCATACCATTGAATGAAGAAAATATTTCATCACCCTTTTTTCATCAGGTTGTTTAGCTGGGAATACTGGCCCTTTCACGTGGTGTATTCACCCATTTACTTTTACTGGCTCTGGCTTTGCCTGAAAGCCCGGTCTTTTTTCTTTTTCAATACGGCTAACCCCAGCATTAAAAACGGCGGCTTCCTGATGGAATCGAAAAAAGAAATTTATGACCTGCTGCCGGAAGGATTTTATCCCCGCACGGTTTTTTTCAAAGCCGGTACGCCTATATATGATATAGCTGAATCAACAGGGCAAATGGATTTGCGCTATCCGCTCATCGGCAAGCCCGATATCGGCATGAAGGCACTGATGGTGAAAAAACTGGAAACTGAAAAAGAGCTGGCAGCTTACGCCGCTGTTTCCAAAATAGATTTTCTTATACAGGAATGTGTGACCTGGCCAAATGAGATTGGTATTTTTTATTATCGCTATCCCGGCGAAGCCAAAGGCCATATTTCGGGTATTGTAAAAAAAGAATTTCTTTCTGTAACGGGCGACGGCCAATCAACCATAGAGGAACTGATTAAAAAAAATAAAAGAGCCATTTTGCAGTTGAAGATTCTGAAAGAAACCTACCAGGAGAAAATAACCACCGTTTTAAAAGAAGGCGATGAGTTTGTGCTGGTACCTTACGGCAGCCATTTCCGCGGCTCGAAATTTACCGACATAAGCCACCGGGCAGATGATGAACTGACAACCCTGATAGATACGATATGTAAACAGGTTAACGGATTTTACTTCGGCCGGCTCGACATACGTTATAATACATGGGAAGAATTAAAGCAGGGAAAAAATTTTTCCATTATTGAACTAAACGGCGCCGGCAGCGAGCCCACACACATGTACGATCCCTCCCACTCTCTTTTTTTTGCATGGAAAGAAATCATCCGCCACTGGAAAATCCTTTACCGCATCAGCAAACTGAATCACCACCCGGAAACACGTCCATTTATGAGTTCCGCAATGGGTATTGAAATGTTCCGTCAGCATAAGGAACATAAAAGATTAATTGCCGGTAGCGATGTAAAATAGAAAATAACAACAGCTGAATTTATTTTTCTCTTTTTATCCCCAGCTTTTTCATGCGGGCTTCAAGCGTAGTAGCATTCAGGCCAAGAATTTTTGCAGCACCTTTGTCACCGCTTACCTTCCAGCCGGTTTGTTTCAGCACTTCTATAATGTGTTCCCGCTCCACATCCTCAAGTTTCGAATAGGAAGAAATTTTTATTTCGCCTGTCTTATTGCTGGGAATCCAGTCGCCGTATGAAAGTGTTCCGTCATGGCTCAGGATCATGGCCCGCTCGATAATGTTTTCCAGTTCGCGGATATTGCCCGGCCAGTCGTAGGCCATCAGGGCATCCATCACTTTTTCAGGAATACCGGTGATTTTTCTTCCGATTTTTCCTTCATATTTCTGGCAAAAATGTTTTACCAGCAGTGATATGTCTTCTTTGCGTTCACGCAGTGGCGGGCAATACACGGGAAAAACATTCAGCCTGTAAAATAAATCTTCACGGAATTCTTTCTTCTCAATAGCCTGCTGCAGGTTGCGGTTGGTGGCAGCAATCACCCGTGTATTCACTTTTATTGTTTTCGGATTTCCGAGCCGCTCAAATTCTCCTTCCTGCAGCACCCGCAGCAGTTTGGCCTGCAGTTCTATGGGCAACTCGCCAATTTCATCAAGGAAAATAGTGCCGCCGTCGGCCAGCTCAAACCGGCCTATCTTTTTTTCCATAGCGCCTGTAAATGCGCCTTTCTCATGTCCGAACAATTCGCTTTCGATAAGACTGGCAGGCAGGGTGGCGCAGTTCACTTTCACCAGCGGACGTTTGCTGCGGTTGCTGATATTATGAATAGCTCTTGCGATTAATTCTTTCCCGGTACCGGATTCACCCATGATGAGCACCGTGGCATCTGTCACGGCCACCTGTTCAATTTGCCGCAGCACACGTTGAAAAATAGCGCTTTTACTTATTATCTCTTCAAAGTTGTAAGTAAGTTTTATTTCTTCCTGCAGGTACTGGTTCTGCGCCTGCAGTTTTGCTTTTTCCTGCTCCAGCATTACCTGCTCGGTAATATCAATGAACATGGTTCTAGTAAACTTGCCGCTCACATCCGGCTTCGACCACCACTGAATCCAGAGTGGTTGACCGGTGTCCCTGCGACGCAATTCAAGCACCACACCGCTGGTATTGGTGCCCCGCCCGATGGATTCAAATGCTTCCTTCACTCTTCGTTGTGCTTCCGGCGTATCGGGTATAAAAGAAAAACCAAAAGTATCGGGAACATCTTCCGGTTTTATACCAAGACTTCTCAATGCCGCACGGTTGGCCCTGATAAATTTTGAATCGAGTCCTTCATGCACATAAGCAATAGGAGCTTCTTCAAACAGGTCGCGGAACCGTTCTTCACTTTCCTTCAATTGCAATTGCAGCTGGTAATTGGCGCTTTCCAGAGTCTCTTTCAATTTCTGCTCAGTTTTTAATCTTTCAATTTCAGAACCTGCTCTGGCTGCGAAAATTTTCAGAATGGCCAGCTGGTTTGATTTGACCTCACTGCCCATCGGGTGAGGATCCACTGCAAGTATATGCCCGATTATTTCACCGCTCTTTGCACTGTAAATGGGAACTCCTACCGCAGCTTCAATTCCTTTTTCTTTGGGGAAATGCTGCTGCACACCGCTGGGCATGTAGAAATCTTTTCCTTCCATGATGATTTCGCAGGGCAGACCGGCTGTTTCGTACTCAATGTTGTCCAGCACTTTTTCCCCATCAATATAACAAAGTGTACGTAGTCTTTTCTTTTCCTCATCGGCGCATTCAGTTATCAGGGCAAAGCGCATATTCAGGGTAAGGGTAATGTGACGGGCCAGTTCATTCAGAAAGTCTTTACCAATTAATCCCGATGTGGCTTCTGATACGGTAAGCAACAGGTCCTGTTCCATTTTCAGTTTCCTGATATCACGTACCGTGCTGCAGAAGTATTCCACGCCCCCATGCTCAAAAAAATTATTGATGACCTGCACGGGATACACCGTGCCGTCTTTTTTCTGGTGTTCAGTTTCCAGCACCTGGTGCCCGTTTTGTTTTGCCTCCTCCCATTTTTGTCTCCATTCTTTTTTTGAAAGGCCGGGGTTGATGTCAAAAACAGTCATGTGCTTAAGCTCTTCGCTGCTATAGCCTGTTTCATTATTAACCGCTTCGTTGGTACGGATAAATTTTCCTTCTTTATCCAACCAAAAAACCTGCTCATGCAGATGGCGCAGTGTTACAGCAAACAGTTCAATTTCATTCAGCCGTTGATGCAGTTCATCTTCTGCCTTCATACGCTCCAGCTCGGCAGCAATGCGTGCCGCAAAAATTTTCAGGATGGCCGTCTGGTTTTTGTCTTCACCAACCGGTGTTTCGTTGGTTACGGCAATATGACCGAGTATTTCGCCTGTAACCGTACTGGTAATTGGCGCTCCTGCATAGGCCTCAATTCCTTTAGCAGCAGGAAAACAAGCCTGTGCTCCCGAAGGCATAAAATACGTATCGCCGCCCATCATCATACGGCAGGCAGAGTCATTGGTATTGTATTCAATATTATCAAGAACCTTCTGTCCTTTTACAAATGCTATTGTCCGCAATCTTGTTTTTTCTTTATCGGCACACACGGCGATAAAGCAATAGTCCATGTTCATCATGGTGCTGATTTTTTTTGTCAGCTCCACCAGGAAGTCCTTTCCTGTGAGACCCGATGTGGCTTCGGAAACGGTGCGCAGCAGTTCTTCTTCCAGTTTTCGTTTGCGGATGTCACGTGCAATACCGCAGGCAAATTCTTCCCCTTCATGCTCAATGTAGCTGGCAGTTATTTCCACATCATATAAATGACCCTCCTTATGACGGTGCTGCGCTTCAAACACAATTTTGCCTTCTTTTTTCAGCCGGTTCCAGAAGACGGAGAAATCCTGTACCAGCGGCGATGCATTCAGTTCGGGAACTTTCATGCGGGTGAGTTCTTCTTTGCTGCGGCCGGTCATATCGCAGGCACGTTCGTTTACATTAAAAATCCGTCCGTCGGAACGAACCCAGAAGACAGCTTCGTGGAGATTTTCCAGCGTAAAATGAGAAAGAAGAATATCCTTTTCTATATCAGCAGAAATTGTTTTGGGCATAAAACTAACTTACCGGAGCTGTAAATTACAAAATAGATGATGAATTATAGTCGTTTTTGTCAGCCATACGACTAAAAACCAGGTAAGGAATCCGGGGGATTTATAAGAATACAGCACTGCTATCAACGATTCGTTGCGGTAAAGGGTGCGGGTTCCAATGCTGATGAAAAACCAAAGCTGCTCCCAACGCTGAAGCCTGCGGTACTGAGGCAGCATACACGTCCATTTCAGAAAATGATTTGGCCAACAGGTGCATATAAATCTGATTCCTGCTAAAGCCTCCGTCCACAAAAATCCGTTTTACAGCCGCTCCTTTCAGCACAAGCCTGGTGCTCCTTACCTGCAGCGAAACAATGTCAGTTACCAATTGATGATATGCTTCTTCATAATTCTTAAAACCGGAAAGCTTTCTTTCTTCAAAAACTGATATAGAAAATCTGTCGCCGGTATTTTTAAATGGAATTTCACCGGGTTTCTGTTTTTTCAGCAAAGCAGTATCAAGCGCCACCGAAGTGTAGTAATCAACCGGCTTTTTAAAATGTTCTGCCAGCCATTTTACCTGCCGCTCATGTTCATGGCCGGCAAAAAGTCTTGAGGCTTTTACAGGTTTGCCTTCGTAAGACAAATAGCAAAGACAATCCTGGTGCAGCTCATCATCCGTAAGCAGGGTATGGTTGAAAGGATTCAGACTGATACACCAGGTGCCCGTTGACAATAAAACAAAGGGTTCAGTAAAAGAAATAAGATAGGGAATGAGTGCAGCCGAGCTGTCGTGCAGCCCGCTGCCAACCGGAATAGTACCGGCATACCCTGCAATGGCTTTTCCTGAAAGCAGTGGCGGGAATTTTTCTGCCAGGCCCTCCTTCTTTACCCATTCGTGATACGCATTGCGATGAAAATCCCACAGATTGGTATGACAGCCGATGCCTGTAATTTCTGAATGCACTGATGAGCACAAAACAAAACTCAGGTATTGGGGCAAATGCAAAGCATATTTTATTTGCATAAACTTTTCCGGCCTTTCATATTTCAGCCTGTACAGCTGCATGCCGGAATTGAGATTTCCCAAGACCGGTGATGCGGTGATTTTGGAAAAATTACTTTCTCCGCCGTAATCATGGTAAAACTTTTTCTGAAGTGAAGATGAAAAAGATTTGAGATAATTATATAAAGGAGGAATAACATTCAGCCTTTCATCGAGGTAAACAAAGCTGGCGCCATAAGCGGAAAAATTAACCGCTTTGATTTCAAATCTTTCATCATTTTGCAGCCGGGAGAAACTGTTTTTGACCCAATCCGTGAGTGCAAAAACATCTTCGCAGGGAAAACCGTCTTCCTCTTCCGTTTCTTTCAATTGTGTGCTTTCCTCGTACACGATTTTATACTGTTCATCAAAGAGCAACAGTTTTTTGTTGGTTTTGCCAACATCAAAAATCATTACCACGGGAATTTTTGAACTCATAAGCCTGTGGCCACTGTTTTACTTCCCCTTTCCTTAATTAACTGGTCTCTTACTTTCAAATCTCTGAACAATTGCAAGGGATTCAAAGCGCCGCCATTTTTTAGTCTTGCTTCAGCAACAACAGATCTTACATCGGTGCGGAAAGCGCTTTGCAGAATCTCCTGCGCCGCTACCACGTCATTGTTTTGCTGTGCATCGTTCAGTTTACCTCTGTCCACCAGCAATGCCTGGGCGTAAGCGATCATTATTGCATCTATGGATTGCAGCAAATCTTCCAGGGGGTCTTTTACATTGTGGCTGGCATCAATCATCCAGCCCAAATCTGTTGCATGGTTCATCCCCCTTGCATCCATGCCTGCCACCAGTTCATTAAAGATTAAAAATAACTGGTAGGGTTTGATGCTGCCCGCGGTTAAATCATCATCGCCGTACTTGCTGTCGTTGAAATGAAAACCTCCAAGTTTCCCTTCCATTAATAATAAGGCAACAATCTGTTCGATATTAGCATTGGGCAAATGATGGCCGAGGTCAACCAGGGTATATGCTTTCGGGCCCAGCTTGCTAACATATAAATATGATTGTCCCCAGTCGCCGACCGTCATGGAATAAAAGTTGGGTTCGTAAGCCTTGTATTCCACAAAAATTTTCCAGCTGGCAGGAAGCGCTGCATAAATCTCCTGCAAACTTTCCAGTGTATGCTGAAATGCTTTTGTGAAATTCAATTGCCCGGGAAAACAACTGCCATCGCTCAGCCAGACGGTCAATGCATTTGATCCTAATTCAACACCCTGCTTAATTACTTCAATATTATGTTCAATTGCCTGCCTGCGTACCGCTCTGTCAACATGCTGCAATGAACCGAATTTGTAACTGTACCGCTGTGCCGGCTGGTCCTGGAAGGTATTGGAGTTGACAGCGTCAAATTTTAAATCCAACTGTGCCGCCAGTGCTTTAATAGCCGGATAATTTTCAGGAATATCCCAGGGAATATGCAATGAAATGGCGCCGCTGGAACGGTTGAGAGCATGCAGCAAACCCACGTCTTCTATTTTTTCTTCCAGGCTGCCCGGTTCGCCGCCGCCGGAAAAACGGCCGAATCTTGTGCCGCCTGTGCCCAATGCCCATGAAGGTATAGCCACATTGAAGTCAACCAGTTTTTGAATTACGGATTCGATATGGTTAATACCTGCCGCAGCAAAATCAAATTTTCTTTTGTGTTCTGCAAGCAATGACTGATTATGTTTTTCAATACTGTTTCTTTCAATACGCATATATTCATTTAAAAAAATATCATCGGAGGAATGCGGCCGCCACTCCGCCATCCACATTCAATGTATTGCCCGTTGATTTATTCAGCAGTCCGCCAACAAAAGCAAAACAGGCGTTGGCGATATCTTCGGGCAAAATGGTTTCATTCAGCAATGTACGATTTGCATAATAAGCCGGTAATTCCTCAACTGTAATGCCATAAGCTTTTGCTCTCCCTTCGGCCCAGCCGCCGCTCCAGATATTACTGTCTGAGATTACAGCGTCGGGATTTACCGTGTTCACCCGTATTTTATCGGCACCCAGCTCTGCAGCCAGCAGGCGGGTAAGATGTGCCTGCGCTGCTTTGGCGCTGCCATAGCCCGCATTGTTGGGTCCGGCCACGATTGAATTTTTTGAAACCACATTGACAATATCGCCGCCGAAACCCTGCTTGCGCATCAACTCCACTCCTTTCTTAGAAACCAGAAACTGGCCTTTTACCAGGATATCATAGAGCTTGTCCCAGTCTTCAATGCTATGTTCGGCTATAGGTTTTGAAATACTGATGCCCGCATTGTTGATGACAATATCAACTCCGCCAAACGAAAGGGCCGTTTCAGCAAAAGCCTTTTCAATGGATGCCTCATTGGAAACATCAAGCAAGGCAGAAGCAACGATGTCTTTACCAAATGTTTTTTCAAATTCCTGCACAGTGCTATCCAGTCTTTCCCGGTTTATATCATTTAAAACAACGCAAGCACCCTCTTCAGCAAATTTTTTTGCGATGGCTTTTCCAATTCCACCGGCGCTGCCGGTAACAAATGCAATTCTTCCGCTCAATGGCTTTGGCTCAGGCATGCGCTGCAGCTTGGCTTCTTCCAGCAGCCAGTATTCAATGTTAAAGGCTTCCTGCCGCGGTAAAGATGTGTATTCACTCACTGCTTCGGCACCACGCATTACATTGATGGCATTGATATAAAACTCAGCCGCTACTCTTGCAGTCTGCTTGTCTTTTGCAAAGGTGAACATACCCACGCCGGGATATAAAATCACCACGGGATTCGGGTCACGCATGGCAGGGCTATCGGGGTGTTTGCAGGTATTGAAATAGTCTGCATACATTTTCCGGTACGCTTCAAACAGCGGCTGCAGTTTTTCTTTTATTGCTGTTGTGATGCTTACATCATCCTCCGGGGTTAGGTTTAATACCAGTGGGGAAATTTTTGTACGCAAAAAATGGTCGGGGCAACTGGTACCCATCGGCGCCAGTTTGCATAAGTCGTTTGAGTTGATGAACTCCAACACCCTTTCATCATCTGTGAAGTGGCCAATAGCCCCCTTGCCCCCTAAAGGGGGATTACGTGCAATATCACAATTAGAGCAAAAGCCTCTTAATACGGGTGCAATCAACGCTGCTTTTTGCAATCTTTCTTCTTTCCGCAAAGCCTGAATTTTTTGTCCGCCAAATACAGGTCGCTTTTTCCCGTAATTGTCTTCAAGAAACTGTGCACAACGTTCGATTACTTCCAATGTGTTTACATAACTTTCATACGCTGTATCACCCCAGGTAAATAAACCATGCGAGCCGAGCATGATGCCGCGGATAGCGGGGTTTTCATCAACGCATCGTTTCAACTTTAATCCTAAATCAAAACCGGGACGTTGCCAATCAACCCAGCCAACGGTGCCGTTGAACAGTTCCTGTGTAATTCTTTTTCCATCTTTTGCAGCTGCAATAGCTATGGCAGCGTCGGGATGAAGATGGTCAATGTGTTTGAAGGGAAGAAAACCATGCAGCGGCGTATCAATTGAGGGAGCTTTCGATGCCATCCCGATATCTATCGGGACAAAAATACAATGATTAAAAAGTCCTGCCATTTCATCTTCATGCTGAATGCCGCAGTAAATATTTTTCAAACTTCTGAGCCTCTCCACATACAATGCAGCCAGGCCGCTTCTTTTCATGGTACCTAAATCACCGCCGCTTCCTTTTACCCACATTACTTCCATCTCTTTTCCGGTCAGCGGATCTTTGGCCATGGCTTTGCAGCTTGTATTGCCGCCGCCATAATTGGTGAGTCGCAAATCGGCACCTAATAAATTGGAACGATACACCAACAGCGCCACTTCATCACCAGCCATAGAGGCGGCTATGGCATCATCCCACAAATAACTGACGTGTTTAAAGCCCCCACCCCCTAAAGGGGGGTTTTGAGGCTTGTCTTTAATTTTCATATCCATTACCGTTTCGCATTTGTATTTTAAGTTTATTGGCACCCGGCCTCTGATTGAATTATGTTGTGTTTTGAATTCCGGTTGCTTTCGGAGCAATTACCTGTTGCCGTTTGCCTAATTCAAGGAAAATAACAACAGCCACTGCCAAATATCCAACCAGGGAAAATAAAAGTGTTTTGGTGGTTATTTCTTCCAGGTTGCCCAATCCTACCAGCACTATGGAAGCGATAATGGACAATAACCCCAGTTTGAAAGTATCCAAAGTTTTCTTGCTGACAGCTTTCCATTCTTTCAGCATTACACCCCACATATTGGATACAAGTATAATGAATGCCATGTGCAGAATCCAGGAAGCGGGACCGTTGCCCAGCCTGCTTTCGCCCATGCCGTAAAAGAAAAATTGCAGGAACCATACGGTACCTGCCATGGCTGCAAATAAATAATTTCCTGCCAATGGCGTTTTTTTGTTTGTATAATCAGAAAATGACTTATTGCGGAAGTTGAGAATCATGCACCAGGTAAAATTTGTTGTGAGCCCACCCCAAAGCAACACGACATACACCACGTTGTTCTGAAAAAGAAATTCGGAACCGGCGCCGGGATGCGCAGCCAGCCATTGTGCATTGGCCACTTCGGCCATGGGTGTACCCGCCTCGATACCATAATTGAAACAGGCGCTCAGGATACCGGACACGGTGCATACTATTAATCCTTTCACCAGGCTGAACTCTTTGATACTTGCTTTCTTTTGTTCTTCGGGAAGTTCTTTTTCTTTCATATGACCTGCCCGTCCGCAGATGCCAATGCCGATGAGGCAAAGTATTATTCCGGTTAATACAATCAAACCACCGGGTGTTGTGATCAATTGGTTAAATGTGGTTTTGCCTTCGGTGGGCACATAATTATAATAGATGGAAGGAAGCAGCGAACCAAAAGCAGCGGTAAAACCCAGCAGTACCGAATTGCCCAGTGACAAGCCGAGATAACGCATCCCCAACCCGTACATCAAACCGCCGATGCCCCAAAGAATACCCCAGAAATAAGTCCACCAGAAAGTGGAGGAGGAAGTTTGTGAAATGATTTCCCGGAAACCCGGAATAGTAAGCCATGCAGCCAGTGGAGGAACAATGAGCCAGGAGAAAAGTCCACCGATAATCCAGTAGCTTTCCCAGGCCCATCCTTTTACTTTTTTAAAGGGGACATAGAAACTGCCGGAAGCGAAGCCGCCGATGAAATGATAAATGATGCCAAAGATGACCTGCATAATCGTTGTATTGAGCTGCTATAATGAAGTTAGATTATTTCTGCCCGCCTTCAGCGGATAGGATTTCCCCTTCCAGATAAAGCGGCCGGAAATTTGTTCGGGCAATTCAATTTCAATTTTCCATTTACCATTTTCGAACACATAAGCGCAGGAAATAAATCCTTCCGGGTGCGGCATTTTTCCTTTCACATTTTTCAGTTCACCGATATGCGGTTCAATTTTCACTTTTTTGAAACCTGGCGCATCGCTATCAATGCCGAGCACTGTTCTGAAAAATTCAATGTTCGGGCTGCTGCCCCATGCATGACAATCGGAACGGGCATTGTCAATTTCCGAAATTTCAGCCCAGGTGGTCAGTCCCATGTCAATATTCTCTTTCCATTTGTCCAGCCAATTCAGGTAGTCATTTCCCAGGCCTGCTTTTATCAGCGCCAGGTGCACATAATACCTGAAGTAAATGGAAGCAGGAGATAATGATTTGTCAGAAAGAATTCTTTTTGCAAGCTCAGTAGCTGCGGGTCCTTTCATTGTGTTGGTAAGAATGGCTAAGGTGTTTGCATGCTGCGAAAATTTGTCTTTATCCTTTGTATCGGCATATAACTTTTTCGTTGCATCCCAGTAATTGCGTTGTATTGTTTGCTGTAATTGATTTGCTTTTTGCCTGTATAAAGTGGCCATTGCCGGCAGGCCTGATTCCGATTCAATTTTTGCAGCCGTTTGTAATGCCAGCAACAATTGAAAGTCCAACGGTGATGTACTTCCGTCTTTTCCGATTGGCCCAACGCCGCCGGGCCAGCCGCTTTTTCCTTCCACCCAATCAGTAAATATCCAGTAAGGAACATTTCTCAAAGAACCGTCCTGCTGCTGGTATTTGCTGAAAAACCACAGCACATCACGAATGCCCTGCAGTTTATCTTTTATAAAAACGCTGTCGCCGCGGTACATCCAGTAGTCGTGCACCATGCCGATATACCATAGTGAGAAAGTGGGAATCTGCTGCGGCGAGAAAGAAGGATGCCGGCTGAGTGTGATTCCTTCGGCCATGCGGGAGCGGTCCATTTGATTGATGGCATTCCGCACAAGCCGGTCATCGCCGCTGTTGTAATATGAAACCAGCGCCTGAATACGGGTGTCGCCGATGTATTGCAGTTGTTCATAGTAAGGACAATCCATGTAGGTTTCCCATGCACATAGCCGGGCGGTGCGCCAGCCGGTTTCAAAAATCTTATCCAGCAATTTGTCATTTGCATCAAAGGATGCGTTCAGCTGAAAAGGATAACCGGTTAACAGGCTATATATATCTTCTATGACCAGCGGCTCATCTTTGGTAGCCACCTTTACCTGCACATAGCGAAAGGTTCTAAAGTTCAATGAGCTGAAATGTTGCATGTCTTTACCGCTTGAAATAACACTATCCTTTCTTCCAGCCATGCTTTTTCCTTCCACTTCATCGCGGTTGCCTTTTTTAAATGTTTTACCGGGGCCATCGGGTTTTTCATTAAACAAGGCCTCGGCATAAGTAAGAGAAATGCCTGCATCTTTTCCTTTACTGAAAATTATTTCGGGATAGGCATTGGTAAGAAAAGACTTGTCAAGAAGAAAAGAAACATTTGAATGTGGCGGAATGGTCAGCGGCATTTTTGCAACAGGAAACCCGGCCGGAACCGTGAAGCCTTCTGATTTTCTCACTGATGAAAAGCGCTGCAGCGTCAGTTCCATTTGCGGCAGCGGTGATGGCACGAGCATCCAGTCGGCAATGTCCACTGTGCCTTTGGGTGTGGCGCCGCGCCAACCGATTCTCGTTGCATGGGGCCAGGCACTGTCGTCAAATTCTTTTTTCATCCAGCCCTGCGGCATCAATTTCATGTCAACCAGCTCGCCGGGGCCGGCCACATAGTAAGTATTGTATCCGATGCCGGTGAGTGGCGAATAGGCCGGATTCTTAAAAACCTTCCAGCTTTGATTTGTATTGATGATTTCTTCGTTGGCTGTATTGCCCTGCAATAAAAAACCTGTGCGGTTTGAAATCTGTCCTTCGGGCCGGTATTCGCCTTCATTCCATACCACAGCCGCTACAATATTTTCTCCCTGTATAAAATGAGGGGCTATATTCACCGTTTCAAAATTCCAGTAATTCAAATCGCTCCTGGCCGGGCCCAGCGAAACCAGCTTTTCATTTACCAGCAAAGCATAGCGGTTGTCGGCCGAAACATGCACAATAAAGGAAGCCGGTTTTTCTGCCAAAGAAATTTTTTTTCTGAAATAATATACCCCGTAACCTTTTGCCGGCGCATCGGGCGCAGTAATCCAGTAAGCTGACCAATGCCTGCTGAGCAAGGAAGGATTGATGGTTTGTGAAAAGACATATCCCGGGCAGAATATTAAAATTGCCAGGTTCATTATACTTTTCTTCATGATAAAACGCTCCGGTGTGTTTTTTTTACTCAACAGGTATTTTACTGCTTTCGTACAGTAACCCTATAAGGTTTTATTTTGAAACTTCAAACTTGTATTTGCCTGAACCAAGTTTTAAAATCACATTCCCGTTTTCTGCTGCGGCAAGCTGTATGTCTTTTGATGAAGAAACCGGCATCCCGCTTTCTTTAATCTTTTCTGCTCCTGCAGCAGGCACATACACGGTTGCTGTTGTATTGGCAGGAATTTCCACGTCTATTAAGATTTTATCTCCTTCCAGCTTCCAGCCACTGATAATTTTGCCATAATAAGTTTGAAGAGTGGCGGCAGCATGTGTGAGCCCGCCGCCAATATGTGGTTTTATCCTGATATGCTTATAACCCGGGGCATCCTCATACGTATCCAGCCCTGCCATCACCCGGTACATCCAGTCGCCGATGGCGCCATAAGCATAATGATTGAATGAATTCATCGTAGGTGTCTGGAAGCTGCTGTCGGGTTTTATACCATCCCAACGTTCCCAGATGGTAGTGGCGCCCATCTTTACCGGGTACAACCACGAGGGGTATGTTTCCTGCATTAATAACTGGTAAGCGATATCCGTTTTTCCAAAGCGGCTGAGCACATGACATAAATACGGCGTGCCGAGAAAACCGGTGGTAAGATGATTATTGTAGCTCCTGATATTCTGCACCAGTTTTTCCACGGCCTGCTCACGCAGGTTTTCAGGCAGCATGTCAAAATTCAATGCAAGCACATAAGCCGTTTGTGTGCCTGACACCAGGCGGCCATTGGGCGTCAGGTATTCTTTTACAAAAGCCTCTTTGATATTTTTTAATAGTTCGGTGTACCTGTCAGCATCATCTTTTTTGCCAAGAATATTTGCCGCATGAATCATGATTTGAACGGAGTTGGCAAAAAAACATTGGGCAATCATGTATTTATCAGTCACTGCAGAGCGACCGTCGCGGTCGTCATCCGGATCATAAAACAACCAATCGCCAAAATGAAAGCCGGTATTCCACAAATAATTCTTGCTGGCCTTCTCCATATAGCCCACCCATGCCTGCATGCTGTTGTACTGGTTTTCCAAAATTTTTTTATCGCCATAAGCCAGGTACATATTCCAGGGAATAATAGTAGCAGCGTCGGCCCAGCCGGTAGCGCCGCCTGCCATCGGGCCAAGCACATTTGGAATGACAAAAGGCACACTGCCATTGGGTTGCTGATCGGCTTCCACATCACGCAGCCATTTGGCAAAAAAATTATTGACGCCAAAATTGAAAGCTGCTGTTCTTGAAAAGGCCTGTGCATCGCCGGTCCAGCCGAGGCGCTCATCCCGCTGCGGGCAATCGGTGGGCACATCGAGAAAATTTCCACGCTGCCCCCACTGAATATTCTGCTGTAATTGATTGAGCAATGCATGAGAAGATGTAAACGTGCCGGTCGGCTTCATATCCGAATACAGAGCCACTGCCGTAAAATTTTCCGGGATGATTTCATCCACTCCTTCTATCATGATGTAGCGGAAGCCATAAAAAGTAAAATGCGGTTCAAATGTTTCATCGCTTTTACCGGATAAAATATAAGTAGCTGTTGCTTTGGCCACACGGAGGTTATCGGTATAAAAATTTCCCTCTTTGTCCAGCACTTCGGCATGATAAATTTTAACAGTATCGCCTGCATTGCCTTTCGCTTTTACCAGTACCCAGCCCACAAGATTCTGCCCGAAGTCAATCACCTTTTCTCCTCTGGGAGTTGTAATAACTTTCACCGGTTTGAAACGCTCCTGTTTTTTTACGGGTTCATTGTATGTGGCCAGTAAATTATCAAAAGCATGGCCGGCGGTTTTCACATCGCTCCACCCGGCATCATTGTAGCCGGCTGTTGACCAGCCGGTTTTTTCTTCCCTTGCATCAATGGTTTCGCCGTGATAAATTTCTGCATAGCGGATAGCGCCTGTGGATGATTTCCATGTCTCATCCGATACAATGGAAGCGGTAGTCCCATCTGAGTAGGTAATATCGAGCTGAAACAATATGGCGAGTTTTTTTCCATACACATTTTTATTGCCGCTCCAGGCAAGAAAGCCGCGGTACCATCCGTTGCCAGCCATTACTCCTATCGCATTATTGCCGCTGCTTAGCAGCCCGGTAACATCATACACCTGGTACTGCAGCCGCTTGTTGTAGCTGGTCCAGCCGGGGGTGAGGTAATAATCACCCACCCGTTGGCCATTTATCTGTGCTTCGTACATGCCGTGAGCGGTGATGTACGCTGTGGCGGAAACAATCTTTTTACTGACGGAAAAATTTTTTCTGAAATACTGTGCCGGCCGGTTGATGGAGTCTTCGGTAAAGCCTGCTTCAATCCATTTTGCTTTCCAGGCTGATTTATCAAAAAATGCAGTTTGAAAAAATGCCGGTTCACTCCATGGCGATGCTTTGCCGTCATTGTCCCACACACGTACCTGCCATGTATATTTTTTGCCTGATTGCAATGCGGCGCCTCCATAAGGCACCTGTACCGATTGGTCGCTCATTATCTTCCCGCTTTTCCACACAGTAGTTTTCCCGGAGCGGATATTTATTTCATACGATGTTTGCAACACATTCCGGCGGTCGCTTACAAGTTGCCAGCTGAACCGCGGCTGCTGCACATCAATGCCAACTGGGTTTTCGAGATTTTCGCAAAGCAAGTTATCAACTTTCACCTGGGCATTGAGGGAAATTTCAAATACAAGCTGGCATATAACGGCAAGTACAATTTTTTTCATCGCAGAAATTTTAAACAGATAAGTTAGGAAATCTTCCGTAAAGTTATGGGCCGGTACAGGATAACTGTCATGCAGCATCCTGCCACCTGCTTGTTTTTCTGTATGGTTAAAAAAACCATTTCCTTCCGGTTTTATCAAAATAAAATTTTTGCGTGCTTCAGCTAAGTGAAAGACATTTTGCAATACCCAGTTCCATCCCTCTTATTTCAGCCAGGCCCCTTAACCGGCCGATGGCTGAATAACCAGGATAGGTTTTCTTTTTCAGGTCATCCAGCATCTGGTGGCCGTGATCAGGCCGCATGGGAATGGAAACTTTTCTGCGCTGCATTATCAGTAATACTTCTTTGATGACAGCATACATGTCGGTGTCGCCGTCGAGATGGTCGGCTTCAAAAAAATTTCCTTCGGCATCACGCTTTGTATTGCGCAAATGAAGAAAGTGAATATGATCGCCAAAACGCCTGACCATTTTTGGCAAATTGTTATCGGGTCTTACGCCGTATGAACCTGTACAAAAACATAAACCATTTGCTGGTGAAGGCGCAGCATCCAGCAAATCGGCGGCATCCTGCTCCGTGCTTACAATCCGGGGCAATCCTAAAACAGGATACGGCGGATCGTCGGGATGAATGGCCATTTGCAAACCATTTTTTTCTGCCACCGGCACTACCTGCTGCAGAAAATAAAAAAGATGCTGCTTGAGTTTAACCGCATCAATATGACTGTACGTTTTAAGAGCTTCCAGAATTTGCTCCACGGTAAATTGCTCTTTACTGCCGGGCAAACCAAGCAATGTATTGCGGAAAAGGGTTTCAATTTCTTCCGACGTCATTGTTTGCAGTCGCTCTTCCGCTTTCTTTATTTCTTCTTTCGAATAATCTTTTTCCGCACCCGGCCTTTTCAGCAGAAATAAATCAAAGGCGATAAATGCAGCCCGTTCAAAACGCAAGGCCTTGCTGCCGTCGGGCATGGTGTAAGAAATATCCGTCCGCATCCAGTCGAGGATGGGCATGAAATTATAGGTGACCACTTTCAGCCCGCATTGGGCCACATGGCGCAGGCTCTGCTTATAGTTTTCAATGTGCTGTTTGTAATGGCCGGTTTGCTTTTTGATATCTTCACTCACCGGCAGGCTTTCAATCACCGTCCATGTCATGCCGGCGGCTTCCACCTGTTCTTTTCTTTTAATGATTTCATCCACCGGCCACACTTCGCCTACGGGAATATAATGAAGCGCCGTAACCACTCCTGCGCAACCGGCCTGTCGGATATCCGATAAACTCACCGGGTCATCAGGCCCGTACCAGCGCATGGTTTGGTGCATCAGCATAGTAATTCTTAAGATTATTGATTATTCATTCAGTTCGAATTTCCGGCATCAGACTTCCGAAATCAAACTATCCCCTGAAATACAAATACGCTGCCAGTATCAAAGCCAGCACGAGTGCAGACAGCAATACTTCTTTGGCGCCCCAGCTTGCTTTGTTGATTTTCCTGTCTTCATCAGATAAAGTAGAAAAGGTGAGGCCACTGATTTTTGCATAATCAGGCTTTTTACCTGCATAGCTCACCATGATGAAAACAATAATACAGACAATTGTTATCAGCAGACTATAATACTGGAAAAAGATATTGTTTACAATCCACAAAAAAGAACCTTCACTGTAAGAAAAGCCGCCAATCAGTTTTACCGGCGTGTCAACAATGAGGCGGAACAGGCCCATTGCTATGCCGGTTATTAGTGTGGCAATACATCCGGCAGCATTCATCCGTTTCATAAAAATGCCGAAGAAGAAAACAACAAAGATGGGCGGCGCCAGGTAAGCCTGAACACCCTGCAGGTAATCGTACAATCCTTTTCCGCCCTGAATTACCGGTATCCATGCAAGTCCTATCAGCACCATCACACCAGTAGCCACTCTGCCAATCCACACCAGCTTGTGTTGCGAAGCATTGGGCCGGAAGCGGGAATAAAAATCCATAGTGAACAAAGTGGATGAGGCGTTGAACACTCCCGCCAGTGAACTCATAAGCGCTGCCAGCAAACCGGCCACCACGATACCTCTTACACCAACCGGCAACACATTTATCACCAATAGAGGAAATGCCTGCTGTGCATTATCTCTTATCACATTTCCCTGTGCATCGATCAAAGCAGTTTGTAATGCGGTTACCTGGCCGCTTTTTGCCAGCGCAAAACATATAATGCCGGGAATAATAAAAATGAATACAGGCAATAATTTTAAAAAAGCGGCAAAAATGGAACCGCGTCTTGCTTCCTTTACCGAAGGAGCACCCAGAGTTCGCTGCACTATATACTGGTCGGTGCACCAGTACCAAAGCCCGATGATGGGCGCACAAAAAAGCATGCCCACCCAGGGATAATTATCATTAAAATACCAGGCGGCACGCCCGGCTTCTTTCACCGGCGCCCAGGTGCCTTCGGTACCGGCGGGTACGATGGGTTTCCAGAGATTGAACATCTCGCTGCCGGTAATTTCTTTCAGTTCACTCCAGCCGCCCAGCGCTTTTAATCCATAATAAGTAACGAGGAAGGAACCCAAAATCAAAACGATAGTTTGAATGGCTTCGGTGTAAGCCACCGCCCTCAGCCCACCGATGATAGTATAGATGCCGGTAAGCACTATAACAAGAATGGAACCTATCCAGAAACTGTTTAATCCCCAAAAATTCACATCGGGCAGCAATACGCTGAAAACAATTCCACCGGCAAAAATGCCGACAGCAATTTTGGTAAGGATATAAGCGATGAGTGAAATAACCGAAAGAATGGTGCGTGCCTTTGGTGAAAATCTTTTTTCAAGAAATTCAGGCATGGTAAATACTTTAGAACGCATATAGAAAGGCACCATCACCCAGGCCAGCACCAAAAGACACCAGGCATGCAATTCATAATGTGCCAGCGCCACACCATCGGTAGCGCCGGAGCCGGCCAGGCCTACAAGATGTTCCGAACCAATATTGGAAGCAAAGATGGAAGCGCCGATAATGAACCAGCCGAGGTGACGCCCGGCAAGAAAATAATCTTCCGCCGAATCTTTTTTCTTTTTTAATGCCCACCAGGAGATGCCGGCAATAACGGCAAAATACAGGACGACTACAAGCCAGTCCCAGCCTGTAATAAAATTCATAAGCGTTGATTTTATTTTTAGTGAAACTCAAAAGCCAGACGTAAAACAAAAGCCCGGAAGTTTCACCTTTCAACCTTCTTCGCCAGGGCTTTTGAAGGCAAACATATCACGACTCACGATATAATCAAATATACCTGTTGATAATATTCTCCAGCCACTCCTGCCGGCCGCTGCGCATGACCGGTTCGCCGTTTTCAATGGCGTAAGTTCTCAGGTCTTCCAGTGACAACTTTCCTTCTTCAAATTCTTTTCCTTTGCCGCTGTCGAATGTAGCATATCTTTCTTTTCTGAACTTCCGGTAATCAGATTTATTTAAAATATTGTCGGCAACAATCAATGCTCTTGCAAAAGCATCCATGCCGCCGATATGGGCATGAAAGAGGTCTTCGACATTAGTGGAGTTGCGGCGCACCTTAGCATCGAAGTTGATACCGCCTCCCTTAAAGCCACCTGCTTCTGTTATCACCAGCATGGCTTCCACCAGCTCATTAATGTTATTGGGAAACTGGTCGGTGTCCCAGCCGTTCTGGTAATCGCCACGATTGGCATCCATGCTGCCCAGCAGGCCGGCATCGGCGGCACATTGCAGTTCGTGAGTAAAAGAATGCCCCGCCAGCGTGGCATGATTCACTTCTACGTTCAGTTTGAAATCATTCAGCAAATCGTACTGGCGCAGAAAACCGATGACGGTTTCCACATCATAATCATACTGGTGCTTGCTCGGCTCACAAGGCTTGGGCTCAATGAAGAATGTTCCTTTAAATCCGTTTCTTCTTGCATAGTCTTTTGCCGCATGTAAAAATTTTGCAAGGTGTTCTTTTTCCCGTTTCATGTCTGTGTTCAGCAAACTCATATAACCTTCTCTCCCGCCCCAGAACACATAATTTTCGCCACCGAGTGCAATAGTGGCATCCAGCGCAGCCTTTACCTGGGCCGCTGCATGAGTGAGTACATGAAAATCGGGATTGGTAGCGGCCCCGTTCATATATCTTCTGTTGGAAAAAAGATTGGCTGTGCCCCAGAGCAGTTTTACCCCTGTTTCTTCCTGTTTTTCTTTCAGGTAATCCGTTATGGCCTGCAGCCTCCGTTCGTTTTCCATTACATCATTGGTGTAATCCACGGCATCTACATCGTGAAAGCAGTAATAGGGTATGCCAAGTTTTGTAATAAATTCAAAAGCCGCATCGGCTTTATCTTTTGCTCTCTCTACCGGATCGCTTTTTTCATTCCAGGCAAACAGGTGCGTAGGTTCGCCAAAGGGGTCGGCGCCGCTGCCGCAGAAGCTGTGCCAGTAGGCGCAGGCAAACCGCAGCCAGTCTTTCATGGTTTTGCCGGCCACTGCTTTATTTTCATCATACCAGCGGAAGGCAAGGGGGTTGTCTGTGTCTTGTCCTTCATATTTAATGGCGGGAACTTTTCGGAAAAATTCTTTTTTGAGTGTAGCGACGTTCATACTGTTAAATTTAATTGAGGGGCATAAAAATAAACTTTTTTTTCCAAATGAAAACAAAGGAAGGATGAAGAATCATCCCTCCTGATGCTTGCTTATATTATGCAAAACGGAAAAAGTTTTTCAATGGGTTTATAAAAATTCTGTCAGTATTTTTATTTTTTCAATTATTTTCTGTGCTTGCCCTTACCTCTGTCCTGTTTAACAGGATTATTAAATCTTTTCCTGCCTGTTATTGCTCAACAAAAGTGGTTATACTGTAAGGGGGCAAGGAATGAACAAAGCTGTTATAGGCAGCCGTTATTTTTGCACCTTCCAGTACATTGGAACCGGAAGCAGTAGCATAAGGTATAACCTCACTTATCGTTGCATCCTGGAATGAAATTTTCTGCTTTACCTCTGTGCCGCGAATATTGATGGCTACAACGATTTTCTTATTCCCGTTTTTATAAGCTGAAACATAAACACCCGATAAACTATTTTCTGTAGTTCCAAGGCGGATTGACCCGGGTTTGATAAACCGGGCAAAATGCGAGATGACGTATCCCCGCTTTGTTACGATTCCATCCTGCCCGATGGGTCCATAAAACCGTTTTCCATACCACCAGATATAAGCATTGAAATTTGCTTTAGCCAGGCAATCATGAATTTCAACGGTGGTGTTCAGGCTGGCAGTGTAGGAAGTATCTGTATCCAGGTGTTCTGTCATCCACACTTCTTTGCCTTTATTCTTTGCCAGTTGGTTTTCCACTATTCCGCTGCCATAGATGTGGCCACCTGCAATATCCAGGTTGGCTGCCGCAGCATCATCTGCTAAAATGGTATTGACATAATTCTGATTATTATTAAATGATTCCGGGGCCATCACATTTGTATTGGTTATAAGATGCCCGTGATTCTTCAGAAAAACCCGCATTTCATCGGCTGTCCAACTACAACTTTCATAGGTTACCTGGATGTCCGGTTCATTTTGAACTGATATGGCATATAATGCAGCCCCGTTAGCCGCCATATAGTTTGCAAAATCATTCAAATACTTTGCATAGGCTGCCCCGCTGTCGGGAATTAATGAGCCGCCGACAAGATTGTTATTGGTTTTCATGGCAGGTGGCGGGCTCCATGGCGTGGCAATCACTCTTGCTCCCCGCTGTATGGCTGCCTTTGCATAATTCAATTCGACCAATCGCCATGCATCATCGGTTGCCACTCTTATTCTAAGAATATTCAACCCTACCTGGCCATTGGCAGCGCCAAATAGCCGGTCAAACTCGTCGCTGGTCAAAGGAGTGGTGTTGGGCGGATTGAAAACCGTAGCACAACCAAAACCCTGGATCGTTTGTTTGATGTCATTTCCTAAAACTGTTATTTCAGCTGTAACAGGCGGAATAGAAACAGGTCCGCTATTGTTGTTGTCACTTTTATTAGAACATGAAAGCAACAATAAAACCATTGCAAGTAGCTGTCCCATTTTATTCAATGACTGATTCATCAATTCATTTGGTTTTTATTTCCACAACCGCGGGTTTTAAACCATCGGCTGATGTCTATTAATTTAATAAGTTAAAATGCACAATATGGAATGAGTCTTGAAATTTAATTTTAAAATAAAGGAAGGATGAAGAATCACCCCTCCTTACTAATGCTTAGCCCTTCGGCTCTGCTGTATGTAAAATCCTACTTCTAGTCTCATTTTATGTTTCTCTATGATACTTATAATTTATTTCTGATCTGGGTTAATGCTTCGTCTACTTCTTCGACAGGTTTTTTACAAATTTTATTTTTACATACGTAGATCATTGTTCTATTTTCAACCAGCTTGTTCTCCAATAAAGGAAGATTTTCCTTATTTGTGCCGCCAATCATAATGCAATCAGGTAAATATTTTCTTTGAATGCTTTTGTTTTTTGCAACTGCATCTTTACCCATTACTACTACTTCGTAAGTGCCATAAGAAAAAAGCCCGGCAAGGCTGCACCAGGCTGCATGAAAAGCAGGAAACATCTTCCATTTTTCAGATACAACAAGCAACATTGTCCTGGACAAATCAATATAATCGCTTTTATCATAAATGATACCCAATGTATAAAGAACCCAAGCCATTATTGTGTTGGAGGACGGTATAACATCATCAGCCGTTTCTATTTTCTTTACTATAAGCTTCGTTTCATTTGCAGGAGTGTAATAAAACAGATCGGTATTTTTATCATAAAAATTCTTGAAAGCGTATTCAGTAATTTGCTTTGCCAGCCCGAGCCAGTGTTTATCGAAACTCACCTGGTAGAGTTTAATAAATGCATAAGCGGTCCAGGCATAGTCATCGAGAAAGCCATCGACAGTGATTTTTTTATCTTTAAAAACTCTTTTCAGGCTTCCGTTACTGTTAAGCATATTTTTTTCAAGATACTCTGCAATAGTAAGTGCTTTTGTTAAGTAATCCTGTTCACCCAAAGCAGAATAGGCATCTGTATAGCCTTTCAGCATTATTGCATTCCATGCGGTTAAAAGCTTTTTATCAGTTGTTGGTTTAATTCGTCTGTTTCTTTCAGTTAACAGCTTGTCTTTTGCTTTATTTAATATGGAAATAAATTCATCGGCTAACCGACTCTTTGAAATTGCAAACTCTTCTGGTGTACAAGTCGCTGTTAAAATATTATTTCCCTTCTTCCAATTTCCTGCAGACGTTACATTGAAATACTCTGCCAGTAAAATATCATCGCCGGCTATTCTTTTAAAATCATTTTCTGTCCAAGTATAAAATTCCCCTTCTGCATTTTCTGTGTCAGCATTCACAGAGCTGTAATAACTACCATAAGGCGAAGCCAATTCTTTTTCAATAAAAGAAATTGTTTCTGTGATGACCTTTTTATAAAGACCATTTTGCGTGACCTGAAAAGCATGGGCATATAAACTTATGAGTTGGGCATTATCATAAAGCATTTTTTCAAAATGAGGAATGTGCCATTCACCGTCAGTTGAATACCGGGCAAATCCGCCTCCAAGCTGATCATATATCCCACCCAAAGCCATTTTTGTAAGTGTGGTTGAAGCTGCATCGATTGCCTGGGTATTTCCTGTGTGATAATGATACTGTAACAAAAACTCAGTAACAACTGGCATTGGAAATTTTGGAGCTCCTTTTAATCCGCCATTAACTGTATCCAATTTCAAATAAATACTGTCAAACATTTTTTGATAATCCTGATTACTCACCGATAGAGGCATGCCATCAGTTTTGTTAAATGAAAGTGTTTCATCAGCAATTCCCCGGGTAAGTGCATCAGCCTGTTTTATTACGAGATCATGTTTCTCTTTGTAGGCCTTTGAAATATCAATAAGTAAATTCTTCCAGCTATTCTTACTATAGTAAGTGCCTGCAAAAAATGGTTTTCCATCAGGTAAAGCAAATGCATTTAATGGCCAGCCACCGCTGCCGGAGATCAACCGGCATGCAGACATATATATATTATCAATGTCAGGTCTTTCTTCCCTGTCCACTTTTATACAAATAAAATTTTCATTCATTAATCTTGCCACTGCCGTATCCATGAATGATTCCTTTTCCATTTCATGACACCAATGACAGGAAGCATATCCAATACTAATAAGGAGCGGCTTGTTTACTTTAATTGCGTTGGCAATTGCTTCATCACCCCATTCGTACCAATCTACAGGATTATCGGCATGTTGCTGCAAGTATGGACTGGATGCTGACGCAAGCCTGTTTTTCTTAACATCATCATTATTGCATGCAGCTAAAAGACCAATGAGTAATATGGAAATAAAATATTTTATTGTTTTAATTTTTAAGATTGGCAGCTATCGGGTTATTCCTTTTAATTTCAAAAGCTCTGAGCAGATCATTATTGGAACTAACAAGTACAATCATACCGGCTTTTGTTTTTATCGTCTTAATATCTTTTACATTATAAGGAACATAAAATCCACTCTCCGGTGGTTTTGTGGAAATAAAGTTTCCTTGACCATCTCCTTTCATAAATAAACCAACCGAAGCGTCTGCCGGGGTTGTTTCCACTTCTACATCGAATTTATTTCCGGCAATCAGCATATCTTTTTTGCCATCATTATCATAGTCATTAACTAAAATTCCATTGACTGATGACAGTTGCGCCTCAACAGGTAATTTTTTGATTGTAAACTTTCCTTTATCATTTATAAAGATTACAGAAGAAAAAAGATATGCCTGCCGGTGATAGGCACTTTCAATATCCTCTCCTAAAATTCCTTTCAGATCACTTTCTGCAAAGGATAAGAATGTAGAAAACTTCTTTGCGATCATCGGGCATTGTTGAGAGGTACATTCGCGGCCACGAATAGGAACCAGGATATCATTAAGATGCTTTGCAAGAAAAATATCATTGGTGCCATTATTGTCAAAATCTTTTGCAAAAACCTCGAATGGCTTTTCTTTACTTGCCGAAAATTTATAGTTTTCTCCAAGATTACCGCAGATCAAATCCATGTCACCATCGCCATCTATATCATCTGCTATTATTTTATTCCACCATCCTTCTGTATTTTCCAAACCATATTTTGCTGTAACATCTTTCATCTTCCCGCCGCTATATTCAAACACTTTTATAGCCATCCATTCGCCTGCAATAATGAGTTCAGGTTTTTTATCTCCATTCAGATCAGATGCCACTGCAGTTTTTACCATACCGGTAAATTTTAATTCAGAGGCCAGTTCATTAGTTTTATCGGTAAAAACTCCTTTATCATTTATCAACAAATAACTTTCCGCCGGTTTTGGATATTGATGCGGCATTACCTCTGCACCCCGGAAAATATCAAGGTCGCCATCGTTATCAAGATCAAAAGCAAGCACACATGAGCCACTACTCATGGTATTTGGAATGGTTTTTTTTGAAAAATTTCCTTTCCCATCATTTATATAAAGCCTGTCCTGGTAAAGTGGTGAGCCGTTTTCAAATTCACTTCCTCCACTTACAACATACAAATCAGCATCACCATCATTATCTGAATCGAAAAAAGCACACCCCATATCTTCATATTGTTTATCTGCATCAAATGCTGCGATATTTTCTTTGGTAAATTTTTCATTTTTCTGAACATATAAAACACCGGCCTGGTCTTTTGCACCGCCAACATAAAAATCTTCTTCACCATCGCCATTTACATCGCCAGTGGCTATAAATGGGCCGCTGCGTGAAAATTCATGTGGCAATAAAACCTGGTCGGTATATTCATCGTACACATTTTCTTTATGCAAGAATGGTTGTGACAAGAGTTGATTTGTCGCATCGGCAAATGAAGAATTATAAACTATGCGACTAATGTTATTTACAACAGCATCCTTATAATTTGCTTTTACTACTTGATTCGCTGTAATACCAGTCAACTTATTTTCTTTTCCATCCGGCCAAATAATAATTATACTATCAACATCGGCGACCTTTCCCAACCCAAAATGTACTACTGCTTCATTTGAAGAAAGATAACCCCGGACAGTTTTTTGCTGAAAGCTTTGTTGCATTTTTCCATCATAGTACAGAGATATCTTTGCACCGATACCGTCAGGATTTTTTTCAGGACCTGCTAATTTTATTTTGAGATAATTATTCTTTTTGTTTGTATTATTTTCATAAAGCGATGCTTCTTCATCAAGATTGTTAACAACAAGATCAAGATCACCGTCATTATCAAAGTCAGCAACAGCTGCACCGTTTGAAAATGTGCTGTCCTCAAATCCCCATGGCCGGGAAACATTTTCAAATTTTAACTGCCCGTTATTCTTAAATAAATAATTTCTTACTTTAATCGGCTTATACAATTCAATAAACTCTTTGAATCCTTTTGAAAAATATTCCTCAGTATTCGCATAACCGCTTACCTCCATATGTTGTCTCAGTTTCTGATCAATATCGCCATCAAACACATCGCGGCGGTAGCCATTGGCAACAAAAATGTCCCGGTTTCCATCATTATTAAAATCACAGACAAGAGTGCTCCAGCTCCATTCAGTTTTTGAGACCTCTGCTAAATGAGATATATCGCTAAAAAAACCATTGCCCTGATTTAAATGCAGCGCATTGTGCATGTATTGTTTTTGAAAACCGCTGTCAACGATTGCCCAAAATCCCTGCACATCCATTCGTGGCATTGACACTTTGGAACGCTTATAATTCTCAGGCAACATTTCAGTTACCATTATATCTTCAAAGCCATCATTATTTATATCCGCAATATCTGCCCCCATTGAAAAAAGTGATATATGATTGGTTGCTTTTTTTATTTCATCACGAAAGGTTCCGTCTTTCTGATTAATGTACATATAATCGTTGTCTGCATAATCATTCGATACATAAATATCATTATACCCATCATTATTCAGATCAGCAGTTACAACTGCCAGGGCATATCCATAGTTGTTGGTGATGCCTGCCTGCTTACCAATTTCTTTAAACTTGTTATCATCATTCCGGTATAATTTATCTCTGGCAAAATCGGGTGGATTTCTTTTACCTGCTACCATCTTTGACAAACCAAGAAAAAATGAATCAGGGCGATTGGTGATATAAACATCGAGATCGTTGTCATTATCCATATCAAAGAAAGCAGCATGAAGTGAAAACCCTTTTTCATCAAGTCCATATTCTTTTGCCTGCTCTTTAAAGGTGAGATCATGTTGATTAATGTAAAGAAGATTTATTCTTTCTGCTTCTGTTTCACCAAATCCCCCTTTACAAACATAAATGTCCTGCCATCCGTCATTATTAATATCAACAATAGTGACTCCGTTATCCCAACCTTTGCCGCCATCAACAGCAGCAGTAGCAGTCACATCTTTAAATTTAAATCCACCCTGGTTGATATATAATTTATTAGGTACATCATTCCCGGTAAAATAGACATCCTGCAGGCCATCATTATTAAAATCACCGATTCCTACACCGCCGCCATTGTACACATAAGCGAATTTGTCGAAGAAATTTTTTTCAAAATTCTCATCAACAAGATTGTTAAATGTAATTCCACTTTGTGCTGAAGTTATTTTTTTAAATACAGGATCAATTACAAATATTGAATTTGAATTTTTATCATTACAAGCAATTAATACAAAAATAAACGGTGCGATCAGCCATAAGAAATAAGAATATGCTTTTGTTTTTTGAAACATGAATTCGCTTTTAAAATTTAGCAAGGCTGTTGTCGCCTTGAAAATAGCCAAGATATTTTTTCCAAACCACAGCCGCTATGTTCTTTTCTCATTTGGAACTCTTTCTACATTTTGTAAATAAACTGATGATGCAGTTGAATCAAATCTCGACCATGCATCATATACCGATGTCCATACCAATGCTAACATTCTTGATGTAACTGTTGGCCTGGGTCTGTACAGATCGGTATTATTAGCAGTCGCTTCTAATGATATCTTCCCCCACTCATAAACAATATTCTTATCTCCCATTGGTTGTATTGATTCGTTTTCAGCAATACAACTAGAAATGAGTATAGTGATGAATGTGTGTTGGACAAATAATTTCATAGACAGAAAAACTAAAAATTTAAAAACCGGGAAAAAGTGAACTTATCCCCGGTGTAATGAAAAGAAAACTGCGACAAATTTTAATAGCCGGGATTCTGTGGATATTTAGGCCCGGTTGTTACAAGATTGATCTGGCTTTGTGGAATCGGCCTCAGGTAGTCTCTTGCTGGATTAAAATTTGTAATCGGATTATATGTTGCCAATCTTGATTGTAATGTTTTTGTACGAACAAGATCATACCATCTCATCCACTCGCCAAACAATTCTCTTGTACGTTCATCAAGAATGAAATCAATTGTTATTTGTCCAGGAGTTACCTGGTTTGCCAATGCTGCTGCGGCGTTTTGTGCTGGTGTATTTGTTGCTCTGTAAGCTGCACGGGTACGTAGCACATTGATCATGTTCGCAGCATTTGTTGTATTACCTGCTTTGAAGGCAGCTTCAGCTGCGATGAGATATGTTTCTGCAAAACGCATCAAAATAAATGGCCTGTCAGATGCATCATTTGTATGCAGTCTTGTTACATCATCATGCTTTTTCATCGGTGGGAAAAAATTCACATCATACTGGCTGGGCAATACCTGAACTGCCCTGGAAGCTCTTCTGATATCTTCAGTTATTGCATTTGTGCCAAAAAGCTTAATAGCAGTATCAACATTTTTCACCCAGGTGTATGTAGTTAAAGGGCTATTCATCGGATCAGCAGGATTAGAAGCTCTTGTTACGGTAATAGTAACAGGTGCGCCACTTGTAAGTGGCCCGGGACGGTTAAAAATCCAGAAAGTTTGAAAAGTTTTTTCATAACGTGAGTCATTTACCCTTTCCGCAAATGCAGTACTTAATGTATAAGTTGAAGGACGAACTCGTCCAAAGGGACGGCCATTCTGAATGTCTCTGTCAACTGGATTAGCATTTACCGTAGGTGCGCCGGTGATGCCCGCGTTAATATTGGTATTGAATATTGGATAATTCGGTCTTTGATAAAAGGCTGAGCCATTAAATTTCCCACCGGGATTTCCAGTACCAAATCCGGAAGTCTCTGCGCCTTTAGGATCCATATTTCTATCCACAACCCATAAAATCTCTCTTCCATATTCATTTCCTTCTTTGAACACATCAGCAAAATCTGCCCAAAGATCTAATGTACCGCTGCCATTTCCATAAAGTGCTTTGTTAGTGATCAGGTCAAGCGCCTGGTTGTAGGCATCGGTAAAATCTGTTGCCTTAGCTGCAGCAGACCATCCTCTTGTGAGGTAAACTTTTGCAAGCAAATGTTTGGCTACACCTTTCGCTGCACGACCAGGAGTTGGATTTGCTTTAAATGGCAAATCGGTAATAGCTTCTGTAAGATCTTTAACTATCTGATCATACACAGTGGCGATGGGGTCTCGTTTTGCTTCTGTGGTCGGGCTACTCGCAAAAGTCGTACTGAGTGTAACGTCGCCAAAAGTTTGCACAAGCATAAAATAAAAATATGCTCGAAGAAATTTTGCCTCACCAGTTATTCTTGTTTGTTCTGCTGCTGGTAAACCAACAGTTGCCACATTTTCCAATACTCCGTTGCAGCTGTTAATCGAACGATATGACCAATCCCAAATAGATTGAATTGCGCCATCATTAGTCTGCAATGTATAAGTGTGGAAGTTTCCGCTTGTTCCAAATCCCGAAAGATGTTCATCAGTACCAATCATGGTATTGTAACACATCCCTTCCTGGCAATACCAGTTACGGATATTGGAATAAGCTCCTATGATTGCAGCATCGATACCGCCGGGAGTTTTAAAATAATCCGGAAGTATGTTTGATCTGTTTTGCTCATCAAGGACTTTACTACAGCCTGATGAAAACAGCAATGAACAGATCATTAAGAATCCTGCTATTTTATTTAAAATTTTCATATTACTATTTTTTACAAGTATTATAATTTCAAATTGATTCCAAAAATAAATTCCTGCGTTGGAGGTGTATTTATGCTCATAGTGATTGTTCTCGCAGGAGCTGAGGTGCCACCACCCTGTGGTCCTAATGCACCTCCTGTACCTGTTCCCTCCGGATCAATTGCATATCCATCTCTAACCATTGAAGAATAAATAATAAACGGATTGGTGACGGTAACAAATATCCTTGCCGAACTGATGCTGGCTCTGGATAAAAGTTTCGTTGGTAATGTATAGCCAAAATTGATGCTCCTTACTCTGATGAAACTGGCATCATAATAACCCAATGTTGAAGAATAATTGTCATTAAGGATCTGCCCTTCAGGATGTGGAAAATTATTTGTAGGATTTGTTGGTGTCCAGTAATCCACTTTCCATTGATTCACCCTTGCTTGCATAAAGAATGCATAACCGCCGGCACCGCCATTGTTTGATTGCAAGTAAGTGGCAATTGCTGTACCTCCCCATCTTGCAAATGCTACAACGGACAGATCAAAATTTTTATAAGTAAACCGGTTAGTCATGCCGGCGATCCATTTTGGTTGTGCACTACCAATTATCTGCAAGTCGGCTGCCGTAATCCTGTTATCCTTATTAAGGTCTTCCACACGAATGCGGCCGACTGCTTGGGGAGCTCCAAATAGCGTTATTTCGGCAGCATCTTTTGTTTGCCATATTCCAATCTTTTTGTAATCATAAATAACATTGAGGGGTTGGCCAACAAACCATCCATTTCCTACATCCTGTAACTTTCCGGGTTCTTCAAGTGCAGTAATTTTTTCTCTGTTAAGGCTCCAATTAATATCGGTTGTCCATCTAAAACCCGATCTTGTATCAATATTAACCGAGCTTAATACAATTTCAACTCCCTTTGTTTCCGTACTGGCTGCATTTGTAAAAATAGCGTCAGCGCCATTACTTAACGGTAATGATTTTCTTACTAAAATATCTTTTGTATCTGCATTGTAAACATCTATTGAACCGGTAATACGATTTCTGAATAATCCAAAGTCCAAACCAAAATTGATAGCGGTAGTTTCTTCCCATTTTAATTTTGGATTTGGAAGTACACTAACATAATACCCGGTTGTGGTTGTATTTCCGAAATTATAATTATTAGTTGCTAAGTTTCCTAAAGTAGAATATGGAGCAAGCCCCTGCTGCGCAGATCTGCCCCATCCTATTCTTAACTTCAGATTTGAAAGCCAGGTAACACGTTGAAGAAATGATTCATCATTTACATTCCAACTTCCTGCCACGGCAGGGTAATTAGTATATTTATTTCCCGGAGATAGTATTGAAGAGCCATCTCTGCGGAATGTGGCTGTGAGGTTATACTTATTATTAAATGTATAATTTCCCCTTGCCATATATGATATTAGCCCTGATCTTGAATAGCTGCCAGAACCGGTAATGACACTGGCAAATTGTGCAGGATTGGTATTTTGTACATAGTCTGCAGGAATACCAGTACCACTGAAATTTGAATTTCTTGATTCTTGCTCCTGCACCTCGTAAACAGCAGTCGCATTAATTCTGTGTTTCTGCGCTATAGTTTTATCATAAGTCAATTGGTGAAAAATATTATAGTTCCATGCTTCTCCATCGCTGGTGGAAGCAGTGTTGGAAAGAAAGGGAGTACTGGAACTTCCGGTAAGAACAGTATTGGCGCCACGGTAAGTACCATAATTATCCTGGCGAATATCCAACTGTACATTCAGCCTGTATTTTAAACCCTCAATAATTTGCAACTCTCCATACAACGTATTATACGTTCTTATTCTTCGCCTCCTGTCATAAACTGCATCTTTATTAGTAAGTGTTAATGGATTTAATCTGAAACCAACATCCTGGTGACCAACCAATGGCTGCACATTTACTGAACCGTCGGCGTTATAAGGTGATAAAAGAGGACTTAAAGCAAGTGTGTTGTACATAGGATTCACGCCATCTCCTTCTGTATAACTCAACGTATTCATCGTGTTTAAACCAACTTTTATTCTTTTACCAATTTTTTGATCCAGGGTGGCCCTTAATGAAAAACGTTCAAAGCCAACCAAAGGAATAACACCCTCCTGGTTGAGATAACTAAGACCCATTCCATATTGTGTAAGATCCGTTCCGCCAGAAAGACTCAGGTCGTGAGATTGAACAAATCCTTTTTTATAGAGCAGGGTTTGCCAATCTGTACTTGTCCCTGCAGCCTTTCCATCTAATTCAGCTTGAGTAAATACTGTTGGCCCTCCTCCTGAACCTCCATATCTTGATTCAGCTTTGAAAGCATAATATTCCTCGCCATTGAATACAGGAAATTTATCAATGATCTGGCTCCATCCCAAACTTGTATTATAACTAATAACCGGCTTCCCGGTTTTTCCTCTTTTAGTAGTTATGATAATAACTCCATTAGAACCTCTTGAACCATAAATAGCCGTTGCCGATGCATCCTTTAAAATATCTATGTTCGCAATATCGTCCACATTAAGGTCATTAATACTTCCGAAGTATGGAAATCCATCTACCACAAGCAATGGATCATTTCCAGCAGTCAGGCTACGATTGCCACGAATCCGAATCTGGCCGCTTGAACCAGGTCTTACGCCGGTTCTTGAAATATCTACACCTGCTGCACGACCTTGCAATGCCATAGTTAAATTTATAGCAGGCACTTCATCCAAAACTTTTTCTCCTACTGAAACAACTGAACCTGTAATATCTTTCTTCCTTTGCGTTCCATACCCGGTTACAATAATTTCTCCCAGCGTTTTTTCATTAGAAACTAATGTAACATTAACTGTCGCCTGATTATTCACTTTCACTTCCTGAGTAATGAAATCAACCGCGGAGATAACCAGTGTTGCATTCGAACTGGCAGTTAACTGGAATTCACCGGCGTCGTTTGTGGCGGTACCATTCCCTGTTCCTTTTACAGTTACCGAGGCACCAGCCAGAGGCTGCCCATCATCTCTTAAAACTTTTCCACGAATCGTAATATTCTGTGCAAAAGTGTTGGCTGAGAGTAACAACATTGAAAGCAGCGACAAAGTTGCTACCATCAAAAACCGCTTGCTCAGCAGCAGAGGGTTTTTCAAAATGGCATTTTTTTTCATAACGTTTATTTTGGCAGTTGAAAACTTAAAAAACTTATTTTATTGATAAGAACAAAGTGAGCATCATTTAATTTCTCATTGGAGAAATTAAGTATTGAAAATATTTTATGTGAAGAAATAACTTGTGCAGCAAAGCACGATGAAGATTGAAAATGTAGCCCAATTTTTTTCATACAGCAGCCGGTCGAAGATTGATTTTTGTATTGTGAATGCAGCAAGCAGAACTGCAATTTCACATAACGAATATAGGAGATTTTTTAAAAAATTGCAACCGATTGCAATTTTTTTTTAAAAAATTTTTCTTTTATTTGTGTTATGACCCCGGCCAAAGAGATTACCATTTATGATATTGCCAAACACCTGAACATTTCGGCCACTACTGTCAGCCGGGGCTTGAAGAACCATCCTGCCATTAATAAGAATACCAGGAAAAAAATTTTTGAAGCTGCCCATCATCTCGGTTACCGATCCAACACATTTGCCAGCAGCCTGCGGAGCAAAAAAACGCATACCATCGGCATCATTGTGCCCCGGCTTAACAGTTATTTTATGGCCGCCGTGCTTTCGGGCATGGAAGATGCCGCCAGCCGTGAAAATTATAACCTCATCATCAGCCAGTCGCTTGAAAATGCGGAAAAAGAAATAGCCAATGCCCACACTATGTTTAATAAAAGGGTGGATGGCCTGCTGGTGTCCCTGGCTTACAACACTGAGAATATTGAACACTTTGAACCTTTTTTTAAAAAAAACATCCCCGTAGTTTTTTTCGACCGTGTGCATGAACATCTTGAAAGCACCAGCATTGTAATAGATAATTTCCGGGCCGCCTACGATGTGACGAAACACTTGATAGAACAGGGTTGCAGGCGCATCATGCACCTGGGCGGCAATATGCTGCGCAATGTATATGCCGATCGCTTAAGAGGTTATAAACAGGCTTTGCTGGAACATAACATTCCCTTCGATGAAAGACTGGTTTACATAAGTAAACTGAATGAAGAGGCAGGTACCGAAGCTGCCGCACACATATTGCGTATGGGCAGCAAAAAACCGGACGGGGTTTTTTCGGCAAATGACACTACCGCTGTTTATTGCATGAAGAAACTGAAAGATGAAGGCATCCGTATACCTGCCGACATCGCTTTTGCCGGGTTCAATAATGACCCCATAAGTAAAATAATCGAACCGAATCTTACCACGGTGAATTATTCAGGTTATGAAATCGGCAAAACAGCCGTATCCAATCTGGTTAATCACCTGAAGGGTATGTCGAGTGTAAAAAATACCAATGTGGTTATCTTGCGGGCCGATCTGATTATCCGGGAATCATCCTTAAAAAAGACTTCCTCCTGATTTAATTTTTTTTCCGATTTTTATGCAACCGATTGCAAGATGAAGCCTAAAAAAGACGTAACGATATACGATATTGCTCAAAAACTTTCGCTGTCTTCAGCCACAGTCAGCCGGGGTTTAAAAAATCATCCTGCCATTAATAAGAACACCCGGAAAAAGATTCAGCAAACAGCCAGGGAACTCGGTTACCGGCATAACACATTTGCCAGCAGCCTGCGCAAACAAAAAACCAATACCATTGGCGTGAGTGTGCATGAGCTGAACAGTAACTTTATTACTTCTGTGCTGGCAGGCATTGAAAAAGTAACAACTGAAGCTGGTTACGACTTGATTATTGCCCACTCATCAGAAAACCGTGAAAAGGAAGAGGCCAATGTACTCAATCTCTTTCATAAGCGGGTTGATGGTTTGATTGCATCCCTTGCATTTGATACAGACGGCCTGGAGCATTACAATCATTTTCATGAAAAAAATATTCCCGTCATTTTTTTCGACCGGGTGGAAGAAGAAAACAACAACACGAAAGTGATAATTGATAACTATAAATGCGGCTACCAGGCTACCCAACACCTGATTGAGCAAGGCTGCAGGCGTATTGTGCTGGTTACTGCCAACCTGAAAAGGAACGTATATGCCCGGCGCCACAATGGCTACATGGATGCACTGTATGACAACGGCATCCCTTATGAAAAAGGCATGGTGCTGATAAAAGACCTGAGCGAACAATGCGGACGGGAAGCTGCTTTGGAAATAATGAAAATGAAACCACTTCCTGACGGCGCTTTCATTACCAACGATTTTTCGGCTGCTGTGTGCATGCAGACGCTGAAAGAACATGGCATCCGGATTCCCGACGATTTTGCCATTGTCGGATTTAACAACGATGCCATCGGCAAAATTGTAGAGCCGCAACTCACCACCATTAACTACCCGGGCATGGAAATGGGAGAAATTGCCGCCTGTAACCTCATTAACCACCTGAATGGTATTGCCAATATAAAAAATACACAGACAATCGTTATAAGATCCGATTTGATTGTAAGAAAATCATCCCTCAAAAAGAAAACCAGCAGCTGAGGCTGACAACAGGAATGAAAACGGTACTGCTTATCATATTTCTGTTTACCACTTCCCTGCTGAAAGCAGAGAACGGCTACGATCTGTGGCTGCGGTATAAAAAAGTTGATGACCAGATTTTGCTTAACCAATATAAGAATCAGATAAAGTCTGTCCTTTTTGATGTTTATTTAAAGGAGACATCACCGACTTTTGAAATAGCTAAAGAAGAATTAATTCACGGTTTGCAAAGGTTACTTGGTAAAAATATTACTGAAGGAAAAGACTTTTCAAGCAATCAACTTATAATTAATAAGAAGCGCTCAGAAATTATACAAACAAGCATAGACTTATCTGCGGAAAACTTAGGAAGCGAAGGTTTTAAAATTATTTCTTTAAAAAAAGTTTTTAACAAAGATAACAGCGGTATCAGCAACGTCATAGTAATTACTGCTAATACAGATATTGGTATTTTATACGGCGTGTTTCATTTTTTGAGACTGATGCAAACCCATCAATCAATCTCAAATCTCAAAATCGTTTCTTCTCCTAAAATGAAATTACGTTTACTCAATCACTGGGACAACCTCAACCGTACAGTGGAACGGGGTTATGCAGGCTTCTCCATCTGGGACTGGCACAAGCTACCCGGTTTTATTGACAAACGCTACACTGATTACGCCAGGGTCAATGCTTCTATAGGAATAAACGGAACGGTGCTTACCAATGTAAATGCCAATGCAACCATCCTTACAAAACCCTGGCTGGAAAAAGTAAAAGCACTGGCCGCTGTGTTTCGTCCGTATGGCCTTAAAGTGTATCTTACTGCCCGCTTCAGTGCACCCATCGAAATCGGCGCCATGAAAACCGCCGATCCGCTGAACGATACCGTGCAGCTTTGGTGGAAACAAAAAGCAAAAGAGATTTATGAGCTGATTCCCGACTTTGGCGGCTTCCTGGTAAAAGCAAACAGCGAAGGGCAGCCCGGCCCGCAGGATTATAACCGCTCC
>Ga0137829_10398611_pt1 | contig 135699 bp, 128 predicted proteins | sample OV2TP2_FD_97737 | JGI IMG/M metagenome (GOLD analysis project Ga0137829, IMG submission 97737) | reverse complement strand
TTATTTGAGCCAGTGATGCATTGATTTGTTCGTTTACTGAGTTCCAGTCTATCTGGTCGTAAGATAATTTTAGTTTATTTTCCAGGGTTTCCCAATTTATTTTTTTCAGTTCGTTCAGGTATTCGTTTTTCAGTTTTGCCTTTTCAGCCGGGTTGAAAACTTCAGCATAGCTTTTTTCCAGCTCTTTCCATTCTTTTTCTTCAAGAATTTTTCGTGTGGCATTCACGGCTTCCTTCACATTCACTTCGGCTTCTTCTGTCAGTTCCGGTATTACCGGGGCCTGGTAGCCGGCATGCTGAAAACCGGGTGACAACACTGGCGTTTCTGAAAAATAATCATTCACCCGTTCACCAATGTTGAATTGAACAATTTTGTCTTGCTGAGTAAAGCTTTCATTTATTTTTAAAAAGGAGTTGTTCCCTGTGTTGCCAGGTTTATTATTGAAAAAATAATACGGACTCACTTCGTTTTGCAAAACAAAAAAGTTATTGGGCTCTTTATCGTTTTTCAGGGTAAAAAGAATATTCAATACTGCCACGGTAATAAAAGCAGCTGAAGCAAATGCAAATCGCCTGAAGCTGTAATGAGCTTTGCGCTGAATGCCGAGGATGGATTCAATGCGGTGCAGCAGCACATGCTCGTTGCCGGCTGCGGCCACCATCATTTGTCGCCGGGTGTTCACTTCAAGCCGCAGCAGGGCTGAAGCATACTCGGTCGGTTTGTACTGGTGCTGCAATACCATTTCATCGCAGCTGTTTTCTCTTTCCCTTTCTATGCTTTTAGCCAGCAGTGATACAAACGGGTTGAAGTATAAAATGGTCCTGATAAAACTGATGACGAGGTTAAAGAAATAATCGTAGCGGTGAATATGGTTCAGTTCATGCAGGATGATGGCTTCCAGTTGCTGCGGGGTAAGATTATTTATGGCAGCAACCGGCACCAGGATAACGGGCTTCAGATAGCCGATGGTAACCGGTGATGTAACCAGTTCCGACAACCAGATCTGAACTTTTCGAGCAATGCCCATGGATGCTGCAGTGTTTTTTACAAAAATTCTCCAGCCGGCATCCATCTTTTTTAATCCTTGTGTACGGATGATTTGTACATAACGGTAATTGCGGATAAATCTCCAAACAGGAACCACGAGCACTGCCAGGTAAATAAAAGATACTACCGGAAGAATTTCCTGGAAAAGCTGGTTCCGCAATGATGGGTTTATCAGTCCTGAGCCTGAAGAATAAATTGTCTGATTTCCCGGGGAGAATAGAGAAGAAATAAATGTGATAATAAACCAGGTAAAGCCAAGTAAAGTAAATGCTACTGCAGTGGATGCTTTATAACGGGCTTTTAGTTTTGGCAGTAAACCCGTAATCAACTGGTAAATGAGCCAGAGCAATGCCATCTGCCAGAGGCTGTTCAGCAATGCCCATCCCAATGCCTGCAGTAAGTTTAACTGGTTCATGGTTTACAAAATTATTTACCCTTTAAACTGTCGATTAATTGCTGGATTTTTTCCAGTTCATCGGCAGTGGCCTTGTGCTCACCCAGTGCTTGTATCACCAGTTGGGTAGGGGAGCCGCCAAAAAGCGAATCAATCATTTTACCCACCAGGTGCTTCTGTGTTTTTTCTTTGCTTACGGCTGCCTGGTACACATGCGTACGCATGCTGTCGTCTCTTTTCACCAGGCCCTTTTCGTGCATAATCTGCATCAGCTTCAGCGTGGTGGTATAGCCTACATCTTTTGATATAGAAAGTTCTTCGTGCACTTCCCTCACGGTTGCAAGACCCTTTCTCCAGAGCACCTGCAGTATCTCGAGTTCGCTTTCGGTGGGTTTTATGTACCTGGTATTTGTCATGGATTAAATCTTTGGTTGCCCGAATATACGACTTATTTCGTATGGACCGTTTTCCCCAACCATATTTAATTTTTTTTAACAGCGGTTAACATTAAGACGAGACAGGTGCTGAAAGGTTACAATGCATAAAACGAAATTGGCGGGAAAGAAGGCAACGGGATAAAAAAAATAAGTCCCGCTATAGACATAGCCGGACTTAAGTAATGGTTCTGATTAGAATCTTTAAATTATTTGTACTGAACCGTATTGTCAATACCAGTTTTGGCTGCAACCGTTCCAGGTTTGATATTTATTTGATGAGCTGTCGCCGCTTCACTTCCTTTAGCCTTGTTCATTTCGGCAAGGGTGGGGGCGATGACCAAAGATACTATTGACATCAATTTGATCAAAATATTCATGGAGGGGCCCGATGTGTCTTTAAAAGGATCGCCAACAGTGTCACCTGTTACCGATGCTTTATGCGGTTCCGATTTTTTGTAAAAAGTTTCACCGCTTATTTCCACTCCTTTCTCAAAACTTTTCTTTGCATTATCCCAGGCGCCTCCGGCATTGTTCTGGAAGATTCCCATCAGCACACCGCTTACGGTGGCGCCGGCAAGAAAACCACCCAATGCTTCAGGACCTATAACAAACCCGATAGCAACGGGTGAAATGATTGCAATGGCCCCCGGCACCATCATTTTTTTTATAGAAGCTTCGGTGGATATGGCCACGCATTTATCATACTCCGGCTTGCCAGTACCATCCATAATACCGGGAATGGTTCGGAACTGGCGTCTCACTTCTTCCACCATAGCCATGGCCGCCTTGCCCACAGCCTGTATGGCCAGCGATGAAAAGATGAAAGGTATCATTCCGCCAATAAACAAAGAGGCCAGCACTTCGGCTTTGTAAATATTAATTGAATCACCGAGATCGTAACCATTATTTTTAACCACCCCTACATAAGCTGCAAATAAGGCAAGCGCCGTAAGTGCGGCTGAAGCGATAGCAAAACCTTTCCCGGTTGCTGCAGTTGTGTTGCCAACTGCATCCAGTACATCGGTTTTTTCCCGCACGTCTTTTGGCAGTTCGCTCATCTCGGCTATACCGCCTGCATTATCGGCAATAGGGCCGAATGCATCAATTGCCAGTTGCATAGCCGTTGTGGCCATCATGGCGGCAGCGGCAATTGATACCCCGTACAGCCCGGCACATTCATAAGAACCCCAGATGCCTGCGGCCAGCACCAGTATGGGCAGCATAGTTGATTCCATTCCCACGGCAATACCGCCGATGATATTGGTAGCATGCCCGGTGGCCGATTGACGCACAATGGTACGAACAGGTCTTTTACCCATCGAAGTATAATACTCTGTGATGATGCTCATCAATGCGCCAACAACAAGACCTACGAGGATAGCACCCAGCACACCCCACTTGGTAAATTCGTGTCCACGCAGGCTCATCGTTTCCGGCAAAACAAACGAGACAAGACCGATGGAAGCGATGGCTGTAAAAACTATAGAGCCCCAGTTGCCCATGTTCAAAGCTTTTTGCACATTATCTGTATTAATACCGGCCGAATCACTTACACGTACGAACCAGGTGCCCACAATAGAAAAGAGAATGCCAACACCGGCAATCAGCATTGGCAGCAAAATGGGCGATAGTCCTCCAAACTGGTCGGTGGCATAAGTTTCCTGCCCGAGCACCATGGTAGCTAAAACGGTAGCTACATACGACCCGAAAAGGTCGGCGCCCATGCCGGCCACGTCGCCTACATTATCACCTACATTATCGGCAATGGTAGCGGGGTTGCGTGGGTCATCTTCAGGAATGCCAGCTTCCACCTTACCTACCAGGTCGGCGCCTACATCGGCAGCTTTGGTATAAATGCCGCCGCCCACACGGGCAAAGAGTGCAATGGATTCGGCACCGAGTGAAAACCCGGTAAGCACTTCAATAGTTCTAATCATATCGGTACCATTCACCGATGCCCCGTCGGGAACAAAAATTGTTTTTAGTACGATGAACAAACTGCTCAGGCCAAGCACGGCAAGCCCCGCCACACCCAAACCCATCACTGAGCCACCGGTAAACGATACGCTCAATGCCTTGCTGAGACTGCTGCGGGCAGCTTGTGCGGTTCGTACATTGGCTTTGGTGGCCACTTTCATCCCGATATAACCGGCCGTGGCGCTGAAAACTGCACCGATGATGAATGCAACTGCTATTGACCAATGTGAATGCGGGTTGGCCGAAGCCATCAGCCCCAGCAGTAAAGCGACTATCACTACAAAATATCCCAGTATTTTCCATTCAGCCCTCAGGAAGGCCATGGCGCCTTCGGCAATGTGATCGCTGATATCTCTCATCCGTTCATTGCCGGCATCCTGCCTTGTAACCCAGTTGAATTTTAAAAAAGTGTAGAGTAATCCAATAAGCCCCATGGCGGGTACCAGGTAAATCAATTTATCCATAATCGCTGATTCTTAAACAGTTTAATAGCCTGCCGTCTTTTTCCGGAGGTCGGCAAAGATAGGGAGAAAGGGCAATTTCAGATTTTAGATTTCGGTCCCGATAATTATCGGGAGCTGATTTTGGATTTTATAGAAAATTCGCTACTCTGAGGCTGCTATCATACATCACTTATTGGCTCTATTAAAACCATTACAGGATCCTTACCTTAAACTTTCCTGAACTAAGTATGGTGGCTTCGCCGTTTGGTTTAAATACGGTGCCGCCAAACCGGCCTGTCATCATCTTTGCCTGGTGAATATAACTTTCGATGGTGAGTGAGAATGGAAAATCAGTTCGGGTAATGAAGGGATGAGTTTGACCGGCATTATCATAATAATAAAAACCGACTTTGGCGGTAGTAATGTTGTAAAGGTCACGGTTTAAAACAACCGGTTGCAGGTACACGGTTATCACCATGCCACTGTCAGCGGAGCAGGATGATGGCCCGAAAAAAGTAAACCCGTTTCTTTCGGGTGTGGCAATGGCCGTGTCAATGATACCGCAGTAGAAGGAAGTGTTATTGAAAAAACTCCATTTTAATTCTTCATACACATCCTTGTCTTTGCAGGCCGGGCAGCTCCATGCAGCAGGCGTTGACGAGCCCGGTGGATTTAATACAATGGGAGTGAGGCCGCCTTCGTAACTGTATTCTTTTTCGCAGCCGGCAGCAACATATAAAGCGGAAAGAAGAAATAAAATAATTGTATGATTTTTTTTAGTAGTCATTGAAAGTCCTGCTCAAAACAAAACGAATAGTAATAAATACAGGTTGCCTTCCCCCCGTTTTACATTGGCCGGTAAGATATAGTTATATTAACATGCCGGCCCTTATCATAAAATACATTCTCTCTGATTAATTCGGATAAAATAAAGATTGAAAATCATTCTTAGTTTTTGTCTATTAAAGCTATGAGTGCCATGCTTAATATGATTAGCGTTCGTATTGAATTACGGATATAGCTGTTTAAACTATCCGGATGCACCGCTGCTATTGAACGGGGAAAATGAAATAAAATAAAAATCAATGCTGCGATGGCGGTTGGGGCAATCAGTGCAATCACTACACCCGGTTTAATTTGGGCCGGTAAAAAAGTATAGATTATAAACATAGTTAATAAAAACAATGTCATATAAAGGAAAGGGATGACAGCAAAAAAAGCCAGTAAGCCATTAATAGTATTTTTCAGGTTAAATGTTCCGGAATCCGGATATTTTTTTGGTGAACGCTGATGCATAAATCTTTTATCAATTGCAAGAACTATTTTTATTGCAAAATGTAAAATAATGGCACAAACAATGATGGCAAATATGGCTGCAAGTGGGTATATTTCGATTTCCGACAAATGCAAATTTTTAAACAACGATGTTTTGTCTTTATGCATTTCAGCCAGGCGTCGCAGAAGAAATGCAATCAGCCAGGTAAAAAATAACCCGAAAGCAGCATAGCTCACCAGTGTTTCATCAATTTTATTTCGTTCTTTGAAAGGTTTCAGAGCTTCGCTGGTATGCCCTGTAAAATCAATTGTGAAATTGAAATAGTCCGTGATATATTTTGGAATATCCGGCAGATTCATATTCTGGTTTTAGTTTTAAGCTTTATACAGTTTCGAAAGCCGGTTTCATAGAAAAAATGTTTATCAGCAGAAGTATTCAATGTTGTCAGTTGCCCAGCCCGATTTTTTTCAGCATCACTTCATACCGCTGATCGCTGCGAAGTGAATCAAATTTCGGGTCCACCTTCAGGCTGCACAGCGACTCTTCGTGTTTATCAAAACTTTTTTCCAGCCATTCAAATGCTTTGTCGTTATTTCCAAGCGCCGCATATACCAGCGCAATGCCGCGATAATCGTTGCTGCTGAGGAGTTTTTCAATACCGGTTTGTTCAATTATTTTCCGGGCATCATCTTTATTTCCGCTCACTGCATAAATGTGGGCCAGCGCCACATCCGTTTTAATCATATTGCCGGTCTGCCGGCCCCACAGCTGGTTTTCTCTTATTGCTTCCTCATACATTTCTTTGCCCAGGTAGGTTATTGAAAGCAGGCGGTGTGCCGCCGAAAAACCGGGATCAACTTCCAGTGTAATCAATGCCATTTCAATTGCCTTGTCATATTGCCGGGTGTAATAGTAATAAATCCCTTTATCTTTCAGTATTCCCTGCGAAACGGGATCCAACTCTACTGCAAGAGAAATTTCTTTGTAAGCTTCCTCAAAATTGCCGGTAAACAAGAGCCACTCCGCATACCAGTGATGACCGGTGGCGTAGTTGGGGCTTAATTCAATACCAAGCCTGAATTCTTTTTCCGCCTTTGCCCAGTTCCATTCATTCAGCATGTGAATTATGGCAAGTGAAATATGTGCTTCGCCAAGCCGGTTATCAATTTCCAAAGCCCTGTTTACTGCTGCTCTTTGTTTCGGGTACATCTCACGCCGCGAAATATTGGTGTATTCTCCCATTAATCCGTAGGTATCGGCAAGTCCCGTCCATGCCAGTGCATAGTTCGGATCTTTCTCCAGCGCCTTTTCAAAATGACGAACTGCAGATTTCAATCCCTGTTCATTTCTTTTTTTCCAGAAATAGCGTCCCTGCAGATAAAGCTGGTAGGCTTCGGTGTTTTCAGTATAGCGTTTCTGCAGTGTGTTCATTTCGTCACGGGTCATGTGAATGCGGAGCGCTTCAACGATTTTTGAAGAAACACTTTCCTGTATGTCGAAAATATCATCCATCGTGCCGCTGTAGCTTTCAGCCCACAGGTGCACGTCACGCCGGGCATCTACAAACTGTGCGGTGATGCGCAGGTTATTTGCATGCTTCCGCACACTTCCTTCCACGATGTAGGTGGCGTCAGTTTCCCCGCTTATTGTTTTGATGTCTTTCTGCGTGCCTTTGTATTGCATGGAGGTGGTGCGGGAAATCACCCGCAATTCCTTAAGCCCGGAAAGTTTTGAAATCAGTTCTTCTGTCAGCCCGTCGCTGAAATACTCCTGTTCGGGATCGGCGCTCATGTTGATGAATGGAAGCACCAGTACACAATCACAGTCGGTCCTTGCCTTCTTTCCTTTGCCTTCGAGGTCGCTTTTGTCCGGTATGATTATTCCCGGGTTGCTGACGGCGAAAATTTCTACTTGTTCAGCTACATTCTTCAGTGAAAACCTGCCGAGGGAAATGGCTTTGATTTCCTTCTGGTTCTTTATATCGTCATGTACTTTCTCGGAAAAAAAAATGCTGCCGGGCACGGCAAAGGTTTCAATGCGGGAAGCAATGTTTACTCCATCGCCATAAATCATATTGCCGTCCATCATCACATCGCCGGTGTGCATGCCGATACGCAGGGGCACCACGGGGTAGTTTTGCATTTCGAGCTGAACGGCAATGGCGGCCAGCACTGCTTCAGTAGTACTGGTGAAACAACACAGGGCGCCATCGCCCCGGAATTCAAGTATGCGGCCGCCGTGCCGGGCCGTTTCTTCTTCCAGCTTTTGCTGCAGTTTATTGCGGAGTGTAAGAGCCAATGCTTCGTCTTCCTGCATCAGGGCGGTGTAACCCGTGATGTCGGCAAACATAATGGCGGCTAACTGGCGTGATACAGGCATAGCAGGGGGAAAGTTAGTAAAAAGGCAATAATATTTTTTCACCTGCTACACAGATTCAGTTGTATTAACATAAAGTGTTTGGAGGAATTCTGTTCGGGTAATACATTAGTGAAGATAAACCCGTCTTCCGCAACTTACACTACAGGAGTTTTATTAAGGTGATTTTTGGAATAATCCCGATTAAAATAAATTGTGCCCTTCTTATGCCCCCAGTTGCCTCAGCGCTTCGTACACAAGGAATGCAGGCCATACAATTGCTTTTAGAAAACCAATTACACCCATCCAGAAGCCGGTGGCCTGCATGATGTAATAAATGGCGGCGCCGATAAATCCCAGGCCACACACGGCATTACTTGATGTGCTGTGATGAATTACTTTTTCTTTCATTTGGTTTTGATTTTTGTTGAAATAATTTCAGCGTTGCAAAGCAAAAAATTGAAACGGTTTTTTCTATGATTCTCATCAACCCGGTACACATTAACGATGCGATTTTATCTGGACTGTACTCTTGAGGAAGAAAGCTGCAATAACATACAGCAGCATTGCTTAATTCAGCAACTTTTTACTTTGGAAGCACCGTCACGATAACCCGCTTATACCTTGTCAGCGAGGGGGCGCCTTTATCTTTTACCTGCAAAATAAAATGGATGGTTTCCGGTTTATCCACCTGCGGCGCTGTTACCGGCAAGTTGTACAGGTTGGCCGCATAAGGCCTGAAGCTGACAATGCCATTGTAGGTGCCGGCTTCTTTATACTGAAACCATAAATAACTCATCGAATCGCCATCGGGATCGTAGGTGCCATCTGCATTCAGGTGAAACTGCTCTCCCGATTTTACACTGAAAGCATCCGGGTGGACCAGTTTGGGAACAGGCGGATGATTGGCTTCATTGTATGGGTTGGTACACCAATCCATGCGTGCTGCAAAATCATTTTGAAATGCTTCCCGCCAGCGCCAGATTGTTGCCTGGTTGCTGCTGTAGCTTTTGTTATCAATAGATGAAAACACTGAATCATCGGCATTCGTCCAGATAGGTCTTGTTTCAGGCGCATCCTCCGGCCAGTTTTCTCTTTTGAACATACCGGTATTTGAATTCCGGAATTCCGGCAGATAAAACCGATAGCGGCCCCCCCAGCCTCCATAATCAGGATGTTCAGGATCGCTTAAACCATTTTGAATAAGGTTTAAAAACGAAGGAGTATCGCCTTCCATACCGTAGGCTACATCGGGGTAAGCAACGCCAAGCGGCCCATGACCCTGCTGAATGTTTTTGGCCAGCCATTCATTTGAGACCACCTCTCTATTGGCCCCGGGATAAGGAAATGTAATTCCCAACCACGTAGCATAATAATAATTGTAGCCGGGAGAAACGATAAAGAAAATTTTGGGAAAATTCTTTCTTATCCAAGGACCGGAATCATCCTGGTCAGAGATGGTGTACATTCTTACTTTCTGAAAAATTTTTTCTGCCTCTGCCGGTTTTTTTGTGTGCTGAATTTTCCAAAGTGCCTGTGCCAGCACATTGGCGCCTCCCCACACGCAAAACCAAACGGGGCGTTCATCCGGTTTGCTTAATGCCTGTACTATCCAGTCTGAACCCTCTGAATCTTTTCCTTCGCCAACAGCCTTCATTCCATAAACGGCCGGTCCGCTTTTCACTTTTGCCCTCAGTTCTTCATAGGCAGGGTAACCTTTTTCGTGTTTCAGCAGGTTGGGCTGCACTTTGGCATAAGCCCGGAGAATTTTATGAATACTCTCCGGCGCTGTTCTTGTTTTTTGATGAATGGATGTGGTGGCGATGAAACCTTCAATGTCCCATTGATTGGCATAGGTAAGAAAACGAATCAGCGATTGTGTATCGTCAGGATCAGCTTCGATATCTGTCAATACCATTACCCTGAGCTTCTTCGACTGACCGGAAAGCATTTGAGGAAGCAGGTTTATCGCAACACAAAAAATAAATAGGATGACTGATTTCATTCAATGGAGTATTTAAACAATGATTGAATAACATAAATATACGTCGCCCTTAGACAAATTTAATTTCATTGCTGATGGCCGGATGTGGTTCGGTCTGCATCATTTTCTTGTTATTTGGTTATGGGGAATTACGGAATAGCGGGCAAGCGGCAATCTCACTTGAATTAACGGATATGAGCCAAAGCAGCGATGAAGATGGATTGTTTACAATAAAATCGCTGAACAGCTTCTTTTAAAAAGGTAAGAATTTTGGGGATTTTTTAGCAATATTTCTGCAACAACGATTAAAAAATTACGTTGATTATTGGGTTAGCCGTGAACGTTTTTCAGCGGAAAATATTGCCGGGATATAAAAAGAGTATGGAAATTGTTTTTAGAGAGATGCCGGGCCTGTGAAAGACCTGGTAAAAAACCAAATCACATGAAAAAACTATTTTTTTTAATCAGTATTCTGCCCTACTTATCGGTAAATGGCCAATTGATAAACGACCATGAATCATTTTCTGCAAACAGGGAAAGGGTATGGGAAACATTATCTAACCTGCCACTTGAAAAATCAGACTGGAGGTATGATGATCTGAGAAAAAACTTCCTGGGAAATTGGCAACGAGAAATATTCAGAACTATTATTACCTATACTAGTCGTATTGAGGATTATGATACGCCATCAATGTATTATCTGGCCATTGCGGAGGGAGAACCATCCAGAATTGAATTAGACTCTTTAAAATTTACCCTGGCGGATGATATAAATCATTGTGTAGAGCATGAATTAGGACATGCTGCTTTTAAGGGAAATATGAATGTACCGGGATGGCTACTCTACTTAGGCAATCAAACGGCCAAGCTGCCGGGACAGGATGCTTTACCATACGAAAGAATAGTAAGGGCACTCGTGCTGAGAAGAGATGTAATAGATTATTATGGTCTTACTCTCAATGCAGTAATTACACAGCAACAACTTCAATATTATATTAACTATAAAGCTGAAATTATGGATTTTGGCCTTACCTGGCTGCTTGAAACAACAAGAGCAGAAAGATTACTTCCTCTAATAAATTTCGAAAACGGGTATTTAATAAATGAAAAAGCAAATTATGCCCCGGTAGAGATCAGGACTGTAACTAAAACCGGTTACTAATAATGCACGCAAGCTGATGCAGGTTCTGCATGTATGAAAATAGATTTCCTTATTATAAGATTGCCGGATAGTATTTTTTTACAATGTTAGGTTTATTTCAAAACAACATCTCTGCATAGTCACCGGGTAGAAAAGTTGCAATCGCAACAAAATGATTGGAGAGTTAAGATGCAAAATTCAATGCTTAGTAGAATACCGGAAAGTACAAAAGTCCGACCCGCCTGCCAAAGTCTTGTACGGCGGGCAGGCGCAACAGGAGCTTCATAGTAGCACAACAGGGGGTTATATAATCCAACAAATCTCAAAATTTGAGACCCTAACAATTGTTACCTTTGCCTCCTAAATTTTCAAAAATGTCAAGGTCAGTTTATATCGTCGGCATGGCCCGCACACCGATAGGAAGTTTGGGCGGGGTGTTATCATCGCTTACGGCGCCACAACTGGGCGCTATTGCAATGAAAGAAGCATTAAACAGGGCCGGCATTTCGCCAGGCTCGGTGCAAGAGGTGTTTATGGGTAATGTGGTGAGTGCGGGCATTGGGCAGGCGCCGTCGCAGCAGGCAAGCATCTTTGCAGGCATTCCTACCAGTGTGCCCTGCACTACCGTAAATAAAGTTTGCGCCAGCGGTATGAAGAGCATCATGCTGGGTGCACAAACCATCCTGAACGGCGACAACGACATCGTGCTGGCAGGCGGCATGGAAAGCATGAGCAATATTCCTTACTACCTGGAAAAAGCCCGGACAGGTTACCGCCTCGGCAATGGCAATATTGTTGACGGCATACTGAAAGACGGGCTGTGGGACCCCTACAAGGATTATCACATGGGTAATGCCGGTGAGTTGTGCAGCACAACTTATAAAATAACACGTGAAGACCAGGATGCGTTTGCAAAGGAAAGTTATACCCGGGCCGCCAATGCGTGGAAGAATTGTTATTTCAGCAAGGAAGTAGTACCTGTGGAGATTGCCGGAAAAACGACGGTGACTGTGACCGAAGATGAAGAATTCAAGAAAGCCAACTTTGAAAAGATGCCCACGCTGAAACCGGCATTTCAGAAAGACGGAACCATCACGGCAGCCAATGCATCAAAAATAAATGACGGCGCAGCAGCAGTGGTGCTGGTGAGTGAGGAAAAAATGAAAGAGCTCGGTTTGAAACCATTGATGCGCATCGTTTCTTTTGCTGATGCATCACAAGCGCCGGAATGGTTTACCACCACGCCGATAAAAGCCATGAACAGCGCCCTGCAAAAAGCCGGACTGAAAGTAAGCGATATTGATTTTGCCGAAGTGAATGAAGCCTTCAGTTGCGTGGCCATTATCAACGCAAAAGAGATGGGCATACCCATGGAGAAGCTGAATGTGTGGGGCGGAGCAGTGGCGCTGGGTCACCCCATCGGCTGCAGCGGTGCAAGAATTACTGTAACCCTTTCCAGCATTCTGCAAACAAATAAAAGTAAGTATGGAATGGCAGGAATTTGTAATGGGGGAGGTGGCGCAAGTGCGGTTATTGTTGAGAATGTCTCCTGATATTTTAGATTTTAGAATCAGGATTTCGGATATATTATAAAAAATTCACTGCCTTACGATTTTTCAGCAGGCTTTTTTGTTTCACTAAGAGATAATGAGAAAAAGAGACAAAAAGATGAATGCTTTCCCTTTATCCCTTTCACGTTTTATTCTCTTTGTAAAACCCGGCAACTTTTATGTAAAATCATTATTGTAACTTTCGGGTAAGCCATCGCAATGAAAAAAACTATTCTTTTTTCCATCACTGTTGTTTTTGTTATGATTTCCGCCGGGTTTCTCCGGCCGCAGGCCTCCCTCACCGGTGCATGGCATGCAAAAAGCGGGAGCGCTGAACAGGTGCTCATTTTCCAGGACGGTTATTTTTCCTATACTCTTTTTGATAAGACAAACAAAAAATTCATCCGCACTTTCGGCGGCACGGTTGCTGAAGCCGGCGGGCAGCTGCATGTGAATATTGAATTTGACACGGAGTCGAAAGATAATGTGGGTAAGCATATGCATTACGCCGTTTCGGTTTCTGAAAAAACAATGAAGCTTAACTTAGGCAGCATGGCTGAGAACTGGGAAAGAATTGATGATGGCAAAGCTGAGCTGGCGGGAAACTGGCGGATTACCGGCAGAATGAACAATAACCAGGTGCAGCCCATTCAGCTCAGTGCCCGTAAAACGCTGAAGCTTCTTTCGGGCACCCGGTTTCAATGGATGGCGGTTAATACCGAAACAAAAGAATTCTTCGGCACCGGCGGCGGTACTTATACATTTATCAATGGGAAGTACACGGAGCATATTGAATTTTTTTCAAGAGATAGTACAAGAGTAGGCGCCTCACTTACATTTGACGGCAGTGTTTCCGGCTATGTGTGGACACACAAAGGCCTCAGTTCAAGAGGCGATCCTATTCACGAGGAGTGGACGAGGGAAGTGAAATAATAGAGTTTTTTAAGCAAAAAAAAAGCCTCTTCTGATTTGAAGAGGCTTTGAATTATATGATATCTTTTATAAACTTAGTCTATAACGAAACACTCTTTAATGGGTTTGGCAGTGTCGTTTTATTTCGAGCTCAGATCGGCCCTGTAAAACAGCAGTTCACTCCATGCATCATTAAGATATTCCCGCAGCACATCCAGAAAGTCTTCCAGTGAATCCTCCCCATTTGCATTTTCATACCTGTTTTTAAAAGATTCTTTTATGAAACCGGGATTTCGTTCTTTTAAACCCTGCTTGTATCTTGTCACAATTGTAAACTGTGCAGGGCCCGAAGAACTGGCACTATAAACGGCCACCGATTGTCCGCCGGCCTGCCAGGCTGGTTTCATTGATGCTATTAATTCTCTTATTTTTCCTCCCCAGCCAATTTTGGGATACCAATGTGTAACATTTATTTTATCAGCATAGTCGGTCATAGCTACTGTGCTGAGCGTGTCTTCAAAAACTGAGTAGCCGGACGAGCCCCTGTCGGTAAGATAAATGGCCACGTTTTTATTCCAGTCATTGTTATGCTCCACGCTTATTTCGCCACGGCCATCAATCAGGTCCCAACTGAGCGGGCCTTCCGTGATGTGGTATCCATTGGCATCGGGACCGGATTGAATGGCCCACACTCTCCATTTCCAGTCGCCTGTATGATATTTTTGTGCATGTGCGGCCAGTGCCTTTTCAAATTCCAGTACTTTGTCAACCTTGGGGAAAGCCCGGAATGTACTGAAGATGTTTTTGGTCTGGCTTATTCCAAACAAGGGAACAAGCAGCAGGAAAAGAAAAATCTTTTTCATGATGTGCAATTTTGTTGGTTACATAAATAGATGGAAGCGTTGAGATAGGGTGGGGAAGAACGTAAAAGATATGGATTATTTTTTTAGGAGAAAACTTTTATTTATGTTGGTTTAGCTGCTGCCAGTTTTCATTTCTTATTCCGGATTAAAATTCAAACGAATTATTTGCTCAACCCAGGAAGAGTTTATAAAGGACAGAACTATTTTTTTGCTTTTAAAACCACCGCCGGGTTTTCTTTTTATACTCTTTATATTGCCCGCCAAATTTTCTTTCGAGGTGTGGCTCTTCAATAAAAATTACTACGAGGTTAAAAAACACAACAAGGAAAAGCGCATACCAGAGCACATGGGCATGCTGAAAAAAAATGCCCTCCCCAATTACTGTTGTGATGACGCCGGCATACATCGGGTTACGGGAATATTTATACAGTCCTGAAGAAACCAGTTTCACCGGTTCTTCGCCAATCAGGAAACGGATGGCTTTGGTAAACCATATGGCCGGTGTGCCCCGACCCCGCAATAGAAAGGAAGCTGCTGTCCACAGGTAAATGATAATACCTGCAATCATTACGATTACCCCGAACCAGTGAAAAAAAATCAACCGGAGATCCGGTTCATTGTTTCGCATTAACAGCCACGGAATATAACCGGCTACCGTGCCGGGCACCAGGATGGTGAAAATAATTCCGCGGAGCCAGAGCAGAAACATAGCGTCGGGTTTCATCAAAAGTTACAAAACAATACCGGTTTTGCTGCGTTCGTTGCAAAATTCTTAACGACATTTGCCGGATTAACTGAAACGAAAAACTATGGCTGAATTTGAAATAAGAATTGCCACAGAAAAGGATGCTGAACTGGTAGCCGACCTCAGCCGCCGTACCTTTTACGAAACTTTCGGTGCTGTGAATACAAAGGAAAACATGGATAAATTCCTGAACGAACAATTCACCCGTGAGAAACTGGTAGCCGAAGTAAGCGAGCCCGGAAATATTTTTTTACTTGCCTTCGATGGCCAGTTCCCGGTGGGGTATGTGCGCCTGAGAGAAGGGGAGAAGCATGTTACTTTCGGCGAAAATGATTCCCTGGAAATTGCAAGAATTTATGTGGTAAATACCTACATCGGCGCCGGAGTAGGTAAAGAACTGATGCGCAAATGCATTTTCATGGCAAAGGAAATGAAGAAAGATATCATCTGGCTGGGTGTGTGGGAGAAAAATTCACGTGCTATTTCTTTTTATATTCATTGGGGTTTTGAAAAGTTTGACGAACACGATTTCATCCTTGGCAATGATGTGCAGAAGGACTGGTTGATGATGAAACGGCTCTGATTGCGAAGCCGGTGAAGCAGGCCGAAGCAATCTTCCCGACTGTACCGGTAAATCCCAATTTACTGACCCTTCAGAATAGTTTTAATTTACCAACAGGTTGCCTGTAGCCAGTTGTATTCCTTTCTCATCCAATACACGGTAAAATATTAACCCGGTATGCTGATTGAGAATATTTGCCGGCAATGATGAATTGTTTGTAACAGAAACGCCAACCTGCCGGCCAGCGCTGTTCATAAAATAAACAGTTAGTTTTTCATTGTTGGGATTGCTGATGTGTAATGTCGTACTCTTCTTCCATGGACTTGGATAAAGAGTGACCAGACTGCCGGTGGCAGACTGTACGGCAACTATTTTCGAATAGGAGAATGTGCCGTTGTTTTCCACCATCTTTAACCGGTAATAGGTAATTCTGTTCAAAGGTTGATTGTCATTTGCTGTATAAGCAGATTGAGTTGCACTATTGCGGCTGCTGAGGGATTGCAGTGTTGAAAAATTGCGACCGTCGGTCGAGCGTTGCACTTCATAATGACTCATATCTGATTCCTCAGTTACAATCCACATCAGCGCTACTGACCGGTTATTCTTTTTTGCAGTAAAGCTGATAAGTGAAACAGGCAGGGTGGAAGGATCAGTATAGTACACCGTGATGCGGATGTTATCAACCCGGCCCAAAGTGACATCGGTTGTACCGTTGATGCGCTGCGCTGCAATGGCAATTCCAAAACCGTCATCATTAATAATATCGGGATCCCAGAATTCACCCCACAGGTCAGTAGTGCCGCCATACGATTTGTAGGCGTCGGTGGCAGGGTAGGGGTCGCCGGTTGATTTTTCATCGCCGGTGATAACACCATACCGGATGATACGAATGCTGTAATCGGCTGTGTTTTGGTTGGCATCCGACCGCTCCACTTCCACCACAATACCATTGATGATGGCGCCCGGCGGCACATCGAAACCAAATTTGTTGGCGATAATATAATCAGTATAACTGCCTGGCGAGGTACTCAGGTTTCCAAAATCAGAATAGCTATCATCACTGAATTCTGCATTTTCAGCAGTAATCCATATTTTGTTGGAGCCGGGTATGGCCTGGTTTGAGAAGCCCTGGCCGTTCAGGGGGCCTTTGGTTTGAGCATTTGAATTGACAGCAATGTAAACAAACATGCAAAAGAACAACCGGGTCTTCATGACGGTGGATTTTAGGTTTTTCAAGCTTTGGCAGCACAAGATATTAATTTTATTTTCTACAGTCAATAGTTGAACATAATTTGATTAACACAACTAAATTTCTTTTAGCTCTTAAGTACCTGGTTAACCGGTTCGGGAAAGCGGGTTGTATTAATCAAGTAAACCGCCGGCAATTAATCGTAAACCTTTATTGGACCTCGGGCGGATTTATCGCCAGCAAAAAACATTTCAACCTGGCCAACTGCCGGGAGAAAATCTTGCCCTTCAATTTGATAAAATGAAATTGCAAGAACCGCAGATGAAATTTAATAAGGAGAGCTGCCAAAATTTTTTAAAGCGATGAATCAGTATAGAATAATTCCTGGAATCGGACTGTACGTTTTATCATGGGATGCATTGCTTCACCAGAATGTCTGATGCTTTCTGCTTAATTTCACGGCTGGTATGCGAACCCGGATAAAAATCTGTTGTATTTCATCGGAGCTGGAAGCTAAAACAGCGATAGCCTATGGTGCTGATGCCCTGGGCCTGGTAGGTAAAATGCCCAATGGCCCCGGGCCCATTCCCGACTGGCTGATTGCTGAAATCGTAAAAATCATTCATCCGCCAGTGGCCACTTTTCTTTTAACCAGCTCTCAATCTACTGAAGAAATAATTTATCATGTAAAACGGGTAGACACCAATACGGTTCAGATAGTAGATGAACTGGATGAAGGAACTTATGCCGACATAAGAACTGCATTACCGCATCTGAAAATTGTGCAGGTTATTCATGTTACCGGCGATGAAAGCATTGAGCAGGCTCAGCGGGCTGCCGAAGAAGTGGATGCATTGCTGCTTGATAGCGGCAATCCGCGGGGCAATGTCAAAACTTTGGGTGGCACCGGCCTGGTGCACAACTGGGACATAAGCCGCGATATTGTACGCTCAGTAAAAGTTCCCGTGTTTCTTGCCGGCGGCCTGCATGCAGGAAATGTGCGGCAGGCTATTGAAAAAGTACAACCGTTCGGTGTGGATGTTTGCAGCGGTGTACGTACTGAAGGCAGGCTTGACACGGGCAAACTTGAATCCTTTGTGCGGGCCGTATATTCCCTTTAGGTTTTATCCTGTTGCTCACTTATTTTTGCTTCCCGATTATTTTTAATAAGGATAAAATTTTCCGTCTTCATGGCTAGAACAATAGCATTCAGGGAAGCGCTTCGTGAAGCGATGAGTGAAGAAATGCGGCGTGATGAAAGAGTGTTTTTGATGGGTGAAGAAGTGGCCGAATACCAGGGCGCCTACAAAGTAAGCCAGGGAATGCTGGCCGAGTTTGGTCCCAAAAGAATTATTGATACGCCCATTTCTGAATTAGGTTTTACTGCCATTGGCGTGGGAGCAGCGCAAAATGGCCTGCGCCCGATTGTTGAATTCATGACATGGAACTTTGCTGTGCTTGCTTTGGACCAGATTCTCAACACGGCTTCCAAAATGCTGGCGATGAGTGGCGGCCAGGTTAATTGTCCCATAGTTTTCAGGGGTGGCAATGCATCAGCTGGTCAGCTGGGCGCCCAACACTCCACTTCCTTTGAAGCCTTGTATGCAAATATTCCCGGAATAAAAGTAGTGTCGCCCAGCAATGGTTATGATGCCAAAGGTTTGCTGAAGCAGGCCATACGCTACGAGGAAGACCCGGTGATGTTTATGGAAAGCGAACTCATGTATGGCGATAAAAGTGAAGTACCGGAGGAAGAATATTATATTGAATTGGGAAAGGCCGATATTAAAAAACCCGGCCGTGATGTCACACTTGTTTCTTTTAATAAAATGATGAAGGTAGCGTTGGCTGCTGCCAACGAACTGGAAAAAGAAGATATCAGCGCCGAAGTAATTGACCTGCGCAGCATCCGTCCGCTTGACTGGATGACGATACTTGAATCAGTAAAGAAAACAAATCGCCTTGTAATTATAGAAGAACAATGGCCCTTTGGTTCTGTGTCGTCTGAAATTTCTTACAGGATACAGAAAGAAGGATTTGATTACCTGGATGCACCCATCCGCCGCATTACTGCCGCCGATGCTCCCCTGCATTATGCTCCCAACCTGGTAGCAGCCGCATTACCCGACGTGCCACGAACAGTAAAGCTGGTAAAGGAAGTGATGTATATGAACAAATAAATCAGTGTTATAAAGCTGAAACCCTGCAAACCCGATAGGTGCTGCAGGGTTTTTTATTATGAAAAACTGTGGATAAACTTTTTTTAAAAAAAACTTCGGTTGGTGTGCAACGTTTTGGTTTTTTCTCCGCATCTTCGCCATGGTTTTTCATAGGATATTGGATTTTACAACGAGGCTGGGTTTCTACCCGGCCTCAATTTTTTTCCGGGTGTCCCGGCACAGTCATGACGACAAAGCAATCACCCCGAACACCTCAAAATTCCCATCTTTTTAAATTTCCTTCTTCAAATTTCCATTCAGGCGTGTATACGGGATAAATGTCATCCAGGCTATACCAGGGGCTTAGCTGAGGGTTAACCGGATTTTTCAGTACGTGTATATCCTGTGCAGGCATGTACCCCTGCGAAAGCAGGAAAATTATTTTCCCATTGTTGTTTGTTGCAACCGCCATTACAGTGACTGCATGACCCGGAAAACCACCCTCGATAAAAATATCGCCTGGTTGTATAAGTGCCGGAATGTTTACGGAAGCCAGTTGCCTGCTGAGTGAGTAAGTGCCGCAATAAGCATATACAAATTCCATAAAGGCCGGAAAGGATTTTTCCGGTGAGCCGGGTATTGCATTGCCGCTAACCTTCACCAGTTTTCCTGCCTGCTCTATCCAACATATGCCCCTTTGCCATTGGGTAAATGAAAGTGTGTCGCCTGAAGTGGCGATGAAGTTTATTTTATCAAAACATCCTGCCCGGAACAGGTACGCTGCCCGCAGCCTTATAGCAGCATCGGCACACTGCAGCAGGTTTTTTCTGCCAATATCCATATCCAGCACGGCAAACTGAACTTCCTGGTTTGGCTTAGGTTTTCCATTATACAGGTAAACCGTTTTGTTAATTCGCAATCCTATGCCAAGCAGCCATTCAGCATACAGGCTGTCGCCGGTTTTTATGTGAGTATACCCGCGGGGTAGCGGAATGTCATTTATAGTTTTATAAATCTCTTTTTTTTCACCAGCCAGAACATCAACCTGGTATTTTTCCGGGATATTATTGCAGCCAAAAAATGATAAAGACAAAGGAAGAAGGAAAATGAATCCTGGGTGCATACGTAAGATTTTGCAAATAGATACTTCGGTGTTCTGATTCCATAAATAGCAGGGTTAATGATTTTTTAAGATGTTACTGATTTGAATTATTTTCACGCCTCCTGAAAATTCTGCACATGCCCGACATCCTGGTTATTGATGATGAAAAAGCCATCCGCAAAGCCCTGACGGAAATACTTTCGGCCGAAGGTTATAAAACCGACGAAGCTGCCGATGGGGAAGACGGTTTGAAAAAATTCAGGGAGAAAACTTACGATGTGGTGATTTGCGATATCAAGATGCCGAAGCTCGACGGCATTGAATTTTTGCAGAAAGCCGGCGAGGTGAATCCCGATACGCCTATCATTATGATTTCAGGCCATGGCAATATTGAAACGGCAGTGGATGCCGTAAAGAAGGGCGCCTTTGATTATATTTCAAAACCGCCCGACCTGAACCGGATGCTGATTACCATCCGAAATGCAATGGACAAAAGCAGTTTGGTTTCTGAAGCCAAAGTGCTGAAGCGGCGTGTGAACCGTGTGCAGGAAATGATTGGCGAATCAACACCGATAAAAAGAATTAAAGAAACGATTGATAAAGTGGCGCCCACGGATGCCCGTATACTGATTACGGGAGAAAATGGCGTGGGTAAAGAACTGGTGGCAAGATGGATTCATGAAAAAAGCAACCGGTCAACAGGCCCGCTGGTGGAAGTGAACTGCGCCGCCATTCCCGGTGAACTTATCGAAAGCGAACTGTTCGGCCACGAGAAAGGTTCGTTTACTTCTGCTATCAAACAACGCATCGGCAAATTTGAACAGGCCTCAGGCGGCACATTGTTTCTGGATGAAATAGGCGACATGAGCCTGAATGCTCAGGCCAAAGTGCTGCGGGCATTGCAGGAAGGAAAGATTACCCGTGTGGGCGCCGATAAAGATATTAACGTGGATGTGCGGGTGATTGCCGCCACCAATATGGACCTGCTGAAAGAAGTGGAAGAAAAACGTTTCCGGCTCGACCTCTACCACCGGCTGAGTGTAATTATCATTCACGTGCCATCGCTGAACGAAAGAAGGGATGACATTCCGCTGCTCGTTGACAGGTTTCTGGGTGATATATGTGCCGATTACGGTGTGGCCAAAAAAACAATTGATACGGATGCAGTAAAACTGCTGCAAGAGTATAACTGGACGGGCAACATCCGTGAGCTGCGCAATGTAGTGGAGCGGCTGATAATTCTTTCCGGTAAATCGATTGGCGCGGATGATGTGAATAATTATGTTTTGCCAAAATAACAATAGCTTTTTACTCTTAACTTTTTCTTTCATTAATACTGTTGACCGCAAACACCATTCACATATTGCCTGACCTGCACAACCGGCCGGGTTCATTATCTTTGTCCGCATTAAAAATTAACTGATGCCGTTACAACATCTGCTCATTATTTATTTTATCGGTACCCTCATTGTGTTTCTGCCTTCTTACGGCTTGTACCAGCTTTTTATGAAAGCCGGTGTGCCGGGGTGGAAAGCTTTTGTTCCTTTTTACAATACCTGGATCATGCAGGATATTGCCAAAAGGCCAAAGCACTGGGTTTTCTGGCAGCTGATTCCCGTGGGCGGGTGGTTTATCAGCATGGGCATCTTTATTGAGTTTGCAAAAGTGTTTGGAAAATTTTCCTTTGCTCATCATATCGGCGCCAGCTTGCTTGCGCCTTTTTATTTTCCCTACATCGCCGTGCAAAAAACTACAAAGTTCATCGGCGCAGAAGCAGCACGCAAACATAAAAAAGCAGGATGGCGGGAGTGGGTGGATGCTGCTGTTTTTGCGGTAGTGGCTGCCACACTCATCCGGCTTTTTATTTTCGAAGCATACACCATTCCTACAGGCTCCATGGAAAAGTCGTTGCTGGTAAACGATTTTCTTTTTGTGAGCAAACTCAGCTATGGACCCAGAGTGCCCAACACGCCACTGTCAATACCTTTTATTCATAATTACATTCCCAAGCTGGGAAATAAATCCTATTCAGAAGCGATAAAACTGCCTTATATACGCTGGTGGGCCAGCCCGGTAAAGCGGGGCGATGCCACCGTTTTTAATTTTCCGGCAGGCGATACGGTAATACATAAAGATGGGTTTGAATCAGCTAATCCTTACTATGATATCAAACGAAGAGCTGTCAAAGGATTTCCTGACGACCGCTATATTCTCGATAATCCGGCTGAATTTCCGATTGCGGTTCACCCGGCAGATAAAACAGATAATTATATTAAACGCTGCGTGGGTGTGGCTGGTGATACGCTTTCGGTAAAAGATAATATTGTTTATATAAATAATGAACCGCAACCAATGCCGCCCAACTCGCAAATGCATTACCTGGTTACATTAATTAATAATCAGCGTCTCGATCCGGATATTATGAAAGAAGAATATGATTTGGATGCTGATAAAGGTGATTACAGTCTTGGCAATGCACCCAACCAGTTTCGTATGCTGCTTACGGCAAAAGCCAAAGATAAAATGCAGGCTGCGGGCCTGGTAAAGGAAATACAGGTGGACTACAGCTATAATGCAGGTGGCGGCGAAACTTTTCCGTACGATACGCTGCACAAATGGACCCGGGAAAATTTCGGCCCGGTCTGGATACCGAAAAAAGGGACCACGCTTCAACTGACAGCAGAAAATTATTCCATTTACGAAAGAGCCATCCGGGTGTATGAAAAAAATGATTTTTACATGAAGGATGGAAAATTTTTCCTGAACGGGAATGAGGCGACCTCTTATACTTTTAAAATGGATTATTACTGGATGATGGGCGACAACAGGCAGGATTCGCAGGATTCACGCTACTGGGGTTTTGTGCCGGAAGACCGAATTGTGGGCAAAGCATGGCTCATCTGGTTTAGCTGGGAAGAAGGCCCGCGGTGGAAGCGGTTGTTTCGCATTGTAAAATAAATGCGGCTTTTTAATAACGGAAAGGACAACCGGGTGGGATAATCAGTATGCAGTAATTAGCAACGAATAATTGTTCAGGGCTTACGCAATGATTCTTTTACTTTGTGTATTATTCTCTGTATGCAGGAGCAAAAAATTGAAATCTCATTCCAGGTTTACGACGACATCAGTGAGTTAACTGCCGCTGATGCCTGGCTGCTGAACGAAGCCCGTGAAGTAACCCGCCAGGCATATGCTCCTTATTCCAACTTTTATGTAGGCGCTGTGGCCAAGCTGGTGAATGGTGAAATTGTTGCCGGCACCAACCAGGAAAATGCGTCCTTTCCCGTCGGGCTTTGTGCCGAAAGGGTATTGCTTGCTTCGGCATCATCTCTTTATCCCGATGTGGCTATTGAAAGCATGGCCATCAGCTACCACAGCGGTAATGGCGACAGTAAACAACCTATTGCACCCTGCGGCATGTGCAGGCAGGCGCTGCAGGAGTATGAAGGCCGGGTGCGTATGCCCATTCGTCTCATTCTTGGCGGGCTTGAAGGTAAAATATTTGTATTTGATAAAGCCAGCCTCCTGCTGCCGCTTGCTTTTACCGGCCAGTCAATGAAATGAAAAAGCATCGCACAACACTTTTTGCAAAGCTTTTCATCCATGGATTACTTCCCCTTATAACAGGTGCAGTTATTTATATTTTGTACCGCCCCGAAGCCTGGTTCACCCGGTTGTTGAATTTGGATAATTACCGGGAACAACCCCCCGGAAATTTTTCAGCATTCGGCCGGTTTATCATCTATTCAGGGCCTGACTTCTTTTGGGCCTGTTCATTTGCCTCGGTAGTTTTTATTTTAAACCATTTTTACAAATTCGGGTCATACCGGCTCTTGTTTATTTTTGTATTGCTGGTTGCTGAAATTTCAGAAATAATTCAATTGTTTATGCCATCTGTTTTTACATTCAGCTTTACTGATTTATTTGCGATTATGGCAGGTGTTTCTTTAGCAGCTATATTAAATAAAGCATTATGAAATGAGCCATAAAATTTTCGAGCTATTATACCAACCGGCGATGATCCCGAAAGTTTTCGGGATATGGCGACCCGAAGGTTCGGGTCTATGTGGCAAAATCATAAAATAAAAACTTACACATGAAATTAAAAACCAAACGTCTTATTCTGCCCGCTGTACTTGTAATATATGCAGCTTTGTATGTTGCCACTTCGTATCCGGCACAATGCAGTGAAGACTGCATGAAAATTAACCAGCTTGATACTACCCTGGCCGGAAAATTCACTTATTATTATGGTGCGTACAGATGCACCTATTTTGCCAATACCGATACACTTTGCATTTATGTAAAAGATTCAACCGGCATTAACTGGAATAATTTTGCCGATACGGTTTGTATTTATGCAAACAGTGTGGGGCTGTACAATCAAAAACTGTTTGTGTTACGTTACAATGTTTTTCCACCGGATACGCTGGCCCGGAAAAACTGCCCTTAAAACAGAGTCTGCACACCAAATGCCAGCCTGGCTTCATGTTCCAGCAGCCATTTTTTTCTCCACAGACCACCTGCATATCCCACCAGTTCGCGGTTGGCGCCAATAACCCGGTGGCAGGGCACCACGATGGCAATGTTGTTTTTACCATTGGCATTGGCCACAGCACGGGTTGCTTTGTTGTCGCCGGTTCGTATGGCAAGCTCCTGGTAGCTTATCGTTTTTCCAAACGGGATGGACAACAGCTCATGCCACACATCCTGCTGAAATTTTGTGCCGGGCTGGTGTATGGGCAAATCAAATTTTCTTCTTTCGCCATGAAAATACTGGATGAGCTGCTCCACGCATTGTATCAGCAACGGCGGCAGATTTTTCTTTTTCATTTCGGTTTTCTGCACCTTGTCATAAAAAGAAATTTCGCTGATATAGTTTTCCTTGCCGGCAATGCGAAGCATACCGACCGGCGAGTGATAATAGGTTATATAGAATGTTTCAGGCATGCGTCAGCCGGTTCGCTGCCTCTTTTTTTGCGGCACGTTCGGGCTGTGATAAAATTACATGATTGTTTTCATCGTAACTGCCCGGCACCAGGCATTCGCTGAAAAAGCCGGCAATTTGTTTGGGGGGGAAGCTGACAACAGCTACTACCTGCCTGTTGATTAATCCGGCAATGGAATAATATCGGGTAATCTGTCCGGAAGATTTTTTTATGCCCGGTTCGTTTCCAAAATCAATCAGCAGCCGGCAGGCAGGTTGGCAGGCTTGTGGAAAATGGGTTACTTCAGGTATGGGGCTGCAGCGGATGTCAATTTTTTCAAAAGCATCCCACGTGATGAAGGACATAGTTAAGAATTAGTCCAGTAAGTTGGCCAAATCCTGCAATTCTTTTTGTTTGTACAGATTCTTTTCATCTTCAAAGCACTTGCTGGTTTCCAGCAGCAGGCGGCGGATTACCCACTTATTGTTCTGCGGCTTGAAATAATCATCAACCGGGTCGGTGGTTATTCGTTTAAAATAGCTGCTCACATCTTTTTGGGTAAAAACCTGGCCGTTGGTTGGGTCAATAAAAAATTCAATCTTATCCTGCGGGTTCTGCAGGTTTTCATCGCTGTAGCCGGGTTTGAAATAAGCCAGTACAAATTGCCGGGGAATGTTAATGGCTTTTACCGGGATATCGAGCAGCTCGCTAAGCACCAGGTAAAGAATTCCGTTGCTAAGCTGGTTGCCGCGTTTTGCTTCCAGTACTTTGTGCAGCAAAAACTCATTTGACTCCTGCAAATTTATTTCACCGCCTTTCAGACCGTAGTAGCTGTACAGTATGCTGGTGATAATATTCACCTGCTCAAGCGGCGTCAGGTAATTATTCAACTCCAGCCAGATGTTGCGGCGGATTTTTTCCACTTCCTGCAACACGGCAGTACTGGTAAGGTCGGGATAGTGAAATTTACAGGCAAGCAGGGCGCCCAGCATCAGGTCGTGATGGCCTGCAATATTCCATTGCCTGAAATCTTCGCAAAGGTCACGGTAGTGAAGCCGGTGAATCAGCAACTCGATGCGGTGCTGAACATGTTGGTCGGGGATGGTTTCCCACAAATGCTCGAGGCTGGGGATAATGTTTTTGCCGTAGTCTATAATTTTTTCTGATACGGCGCCAAACACCTCTTCATCGGGATCATCAATCAGCGTGAAGAGGGCTGAAAGTTCTCTGGTGGTTTCCATTGGTTGTATTGGGTTTCATAAATGTCACCCTTAATAACGAAGTTACGCATCGAAAATTTTCCACAGGTGGGGAAAGTTGGAAGTCAGAAGTCAGAAGTCAGAAGATATTAAAGACTGGTAAGATAAATAAAGAATTCATATTTCGGACATCCGATCTCCGACATCCTACTTCCGCCTTTAGTGTATCGTCATGCCTCACGATTCACGCCTCACCACGCACCGCTTTACTGCCAGCACCATCCAGTCCCATGGCTTAGGTTCTTTCAGCCACCGGGGTGGATTGAGAAACTCGGTTGTCCATTTATATTCTATTTTTTCAAACCGGAGCACTTCAAATCCTTCGTTGTTCAGCAGCAGCTGAAGCTCTTCTTTCAGGTAGTGTTTGGTCGGCACGTTATCTATTTCTACATTGCCATGCAGCAGGTTTCTTAGCTGATCACCCTGCTTGCTTTTATTCACAATGGCGTGGGCATCCTTATCAGGATTCCACCGCTGGCGAATGATGGAAGTAAACAGCGAGGACTCCAGTGATGGAATAACGAGAATAAGTTGTCCGTCTTTCTTCACGCATTTCTGAAGATTTCTGAAAAATGCATTCCTGTTTTTTAAAGAATCGGTGAGGATGGCATTGATGCAGATGGCGGCATCACAGGCGGTGATTTTTGCCCGGGGGTCCGACATATCGGTTCGGCAATACGCCACATTTTTAAGTTTGGGATAAAGACCCGCAGCAATTTTGAGATTTCCGGCGGAAATATCAATAGCATAAACTTTTTTGAAAAGAGGAGAGAGCAAAGGCAGCCACTTGCCGATGGCGCAGCCGATATCGGCAATGGTTTTTTCTTTTGACGCCATTTGACGGATGGCCGATACAATGATACCCTTGCGGTCGTTTTTCAGCACATCAAAAATTTCTTCATTGTATTCCGGCGCTATTTTTTCCCAGTAGGTGCGGTCCATTTTTTAAAATTTATACGGATAACACATAAAACCAGCGCTCCGGAGCACATTACCATTGAAATCAAACAGCGTCACATTATCCCAGCTGCTGCCGGTGCCCCAGCCGTCATTCAGCTTCGATGTAATCCATGCCGGTTCCCAGTACTGTACTCCTTTACCGCCACCATCCATCACAGCCTGAGTCAAATCTTTCAAATAGCGGAATTGCTCTTCTTCTGAAATGCCATAACCGGGCGCCGAATCGGCAGGCGAAAAAATGTTATTGTAGTTATCCGCATTGCCGGTGGTCCACGGGTAACCGGTTTCTACTATCATCACCGTTTTTTTGTACTTCTTTCTCAGCATGCGGATGGTGTCCGTCACACCCTGCATGGTTTTTACTTCACTCCATTTGGTGTAATGTGAAAGCCCGATGATGTCGTAATCTTTCACTCCCTCGTTAGTTATCCCATTCATCCACCAGCCGATGGTTTGCAGTTGCGCTTCATGAATGATGACTTTCGGTTTGCGTGCTGAAGATTTTGAAAAATCACGTACTGCCCTGATTCCGCTTTTAAGTAACACTGCATAGTTGGAAAAATCGTTGTTTACAATTTTACCCACAGGCCAGCACATGCCATTGTTGGTTTCATTGCCCACCTGCACCATTTCGGGCACCAGGTTTTTACTCTTAAAATAATTTAAAACATCAAGAGTATAATGATAAACTGAGTCTTTAAGAATTTCCAGCGATAACCCGGCCCATGCTGCCGGAGTCTCCTGTTTTTGCGGATCAGCCCACGTGTCGCTGTAATGAATGTCCAGGCTGACAGCCATGCCGTCTTCTTTTGCCCGCCGGATGGTTTTTTCCACTCCGAATAAATCATAATACAATTTCCCGTTGTTCAGTTTACCCACCCATGCCGGCATATGCCATAGCCGTACACGAACGGTATTGGCCCCATAATCTTTTAATATCCTGAAGCAGTCTTTCACCTTGCCTGAATCGCGGTAAACGCCTCCGTAATCTTCTACCTGATTGACATAAGACAGATCCACTCCCATGCTGAATTCATCCCAGCGGTAAAATTTTTTCTGTTGTGCTGAAATTTCGACAGGCAATTTTTCCGGCCATACAGCCATGCAAATTAAAATTACCGGAAGAGTCAAAATAAATCTCATGCGGTAAAGTTAGGATACGCTTTTCTCAGATGCTTTTATTTTTTCTTTTTGCCGGTTCTCGTTCATCCAGTAACTTGACAAAAATTTTTTTATCAATGAAAAAATATACACGTGCCGGCCATAACATTTCCCGCCGGTCATTTATCCGCACTTCTGCTTTAGCTGCGGGCGGGCTGATGATAGTACCCCGTCATGTTATTGGCCGCGGGTTCATTGCACCCAGCGATAAGCTCAATATTGCTGCCATTGGTTGCGGCGGCAAGGCCCAGGAAAATCTGCCCCGTGCATGGAACAACGGCGCTGAAAACATTGTAGCGTTGTGTGATGTGGACGATCGCATGAGCACATATGCAAAAACTCAATGGCCCACTGCTCCTTACTACAAAGACTATCGGGTGATGCTGGATAAAGAACATAAAACGATTGACGCTGTCATCATCACCACGCCTGATCACATGCATGCCGCGCAGGCATTGCCCTGCATGCAGCTGGGCAAGCATGTGTATGTGGAAAAGCCACTGACACACGACATAGCTGAAGCAAGAATACTGACCGAAGCAGAAAAAAAATATAAAGTAGTAACGCAAATGGGCAACCAGGGCAGCAGCGGCGATGATACAAGAAATGTAGAAACATGGATACAAGCCGGCCTGGTAGGAAATGTGCATACTGTGCATGTATGGACCAACCGGCCGGTATGGCCTTCCGGTGTTTCTTTACCCTCAGGTAAAACAGATATACCCAACGAACTCGATTGGGATTTATGGCTCGGCACCGCACCGTACAGGGATTATAACACCGCTTATCTTCCTGCTATCTGGCGCGGATGGACCGATTTCGGCACCGGCTCATTGGGCGATATGGGTTGTCATTTTATTGACGTGCCGTATCGTGCATTGAAATTGGGGTATCCTGTTGCCGTGGAGTGTAGCGTTACTTCGGTGTACACGGGTTTCTTCCAGGAAAGTTTTTATAAAGGGAGTTTTCCGCCCTCTTCAAAAATTCATATACAGTTTCCAAAGCGTGGCAACTTGCCTCCGGTGGAACTGATCTGGTACGACGGTGGTATAAAACCCAAACGACCTGCTGAGCTTTTGCCGGATGAAGAATTTGGCGAATGGGATGGTGGAATTTTATTTGAAGGAACCAAAGGCAAACTGATGGCCGGCTTGTGGGGCCGCAAACCTACCTTGCTGCCAACCAAATTGATGAAAACGACCTACCTGCCCAAATCAAAATATCCCTTTGTAAAAGGCGGGCCAGGAGGACACCAGACGCAGTGGGCGGAGGCCTGTAAAAAAGGATATGGCGCATTCACCAGTTCTCCTTTCTCTCAAGCAGGGCCATTGACGGAAACGGTACTGATGGGTAACCTGGCTGTGCTTTGCTATAATCACTTTGAGATGGTGAACAACCAGCGAAAATTCAACGGCAGGAAACAATTGCTGTGGGATGGACCGAACATGAAAATTACCAACTTTGAACCGGCCAACCAGTTTGTAAAAAGAGAATACCGCGAAGGGTGGAAGCTGGCGATGTAAGTAATGATCAAAATTGTTATAGGGTTAAATTGTTTTGGTGATGAAAAGCAATTTAACCATTACGCCATGCAACAATTATTTCTTATTTGCTGATTTCTTTTTTGCCGTAGTTTTTTTCCCGGCGGTTTTTTTTGCCGTCCGTTTTTTCCCGAAAGCACCCGGCAGCTCCGCCTCAATCCATTTTTTCACTTCTTCCAGCGGCACTGTTTTTAATTCTTCAGCAGAATATTTTGTTTCATCAGTTTTTTTCGGCAGCCTGATTATTTTATTTCCGAATTTAATGATGGGGCCCCAGCGGGCATTCTCAATGGAAATTTTTTCTTCGGGCCAATGCTGTATATAGCGGTTGGCTTCTTTTTTTATTTTGGCTTCAATCAGTTCGTTTACCTCGGCCTGGCTCAGCCTGTCATGGTTGTACCGCCGCGGCACATTAATGAACATGTTGTTCCATTTTATGTACGGCCCGAAGCGGCCTTTTCCTTTTGTCACCGGTTTAGAGTCAAATGTGGCAATCGGCGCATCAGCCTTTTGTTTTTCTTTTATCAGCTCGATGGCTCGTTCCAGGTCCATTTCCAGCGGGTCTTCACCTTTGGGAATAGAAATGAACTGCTCGCCGAATTTTACATAGGGGCCAAAGCGTCCGGTGTTCACATACACTTCTTCGCCTTCATACTGGCCAAGTGTAAGCGGCAGTTTAAACAAATCAAGCGCTTCGTCGAGTGTAATTGTTTCAATACTCTGGTCTCTTTTCAGCGCTGCAAAATGCGGTTTCTGCTCATCATCGGCATCACCCATCTGTACCATGGGTCCATAGCGCCCCATCCGGGCAATCACTCTTTTTCCAGTAAGGGGGTCAATACCGAGTTCTCTTTCACCTACGGCCCGTTCAGCCGTTTCAATAGTCTTGTCCACATCTTTTTTAAATGGCAGGTAAAAATCATCAATCATCTTATGCCATTTCATTTTGCCGTCGGCCACTTCATCAAATTCTTCTTCAATCCGTGCGGTAAAACTATAATCCATGATGTCGTCGAAGTACTGCGTCAGGAAATCTGTAACCACCAGCCCGAGATCAGTAGGAAATAATTTTGCCTTTTCTGCACCGGTGTTTTCCCATTCGGTGTGTTTAGCCAGGTGATCTTTCTTCAACACCCATACCTGGTAATTTCTTTTCACGCCTTCCTTATCTCTTTTCTCCACATAACCTCTTTTTAAAATGGTGGAAATAGTAGGAGCGTACGTAGAAGGCCGGCCGATACCCAATTCTTCCAGTTTTTTTACCAGCGATGCTTCCGTATATCGCGGCGCCGGGCGGGTAAATCTTTCCACGGCTTTCATTTCTTTCAGTGGCAACTCCTGGCCTGCAGTTAATGGCGGCAGCATGCCCTCCTGTGCTTCTTCGGCCAGTTCATCCTCATCCCTGTCTTCACGATACACTTTCAGAAAACCATCAAACTTCAGCACTTCACCCTGTGCGGTCAGTTCTTCGTTGTTGGTAGAAATGGTAATCTTCGCCGTTGTTCTTTCCGTTTCCGCATCGGCCATCTGGCAGGCCATGGTGCGTTTCCAGATCAGTTCATATAGTTTCTGGCAATCGGCTTCTTCCACCACAGTACGGTTCATATCGGTGGGGCGGATGGCTTCGTGTGCTTCCTGCGCACTTTCACTTTTGTTTTTATAAGTACGAAACTGGTGATACCGTTCACCATACATGCTTTTGATTGTACTTGCCAGCTCGGCCAGCGCTGTTTTGCTCAGGTTCACGCTGTCGGTACGCATATATGTAATTTTACCGCTCTCGTACAGCTTTTGGGCCAGCAGCATGGTGCGGCTTACGCCATAGCCCAGTTTGCGTGATGCTTCCTGTTGTAAAGTAGAAGTGGTAAAAGGTGGCGCCGGTGATTTTTTCCCCGGCTTTACCTGTATATCGCTTACCGTGTAAATGGCGCCGATACAGCTTTTCAAAAAGGCTTCGGCATCTTCGGCGCTGTTTTGTTTTTTTCCTTCAGCCGAAAACGTTACCGGCTTTTCCGAAACATCTTTAGCGGTAAAAAATGCTTCAATCTTAAATGAAGAAGTTGTATTGAAAGCGTTTATCTCTCTTTCCCTTTCTGCAATCAGCCGCACGGCCACGCTTTGCACACGACCGGCGCTGAGGTTGTTACGCATGCTTATTTTTCGCCAAAGCACGGGGCTGAGCTCAAAACCAACAATGCGGTCGAGCACCCGCCGGGCCTGCTGGGCCATCACCAGGTTCATGTCCACTGTTCTTGGATTTTCCACTGCATCTTTTATCGCAGGCCGGGTGATTTCATGAAAAACAATCCGCTTGGTTTTGCGGGGGTCAAGCCCCAGCACTTCGCACAGGTGCCAGCTGATGGCTTCCCCTTCGCGGTCTTCATCTGTTGCCAGCCACACTTCGTCCGATTTTTTTGCCAGGCTCTTCAGGTCCTTCACTACTTTTTCCTTTTCGGGGGGAATAATATAGGTAGGTGCATAATTTTTTTCCATGTCAATACCCATGCCGGCCTTCTGCAGGTCGCGGATGTGTCCAAAGCAACTCTTCACCTGGAAATCTTTGCCCAGTATCTTTTCAATTGTTTTTGCTTTCGCAGGGCTTTCAACTATTAACAGGTTTTTCGCCATATCAGGTTTTAATAATTATGCCTTCAGAAACCGTTTCGACGGATGCAATAATACCGCAGAATTTTTAATTTTCTGAAAATGCTCTTTTGGCAGGCAACTATTCAGACGTAAAAGGGAAGACACAACCTTCTGGAAATGAGAAGAAAATTCTTTCGAATAAAAAATTATAGCTGTGCTTTTATTATGGCGGCAATTTTTTCTGCCCACCGGCTATATTCTTTTGCTGATGGGTGCAAACCGTCTGGTGCAACCAGGGATGTATCTGTGGCAGTTTCACGGGTGCCGGTGGTTATGTCCACAAAATAAACTTTATTTTTTTCAGCGATTGATTTGCCGGCCGAATTGTATTCGTCAATTTCCTGCGCAATCTTTTTTCTGTCCCTGTCTTCAGCGAATGGAGTAACGCTCCAGTCCGGAATTGAAAGCACGATGACACGGTATGCTTTGTTGCCGGCAAACTGAATGGCTTGTTTCAGCAAACTTTCAAATTCCGGCTTATAATTTTCAACAGAACGGCCGCGGTACTGATTGTTTACGCCAATTAAAAGGGTAACAAAATCATAAGCGGGAAGAAATTTGTGCTGATTAATGGTCGCCTGTAATTCATCTGTTGTCCAACCGGTTTTTGCAATTATTTCCGGTGCACTAAAATCATATCCTGCTTTGCGCAGTACTTGCACAGCCTGGTACGGAAAACTTCCGGCAAGCAACACACTTTCGCCGATGGTGTAAGAATCGCCGAGGGAGAGGAGGGAATAAGTCATATTGGTCAAATTAGCCAGATCCGTCAATGGGCTGTGCCCGGGTTTTTGATTTGCTGCGGTGAAAGTAAGCAATACCGGCAGGCCGATAACCAGCGATAATATATTTTTCATAAAACGATCATTTTAAAAGAGGAACTGGTTGTTAAAATATTTATTAATTAATTTTAAAGCAAAATGAGTACGCCTGAAATGAATTTTAGGAAATACTGAATTAAAGAAAATTTCATCTTTTAAAGCTAAGTCATGGAACGTAAACAATTTCTTACTGCTGGCGGCATCCTGGCAGCGACAAGTATTTTATCAGAAAATTCCTTACTTGCTCAGCATTACAATGAAAGCGGCCTGGACAGGCTTACCGACACAAACGGCAACTTTCAGCATCTGCCATTGCCATACAATAAAAATTTCCTGGAGCCTTACATGGATGAGGAAACTGTTTATTTGCATTATACTTATCATCATGGCGGAGCTGTAAAAGCGGCGAACACCGACCTGCAGATGATACGAAAGGCCCTGGAGGAAAATAAGACGGAAACATTGGACTTCTGGACCAAAAAACTTTCTTACCATTTCTCATCGCATGTGCTGCATACCATTTTCTGGACCAACCTGACAAACAAAAAAATGACCCCTGAGGGTGAACTGCTGAAGGGTATTGAAAAGGATTTCGGCAGTTTTGATAAACTGATATTGTATTTAGCCAGAACGTCAAAAGATGTGGATGGAAACGGATGGGGGATTCTTGGTTACCAGCCTTACAGCGACAAACTTACCATTTTACAATGCGAAAATCATGAAAGGCTGACACAGTGGGGAGTCATTCCTCTGCTGGTTGTGGATGTGTGGGAGCATGCCTATTATTTAAAATATAAAAACAAACGGGCGGATTTTGTAGATGCCCTGCTGCAGGTTATTAACTGGGATAATGTCCGCTACCGGCTAAGCACGGCACTGAAGCTGCATTGATATTACAGGAATTCAATAATGGCTTTTGAAATTTTATTCTCCCGGTAAATCCGCCGGTGACCAAGCCCCTTAGTTACTATAAATTCAATATGGGGGTGTTTCCTCTCCATTACTTTCGCTGCATCAGTCCAGGGTGTCATCAGGTCGTCTTCATCATGGCACCAGAGAATTTTCGCTTTGATATTTTCCACAGCCCGGCTTACCGAGTACCATTCCGGCGGCCTGTTGCGCAACCGGAAAATATATTCATCAAATTCTTTCCGCACCGCATCATTCAGTTTCATAAATGAAAAGAAAGTGTCAATAGCGGTTTTTGACTCTGTAGCCGGCGCAATCAAAACGACACGGGTGTTCTCATCGTGTTCAATTTCTTCCAGCCCAAGACTGATAGCCAGTCCCCCGAATGAATGACCCATAAAGGATTGTACAGGGCCATATTCTTTATTAATATGAGTAATCATGTCTTTAAACATCACGGCATTGATGGTTTTGCCCGTACTGTAGCCATGTGCCGGCGCATCAAAGGCCAGCACTTCATATTCCTTTCGCACCAGCGGTTTTATATAACGGTCAAATTTTGCTACGGTGGAATTGAATCCATGTGCAATCAGCACCTTTCGGTGACCACCGCGGTTCCAGCGGTAACCAGTCACTGTTTCGCCGTAATGCCTGAACTGAAGTTTCTCAGCCTGCTTAAAAATTTCCGGCAATGTTTTCTTGTATCGTAATTGTGGCGTACAGAATAGTTCTAATGCCAGCTCGGCTGTTTTTTTGTTGGAGATGGCCGAAAGCATTTTAAATTTTGTTCGGTAATAACCAATCGCAAGCTGTTGCCCTAACTTTGTCATTTTACAAAAATAACTTCTGTTGTTATTACTAATTGTAAAAAGGATTACACAACCTTTTGCGGGGCAGAAGGAGACAGGAGGATTTTATGGAGATAGTTATTATTGGTTCGGGTAATGTGGCCGCTGTGCTCGGAAGAAAATTTAAAGCGGCCGGGCATCATATTTTGCAGGTAGCCAGCCGTAATGCATCTGCTGCCAGCAGGCTGGCTTATGAATGGGATACGGAAAGCACCAACTACTGGAGCCTGGTGAATAAAAACGCCGATGTTTATATCATTGCTGTAAGCGACGATGCCATTGAAGAAGTGGTGGCCGATTTGAAACTGCCTGGCAAACTGGTGGCGCATACGGCTGCTTCGGTGTCAAAAGATATTTTGAAGCCCGTCAGCAATCATTATGGTGTTTTTTATCCGCTGCAGAGCTTAAGGCAAGAGATAAATGAACTGCCCGACGCCCCTGTTTTTTTTGACGGCAGCGATGAGGCTTCCCGGAAAAAGCTGGAAATGCTGGCAGCATCCATTGCCCCTCAGCATGTAAAGCAGGCCGGCGATGAAGCAAGGCTAAAGCTGCATATTGCTGCCGTATTCGTCAGCAATTTTACCAATCATCTCTATGCATTGGCTGAAGATTATTGCAAAAAAGAGGGAATTGATTTCAGTGAACTGCTGCCGCTGATTGAAGAAACAGCAATAAGAATTAAAAGTATTTCACCAGCCAAAGCACAAACAGGGCCTGCTGCAAGAAACGATGACACCACCATACAAAAACATCTGGCAGTATTGAAGGGACATCCCATGCTGAAAAAAGTGTATGAGGGGATGACGGAAAGTATAAAAAATTTAAATGTTTGAAAGCCCGGTGGTTTATTTCCTTATCTGCGGAATCCCAATATTGTTAATATATCAATATCCCAATCAGTTAATCCCTGCAGGCTACTTTTCCCAATCAAGTAAATGCCTTTTTTGCTTTTCCGGTTACATTTGCACGCCTCAAAAAAAGCAACGATGTACAACCTGAAGATTAATTTTGAGCAGAAAGGACTGGAGCCACTGACCTTTGAAAACCTGGAACCCGGGCAAACCCTGCTGGAGATCTGCCTGAAAAACGACATTGAGCTGCATCACAATTGTGGAGGAGTATGTGCCTGCACTACTTGTCATTTATATATAGAAAAAGGGATGGAGCATATTGATGAAATAAGTGAGAAGGAGGAAGATTTTATTGACCGGGCCGTAAACCCGCGGCTCAATTCAAGGCTGGGATGCCAGTCGCTTTTGCTCGATGGCGATGGCGAAATAGAAATTACCTTGCCCGACCAGACACAATTTTTGGGAGAATAAAAAAACCTGGGGTCAGAAGTAAGAAGTCTGAATTCTGACCTCCGGCATCATTTTTCAGACTTCAAATTTACTATGACTCACTTTGAACCACCCATTCACTGGACCGATTACGAAGACATTGCCCAGAAACTGTATGAACACTTCGGCGATGATTTTAACGAAGGAAAAATTTACCGCATCCGGTTTACTGACCTCATCGAATGGGTGCTGCAGATTCCCAATTTCCATGGCAAACGTGAGGAGTGCAACGAAGGCCACCTCGAAATGATACAAAGCGCCTGGGTGTATGAGTGGCGGGATAACCAGAAGTAATTTCGGATTTGGGATTCCGGATTGTAGATTTGCCTGCGTTCCATCCGAAACAGGCAATCCAAAATCAGCAATGCATGAATACGCTTTCCGAATTCAAAAAAGTAACCACCTTCATTTTCGACATTGACGGCGTGCTGACGGATGGCACCGTGCTGGTGCTGCGGGATGGGCTGCAGGTGAGGCAAATGCATATCAAGGACGGATTCGGATTGCAAATGGCCATGCGAAATGGCTACAGGGTCATCATAATTTCAGGTGCTGTTTCAGAAGAAGCAAAAAAAAGACTGGAATATCTTGGCATCAAAGAAATTCATACCGGTATTGCCGATAAGGCAAAATTTATAAGTGAATTACTTGCCGCTAAAAAGATTATTTGGGATGAAGTACTCTATATGGGCGACGATATGCCCGATATTCCCTTGCTGAAAAAAGCCGGCTTGTCATGTTGTCCAGCGGATGCGGTAAGTGAAGTAAAAAGCCTTGCTAAATACATTTCCCCAGTCAACGGCGGCCGGGGCTGCGTGCGGGATGTGATTGAAAAAGTGCTGAAGGTAAACGGGCAGTGGAAGTTTGAAGAAGATGTAGTGTCGAAATGATGAACTGCTATCCATTATTTATTATTGATTACTGATTATTTATGGGTATTTCATTTCCGGGCAGGCATATAAAATCTAATCCTGGTTTCACCAGCCATTACTATCTTTCCAAAAATTTTTGATGAAGCTGATTGCAGCTTTTTTGAAACTGGTGCGGTTGCCCAACCTGTTTTTCATTGTGCTCACACAGGTTTTATTTCACCAGGCAGTGGTACAGCCGGTTTTGGAGCCGCTGGGTATAGACCCGGCTATTGATGGCTGGTCATTTATTATGCTGGTTGTTGCATCCTTGTTAATCGCTGCTGCGGGCTATGTCATCAATGATTATTTCGATATTAACATTGACCAGGTAAATAAACCCATGGGCAATGTGGTGGATAACCTCGTGTCCCGCCGCTGGGCTATGGCCTGGCATTTTGTTTTAAGCGGAATCGGCATTGTGCTGAGCGCCTATGTGGCCTGGGTCACAGGTTTCTGGTATATACTTTTCGGAAATTTTATCTGCGTGCTGCTGCTGTTCGGCTATTCGGCTTCATTAAAACGAAAACTGCTTTCCGGCAATGTGCTTATTTCCCTGCTTACTGCCTGGGTAATTTTAATTATCTGTTTTGCTGAAATAAAAATCGGGACAATGATTCAACCCGGCATGGCCGAAGCTTCAAATAAAATAACCCGTATCGGGGTGCTTTATGCTGCTTTTGCGTTCATCAGTTCACTCATCCGCGAAGCCATTAAAGATATTGAAGACATGAAAGGCGATGAAAAATATGGCTGCCGCACCATGCCGATAGTATGGGGTGTAAATGCAGCCAAAGTTTATATCGCCGTATGGCTCACTGTTATGATTGCTTCGCTTGTCATCCTGCTGCTGTATGTGTTTCGCTTCGGTTGGTGGTGGGCCGTAGTGTACGCTGTTGTATTCATCATCTTTCCTTTTGTATTGATATTTCTGCAACTCTTCAAAGCGCAAAGTACGCAGCAGTATCACCGGCTCAGCCAGCTGACCAAGCTGGTGATGCTCAGCGGAATTTTATCCATGATATTTTTTTATTTCTACTTATGAATAAAATCATTCTTGCTTCACAGTCGCCGCGGCGCAAACAGCTGCTGGAATGGGCCGAAATTCCTTTTCACATAGTTTCAAAAAATACGGATGAAGATTATCCGCCCGGCCTGGCTCCTGAAGAGGTGGCTGTTTTTATTGCAAGAAAAAAAGCAGTGGCCGTGCAGCAGGATTTGCCTGCCGGAACAATTGTTCTGGCGGCAGACACCCTGGTGGTGCTTGGCGAAAATATCATCGGTAAGCCCGTGCACCGGGAAGAAGCAATCAGCATATTAATAGCCCTCTCCGGCGAAAAACATAAAGTGATTACAGGCGTAGTGATACGAAAAGATGAAAATGAAACCGCTTTTACCGACAGTACCGAAGTAGAGTTTCATAAGCTCACCCTTGAGCAGATTGAATTTTATGTGGACAAATACAAACCCTACGATAAAGCCGGTGCTTACGCCATACAGGAATGGATTGGAGTGGTGGGTATTAAATCAGTCAACGGTGATTTTTACAATGTGATGGGCCTGCCGGTGAGCAGGGTGGTAAGGGAACTGAAAAAAATTGATGGTTAAATTCTTTGATGGCTTCATGGTTGTATGGTTGGGGCGAATTCTGTAATTTGATGAGATAATATGGCAATTTAGCCATTTAACAATCAAACCATCAAGCCATCCCGCAATGACCGAGCGACTTCTTCAATTCATCTGGCAATTCCAGTATTTTAACAAAGGCGAATTAAAAACTACAGCAGGCGAACTGATACAGGTTATTTTACCCGGGCAATATAATACCAACCAGGGCCCTGATTTTACCGATGCCAAAATAAAAATCGGCAACAGCACCTGGGCCGGCCATGTGGAGCTGCACCTGAAAACTTCTGACTGGAACCGGCACCGCCACCAGCACGATAAAAACTACAACAGTGTTATTCTTCATGTGGTGTGGCAAAATGATTTGCACCCGCATAATTCCTTGCCTTTGCTTGAGCTGGAGGGGCGGGTTTCTACTCTGCTTTTGAAAAAATATGAAGAGCTGATGAAGACCGCAGGTTTTATTCCTTGTGAAAAATCAATTGCTTCCGTAAAACACATCGTTATTCAAAGCTGGCAGGAGCGGCTGCTTGCCGAACGATTGACAAGAAAAGCAGCCAAAGTGGAATCATTTCTGAAGCTAACCAACCAGCACTGGGAAGAAACTTTCTGGTGGATGCTGGCCCGCAACTTCGGTATTAAAATCAATGCCGATGCTTTTGAGGAAATGGCCAGGAGCCTTTCACTAACTATTCTTGCAAAACACAAAAACCAGGTGCAACAGCTGGAAGCTTTGTTGTTTGGGCAGGCCGGTTTGCTCGGCAGACGTTTTACTGAAGACTACCCGCAGCTGCTGCAGCGTGAATACAATTTTTTGAAAAAGAAATACGGCCTCAAACCCATTCATCAGCCCGTGCATTTTCTGCGTATGCGCCCCGGCAATTTCCCCAGCATCCGGCTGGCACAATTGGCCATTCTTGTAAATGAATCTTCCCACCTTTTTTCAAAAATAAAAGAAGCCGGCTCTGCTGCTGAAATGAAAAAATGGTTTGATGTGACGGCCAATGATTACTGGCACTATCATTACCGGTTTGATGAAATCGGCAGTTATAAGAAGAAAAATCTTGGCGCAGCCATGATTGACAATATCATCATCAACACCGTTTGCCCGGTAGTATTTGCTTACGGGCATTTTCATAATGAAGCGAAGTATAAAGACAAAGCCATCCGCTGGCTTGAAGAAACTGTACACGAAACCAACAGTATCACCAAAGGGTTTCAAAAGCTGGGGCTGCAAAATAAAAATGCCCGCGATTCACAGGCCTGGATTGAACTGAAAAATGAATACTGCAGCAAAAAGCGCTGTCTCGATTGCGCTGTGGGCAATGCCCTGCTCAAGGCATAAGTTTTACAGCATCGGCTTACACTTTTTAAACGACCGGTTGGCCGCTTCATTGGGCGTAACAGCCCGGGCGCAGGAAGCAAACAGTACCAGCAGCAACATGTAAAAAAGAAACCTCGCTTTCATAGGTTGTGATTTAGGTATAAAAGTAACTTCCGCAGCCTGGTTATCAAAAGCATTTCCACCTGCCATATTCCGCTGTGTTTATACCCGGAGAAAATATTCCGGAACTAAGCACCACTTAGGAATATTACGTAACAGGCATTGGCAGCAATAAATTGTTTAGTGGCTAAGATGGTTTGATGGTTATTTAGTCAAACTTGTCTGAATCAATACTCTGGTAATTTCCTTGAAGCAGATTCCTGAAGTCTGAGTTTGAAAAAGAGCCAGGTTAATTTCGTTCCGTAGGAACGAAAAGTGGGTAGAGCGAATACAAGGTGTTTTATTTACGTTCTCCCGGTTGTGACCGGGAGCCCTACGGGACAATAGAGGGGTTAAAATATAACTGAACTATTGAAGAATGAAAGTTTACTATCCAACCATCCAACAATCAAACCATCCAACCATCCTGTAGCCGGAAGCCGGCAACCTGCTTTCGCTAAAGCTTCAGCAGGCGAACCAGCAACCAGCTAATCCCACAACCCCCAATCCACCTTCATCTCAATATCCGGGTGAATGCTTAGCGCCACCGGGCAGGTGATACCCGTGTTTTTCAGAATCGTTTTGGTTTTTTCATCCAGGTTTTTCAGGCTTTCCGGTATATGAAAGCTGAGTTCAATACCGCCCACCCGCCGTGGGTCGGCTTTCATAATCTTTAGCACTTCAATTTTCACATCGTTCATGTCCAGCCCCATTGTCCTTGCTTTTATTCCCATCACCGTTATCATGCAGGTGGCCAGCGATGTGGCCATCAGGTCGGTTGGCGAAAAACGTTCGCCCCTGCCATGGTTATCCACCGGCGCATCCGTTTCAAAACTGTTGCCGCTGCGCAGGTGGGTGCAGGTGGTTCTTAACTCCCCGTTATAAACTACTGTTGATGTCATTATTCTTTTTTGCCCTAAATTTACGTTCATTTGCTAAGAGATAAAGAGAAGGCATGAAGAATAAAGGTATCAGGTGTAAAGTACAAATCAGTGGTTACCGGTTTCCAGTGCATGGTGATACTTTTTCGGAAACAGTAAACCAGCAACCAGCAACCAGCAACCTCTTTTTCTCTTTCCTCTCTTTTACACTCTTAGCCAAAATATCTTTTCTGTGAAAAAACTATTTATCATTTCAGCTCTGATTTCGCTGGGCATGTCATCATCAGCGCAGGACACACCGGGTGAAAAAAAATCGAAAAAAGATAACCGCCGCGAAGAGCGGAAGAAAAAAATAAACGACCTCATCCGCCAGGATGAAGAAGGCGTGCTGGTGTATTCCAAACAAAGCATATTTGCCCTGCAATTGCGTACCAACGGCTATGGTTTCTTTTTTGAAAAAGGAAAAATGAAAACGCAGCGCAATGCGTTTGTGTACAGCATTGATTTTACCGAAATAAAACATCCCAAAGAAGACAAGCTACCCAATGGCACCGGCGGATTTTCCTTTGGCAATCCTTACATCTACGGAAAGATTAATAATTTTTACCAGCTGGGCCTTGGCATAGGTCAGCAGCGCATCATCGGGCAAAAGGGAAATAAAAACGGCGTGGCCGTCAGCCTCGTTTATAAGGGCGGGCTCTCCCTCGGGCTGCTCCGACCTTACTACATCGAAGTGGATGAAAATGGTATCAACCGCACCATTAAATATTCTCCCGAAACAGATTCCCTGTTCAAATTCGGTTTTATCCTCGGCGGCGGCGGCCTCGGCAAAGGATGGAATGAAATAAAACTGAAACCCGGTATGTATGCCAAATCAGCCCTCCGGTTCGACTTCGGCCGCTTCAACGAAGTAGTCTCCGGCGTCGAAGTGGGGTTAAGCGCAGAGGTTTATTCCGAAAAAATCCCCATCATGCTCCTGCAGAAAAACAAACAGTTCTTCTACCAGGGGCATATCGCTGTCATGTTTGGCCACAGAAAGTAATCACTGTATTTTTGCACGCAAACCTGAGCTTGACGAAGGATTATTGTGTTACCGGCTGCATCGCTCCGATTAAACTTTTGTTGCGACGCTCCGTTCATCTTCCGGTAATTCTATTTGACAAATAAAAAATCTTCAATGCCCAACTCGCAATGCTCAACATTCAATTAAAGGGATTCGCTTGAGCGGGACATTGAAAATTGAACATTGTAAATTGAATATTTAAAGCAACAAATGACTGAACTACCTGTAATATCAGAACCTTCTGAACCACGTGCAAAGAAGCCATCCTGGCTTCGTGTCAAGCTGCCCATAGGCGAAGAATACAAACAGGTGAGAAATCTTGTTGACACTTACAGGCTCCATACCATTTGCGAAAGCGGCAATTGCCCAAACATGGGCGAATGCTGGGGCGCCGGCACTGCCACCTTCATGATTCTGGGAAACATCTGCACCCGCAGCTGCGGTTTTTGTGCAGTAGCCACCGGCCGTCCGGAGCCGCTTGACTGGGATGAACCGCAGCGGGTAGCCGAAGCCATTCACCTGATGAAAGTAAAACACGCCGTCATTACCTCCGTCGACCGTGATGAATTGAAAGACGGCGGCTCCATCATCTGGCACAATACCATCAAAGCCGTAAAAGCGCTGAACCCCGGCACTACTTTGGAAACACTGATACCCGATTTTAAAGGAGAAAAAGAAAACATACAGCGCATAATTGATGCGGCACCGGAAGTAGTGAGCCACAACATTGAAACCACCGAACGGCTTACCCGCCAGGTGCGCATACAGGCCAAGTACCGCCGCAGTATGGAAGTGATAAAAATTTTAAAGCAGGGCGGCATACGCACCAAGAGCGGCATCATGCTCGGGCTGGGTGAAACAAGAGAAGAAGTGATTCAAACCATGACTGACCTGCGTGACAACGGCTGCGATGTAATTACTCTCGGCCAATACCTGCAACCCACCAAAAAGCACCTGCCGGTGGTACGTTTTGTGCATCCCGATGAGTTTGCTGAATACCGCGAGATTGGTTATGAGCTCGGCTTCGATTATGTGGAAAGCGGCCCGCTGGTACGTTCTTCTTACCACAGCGAGAGGCATGTAATTCCCGGGTTAGGAAGAACGGAGTGGGAGAGAGTATAATTGATTGCTTTTTGTTCATAGTACATGGTCCTGCTGCGGCAGGATTTTTTTGTTGTTATTTATTCCGGGTTTTATTGGTAATTAAGTAAATTCGGATTGAGGAAATATATAAAGCAGCATGATTAAACGTTCCTTGAAAAAACTTCCGGTTAAGGCAATAAATTTTCTAAATAAAAGGATATGCAACTGCTAATATTAATTTTCCTGGTAATCCTGGTTCCCGGATGTGCCGGCACAAAGAGTGCTGCAACCAAATCAGGCATGCTGAATGGCACCTGGCTGCCGGTAAAGCAGGAAATTGGCGGCACATTGCTGCCGGCCGCGGCCTTTGAAAAACAAAAGCTCATTATCAGCGACAGTACCTATACTTTTTTTGCCGAGAGTGTTGATAAAGGAATTGTAAAGTACCATGACAATAAAATGGACATTTACGGCAAAGAAGGAGTCAATGCGGGAAAACATTTTATGGCAGTTTATCACATTGCAAACGACCAGTTGACCATATGTTACAACCTCGCAGGTAATGGTTACCCGGAATCCTTTGAGACCAAAGGCAAGCCCATGTATTTCCTTTCTGTTTTCAAAAAAGAGTAATATAAATAACAATAGAAAAGCTGCCAAACACTGATAATGGGGTCGCTTTCAATGCAGGAATTCAGAGAAAGACCTTAGCTTTCAATCTTTTTATGTTTGTGGCAAATGGCATGAAAAATAAAATAATGATGCAATGAGTTTTACTGCACAAATAGCAAAGCAAATCAGGGGAGTTCATTTTGGAGGAAACTGGACAGACGTAAACCTGAAAGATACTTTGACAGGCATTACCTGGCAACAGGCCACAGAAAAAGTAAACTCGCTAAACACAATTGCAGCCCTCGTATTCCACATGAATTATTATGTAAGTGCAGTGTTAAAGGTATTACAGGGAGGCCCGCTCGATGCCAGCGATAAATTCAGTTTTGATCTTCCGCCCGTTCAGTCGCAAGCCGATTGGGAAAAAATGCTGGATAAAACCTGGACCGATGCTGAAAAATTGGCCAGCCTGGTCGAGCAGTTGCCCGAAAGCAGGTTTGCCGAAACTTTTTGTGATGAAAAATATGGAAATTATTACCGGAATATACATGGTGTAGTTGAGCATATTCATTACCACCTGGGGCAAATATCTCTGATAAAAAAATTACTCAGGCAGGAGAAATAATAATTGATTGGGCAATCAAAGCGACCGTTACTTCATAATGCCCGGTTCTGATTCAGGCCTCAGCCCAATGCTGCAGTCATAAAGCTACCGGCCCTCCCGTTTAAAAAATGTTACGCTAACAAAATATCATTGCCCGGTATTGTGTTTACAGGCATTAAATTTTCACGGCTTGCAGTTTTAAAATAAATTTATCGGCTGAAAAGGCAGTGCGCAATGTGACCGGGATAGCCGGCATCCATTACTAACTTATGAAGAAAAAAAATAAGTATAAGCAGTCATCACCAACGAAAAAAGGTCCGCCGCTCCCGCTGAAAACCGCCCGGCCGCCGATGTGGAAAAACTACAGCCTCCTGCCTGTCATTTTAATCATTTCATTTCTTGTGTATCTGCCGGTGCTGCAAAACGGCCTGCTGGCATGGGACGATGATAACTATATAAAAAATAATCCGCTGGTGCATACCATCAGCCTGAAAGAAATTTTTTCCACCTATGTAATGGGAAATTATCACCCGCTTACCATACTCACATTTGCCATCGAATACCAGCTGTTTGGTTTGAATGAAACCGCCTTTCATGCCGTCAACCTTTTTTTACACCTGCTGAATGTGGTTTTGGTTTTTTATGCCATGCTGCACGTTAGTGGTAAAACTGTGGTGGCCGTCATGGCCTCGCTTTTATTCGGCATTCACCCGCTGCATGTGGAGTCGGTGGCATGGGCCGCTGAACTAAAAGATTTGCTCTATACTTTTTTCTTCCTTGCCGCTTATATTTTTTACCTGAAATTTCTGAATGACCGGCGAAAGAAATTTTACTTCTTTTCACTGCTCCTGTTTTTATGTTCACTGCTTTCCAAAGCCATGGCTGCTTCGCTGCCGGTTGTGCTGCTGCTTACCGATTATTTTACGGGCAAAAAAATTAATGGCAAAACGCTTTTGGAAAAACTGCCCTTCTTCCTGCTTTCAGTTGTTTTCGGCGTCGTAGCCATTTGGGCGCAGCAATCGGAAGGAGCCACGGAGGCAGTTGATTATCCATTATTCCAGCGGCTTGTTTTCGCCAGTTATGGATTTATCAGTTATCTATTTAAACTTGTTTTACCGCTCAACTTAAGCGCATATTATCCCTACCCGGTAAAAAGCGATGAGTCACTCCCGGTAATTTATTATCTGTACCCTGCAATCCTGGTTGGGCTTATCATTGCCGTTTACTATTCGGCAAAGCATACCAGGAAAATTTTTTTTGGGTTGGGCTTTTTTGCCATCACCGTTTTTCTTGTGCTGCAGTTTTTGCCTGTTGGCGGCGCCATCATGGCCGACAGGTACAGTTATGTTCCTTCCATCGGCATTTTTTACCTGGCAGGTGAGGCTTTTCATTTTTTAATAAATAAAAAACCACGATGGCAGGCAATGGCCGTTGCGGGTGTGTTTGCTGTTTTCTTTTCAGTAAAAACATTTGAGCGGTGCAAGGTGTGGCAGAATGACCTCACACTGTGGAATGATGTCATCAGCCGCTACCAGACCATACCGTATGCCTACAACAACCGCGGACGATTTTACCTGAATGAAGGAAAGAATGAGCTGGCGCTGGCCGATTTCAATAAGGCGCTTGAGCTGAAGCCCGATCATTTCAAGGCGTACAACAACCGGGGCATTCTTTTTATGAATACCAGCCGCAACGAAGAAGCCCTGGCTGATTTCAACAAAGCAATTGAGCTGATGCCGGGGTCTGAAGGATTGTACATGAACCGCGGCAATGTGCTGAAAAATTTAAACAGGCCGGAAGAGGCCATGAAAGATTTGAACAAAACCATTGAAATGAATCCCGGGTTTGCCGAGGCCTGGTACAGCCGGGGAAACCTGTATATGAGCCAGGGAAAAACTGAGGAAGCCATCAGCGATTTCAGCAAAGCCATTGAGCTAAATAAAAATTATGTGGAGGCCATCCTCAACCGGGCCAATGTGCTGCGAGATAACAACCGCTACGATGAAGCGCTGCGGGATTACGAAGAAGCCATCAGGCTGAATCCCGGTTTTCCCATTGCCTACTTTAACCGCGGTACATTGTACATGAACAGGAAATTGACAGATATGGCAATCCGGGATTATGAAAAAGCCACACAACTGAACCCGACGTACTTCAAAGCATGGCTGAACATGGGAAATGTTTTTTCCAATACAAAAAAATATGACGATGCCATCCGCAGCTATTCAAAAGCCATTGAAGCCAAGCCCGACTATGCCGAAGCGTATTACGGCAGGTCACTAGCCGCTTTTTATTCCGGGAAAAAAGATAATGCCTGCGCCGATATGAAAAAGGCGACAAGCCTGGGTTACCAGCCGGCGGTAAACGCTGCAAGCCAGGTTTGCAACTGATTTTTTTTAATCAGTAACTTCCATTCCAAATTCTATAGTATGCGCAAAGTCATTCTTCAGCTTGCCGTCAGCCTCGATGGGTTTATTGAAGGCCCCAAAGGTGAATTTGACTGGTGCTTTACCGACCAGGACTATGGCATGTCGGCTTTTTTCAAACGCATTGACGCTGTTTTCATGGGCCGTAAAAGTTATGAGCTGACACTAAGCATGCAGGGTGAAGAACCGCCCCCGGGTTTTCCAAAGCTCAAGGAGTATATTTTTTCCCATACGCTGAAAAAAGTAAAAGATGGCGCTGAGCTGGTAAACGGCGATACCAAAACTGAAGTGGAAAAGATTAAAAACAGCAAGGGAAAAGACATCTGGCTTTTTGGCGGGGCCGAACTGATTTCATCACTAATGAACCTGCAACTGGTGGATGAAGTCATTCTTGCTGTGCACCCGGTAATACTTGGCGGCGGCAAACCGCTTTTTAAAGAAATGAAAACCCGGACATGGCTGACCCTTACCAACAGTAAAGTTTATGACAACGGGCTGCTGATGCTTGGTTATAAAATAAAAAAATAATGCACATATTTGCTTCATGAATCAACGTCTTGCCCAGGTGGCAGTTATTGTAAACGATTACGACGAGGCTATACAGTTTTACACAAAAAAACTCCATTTCACTTTAGTGGAAGACACAAAACTCAGCGAAACCAAACGCTGGGTATTGGTGAAACCCAAAGGAGTGAGCGGTTGCCGCCTGCTGCTGGCCAGGGCGGATAATGATGAGCAGGCAGGCCGCATTGGCAATCAAACCGGGGGCCGTGTGTTTTTATTCCTGCACACCGATGATTTTGAAAGAGATTACCAGAATCTTTTAAGCAATAAAATTGAAATAGTACGGCCGCCGCAGAAGGAAGCTTATGGCACAGTTGTCGTTTTCAAAGACCTGTACGGCAATCTATGGGATTTGATAGAGCCTGTAAAAAAATAGCAGGCCGGTTCAGTTTAATTGTGCCGGGTCTTTAGTGTATTTTCTGCGGTAATCCACCGGGCTCATACCTGTGATTTTTTTAAACAAATCGCGGAAGGCTTTGGTGTCGGTATAACCCACTTCATACATCACTTCACTTACAGTTTTGCGGCCGTTCTCAAACTGTTTCTTGGCCGATTCAATTTTCACCCGCTGGATATATTCCACTATAGTATTGTTGGTGGCCTTCCTGAATCGCCTTTCAAAGCTGCGCCGCCCGATGTGCAGCTGGTTGCACAGCTCCTCTACAGAAATTTTTTCCTGCCAGTTCTGTTCAATTATGTCTTGTGCTTTTTTTACAGCAGTATCATCATGAATTTTTTGCCCTTTGAAAATACTGAATGGCGCCTGGCTGTTGCGGTCAATATCGAGCACAAAAAATTTGGAAGCAAGAATGGCCAGCTCACGGCTGGTGTATTTTTCCACCAGGTGCAGCAGCAGGTTCCAGTATGAGTTGGCGCCGCCGCTGGTGTACAGCCCGTTTTGTTCGGTAACAATTTTATTGTCCACCAAATTCACTTCAGGAAACATGGCCCTGAATTCATTGGCAAATACCCAGTGCGTGGAGCAGCTTTTACCATTCAGCAACCCGGTGGCAGCAAGCAGGAAAGCACCGATGCAAAGGCTGGCCACTTCGGCACCGCTTTTATAGTGCTTCACAATCCAGGGAATAAAATCTTTATTCAGTTTGATTGCATGTTCCAGGTTGCCGCTCAGCGCCGGAATGATGATGAGGTCAGGCTTCATGGCATTTGTCAGCTGTGCATCAGTATGTATGGTGAAAATGCCATCGGCCAGCTTTACATCTTTGGTAAGGCCTACCAGCTGCACATTGAAAAGAGCGGCCCGGCCCTGGCTTTTCAGAAATTCATTTATTGCGGTAAACATATAGCGTGGATCAGCTACGGCTTCCACTACAGCAGTTTCAGGAACAAGTATTGCAATGTTTTTCATACCGGGTTTTCGTTTTTATAAAGTTAAGTTCAATTACTGACGCAAACAACCCCTGCGATTGACGTAATACCACAGTGTGAAGGAAGGTATGTGTCATTAGCTTTGTGGCAGGATGAGAATGAAAGGTGAAAAGTGTAGGGTATCTGTAGGGAAGGATGACATTCCAAAAGATTATCGAGCCGCTGCACCAGGGTTTCCGGGGCGCCACTTTTCGAGTACCGACTGATAAATTTGGAATCACCTGGATGTTTAATTATTCAAACAACTGATATTAAAATAAGTTGTATTAACTTGAAGCTGATTGCCCGATTCTGACTTCTAAAAAAAAATTGTATATGGAAACGATAACCAAAACAACCATTACCGTGGAAACAACAGTAAATGTGCCGGCAGAAAAAGCATGGAAATTTTGGATCGAACCGGAGCATATTATGCAATGGAATAATGCCAGCGACGACTGGCATACACCAAAAGCCGAAAACAATTTATGGGAAGGCGGTTCTTTTTCCTACACCATGGCGGCAAAAGACGGCAGCTTCAGTTTCGATTTCGCCGGTATATATGATAAGGTAAAGGAGCCTGAACTGATTGAATATACTATTGCCGACGGACGAAAAGTGAAAGTGAATTTTGCCGGCACCGGTAATCAAACCCATGTGACGGAAACGTTCGAAGCCGAAAGTGAGCATTCTCTTGAGCAGCAGCAGCAGGGCTGGCAGTCTATTCTCAACAATTTTAAAAAATATGCTGAAAGGAAAACCAACCTGGTTACGTTAACCTTCAGCATTACCATACACGCCCCGGCGAAAAAAGTGTATAACAGCATGCTGGGTGATGAAACTTACCGCCAATGGACATCGGAGTTTGCGCAGGGCTCGTTTTATGATGGTTCGTGGCAGAAAGGATCAACGATTCGTTTCCTGGGACCCGATGATAAAGGCAACCTGCAGGGAATGCTGAGCCGTATAAAAGAAAATATTCAGAACAGATTTGTGAGTATTGAACACCTGGGCGAAATAAAAGACGGAAAAGAGGATTACAGCCATGCATCAGCCTGGGCAGGGGCATTGGAGAATTATACTTTTACAGCTGCCGACGGAAGCACTGTGCTGACTGTTCAAATAGATGTTACAAAAAATTTTCAGCAATACTTCGATGAAACCTGGCCTAAGGCGCTGGCTAAGCTGAAAAGCATCTGTGAAGACTGACTGGTTTTCACAGGAAAATTTTAATCAATTGTTTATGATAAAAGCAAAGGATGTTGACAGCTACATTGCCGCCTGCCCGGCAGCAGTGCAAAAAAAATTGCAGCAGCTGAGACAAACCATAAAAAAAGCGGCCCCTGAAGCTGAAGAAGTCATCAGTTACCAGATACCTGCTTACAAATTTCATGGTATGCTGGTTTTCTTTGCGGCATGGGCCAATCATATAAGCTTGTATCCTGCACCATGGAATGCCGTGGAGTTGAAAAAAGAAATGTCGGCTTACGAGGGTTCAAAAGGCACAATAAAATTTCCACTTGACAAACCACTGCCGCTGCGGCTGATTGCAAAAATGGTTAAATTCAGGATGAAGCAAAACCTGGAAAAGGCAAATGCAAAAGCCATTGCACGGAAAAACAGTTCTAAAAATACCAGGGCGGCAAATTTTATCAAGTATCATAACGATGGCAGCGTTTGGGCCAAAGGCACAATGAGAAACGGATTGCCTGACGGCTATTGGGAATGGTTCCGCAAAGATGGCATCATCCTGCGGTCCGGTTTTTTCAGCAAAGGCAAACAAACGGGGGAGTGGACTACGTATGACAAAGCCGGCAAATTGTATAAAGTGACAAGGATGAAATAAAATTTTCCGAAAAAAAAATCAGTCAACATGGCCAGGGTAAGCACATACCTGAATTTTTCCCGTCATACTGAAGAGGCGTTTAACTTTTATAAATCCATTTTCAAAACCGAATTCACGGCGCCGGGCATCAGGCGTTTTGGCGATAGGCCGTCACAGGAGCCTGTGAGTGAGGAACTGAAAAACCTGGTGATGCATGTGGAGTTGCCCATCACCGGCGGCCATATGCTGATGGGAACTGATGCGCCGGAAGAAATGGGTTTCCAGGTAAATATTGGAAACAATATTTATATCAACCGGGAGCCCGACACTCGTGAAGAAACCAAAAGATTAATTGACGCACTGTCAGCCGGCGGCAAAGTGGAAATGGAGCTGCAGGAGATGTTCTGGGGCGCTTACTTTGGCACCTGTAAAGACAAATACGGTGTGCCATGGATGTTCAATTGCACCAATAAATAATAACTTATTCAAAATTTACAACTATGTCAAAACAATTTTATCCCTGCCTGTGGTTTGATGGCAAGGCCGGTGAAGCCGCAGCGTTTTATTGTTCTGTTTTCAAAAACTCAAAAATTTTACAGGACACACCGATGGTGGTCACCTTTGAAATTTTTGGCAAAAAAATAATGGGATTAAACGGGGGACCGAAGTTTAAAATAAATCCCTCCATTTCCCTGTTTGTTTTGCTGGAGTCAGTGGAAGAAACAAACGCTGCATGGAATAAACTGGTGGATGGCGGCTCGGTATTGATGCCGATAGATAAATATTTCTGGAGCGAACGCTACGGCTGGGTGCAGGACAAATACGGCATGACCTGGCAGGTATCGGTAGTGAACAAGGCCGGTGACCTGCCGAAAATCACCCCTTCAATGCTTTTTACGGGTACACAATTCGGCAAGGCCGAAGAGGCGATGAAACTCTATTGCAGTGTTTTTAAAAACTCTTCTATCCCTGTATTACTGCATTACCCCGAAGGCGATGCGAATGCGGGTAAAGTAATGTATTCGGAGTTCAGGCTGAACGGTTATGATTTAATAGCCATGGATGGCCCCGGCGAACATGCCTATACTTTTAATGAAGGTGTGTCGCTGGTAGTGGAATGCGATGCGCAGCAGGAAATAGATGATTACTGGAATACACTTACAGCAAACGGCGGCGCCGAAAGTATGTGCGGCTGGTTGAAAGACCCCTATGGTGTTTCGTGGCAGATTGTGCCTTCGGTGCTGGGGCAGTTAATGTCCGACCCGGCACGGGCGCCCCGGGTAGTGCAGGCATTTATGCAAATGAAAAAGTTTGACATTGCCAAACTGCAGGAAGCGTAATTAAAAAAAGCTGTGACGAAAAAAAAATTACGTGTTTGCCCCAACGGTCACCGGTATTATAAAAGCAGTGTCCCGATGGCTATCGGGAGTCCTACCTGTCCTGTTTGCGAAAAGGATAAACCTGCTGATGGTTTTCTTTCATTACTTGCTGCCCCGGCACGCCGGGCATTAAAAAATAATGGCATTACCACGCTGGCGCAATTAGCTGAATACAGCGAAAAAGAAATACTGCAGTGGCATGGCATGGGCCCGGCAGCACTGGCTGCTCTGCGGGCTGCCCTGAAAGCAAAAGGCCATTCATTTAAAAAACAATAAAATTGTAATCATTATTTTCACAATAAAAAAATATGAAACCGAAAACCGTCAACATTCTCTACTGGGTATTTACCATCCTGTTTGGTGCATTAATGCTTTACTCTTCTTATTCCAGTATACTGGTAACAGAAGATGCCATCAATTTAATACATAATTACCTGGGCTTTCCTGTTTATTTTATTCCCTTTACAGGCATAGCCAAAACCATTGGCGTAATAGCTATTTTAATACCCGGGTTTGTAAAAATAAAAGAATGGGCTTATGCCGGTTTGTTTTTCGATTTAATTGGCGCTGTTTATGCCAGTATTGCCGTATCCAAAACTTTTGATCCGATGATGTTGTTTATGCTGATTTGGTTTGTACCGGGCATCCTGTCGTATATTTTCTGGAATAAAAAAATGATGCTGGCGAAACCGGCGCAGTAAATAATAGCTGTTCAATTCAAAAAAACCAGGCCAACGCAAAACAGACCAGCGAAACTTACAGACAAGGAACAAGTAAGACAATGGATGAGTAAGCTGAAGCCTGAAATGAAACCTGCAGTAGTAACTGTGAGAAAAATTATTATGTCAGCCAGCACAAAGCTGAATGAAAGAATCAAGTGGAATGCACCCGGCTATTATTATAAAGAGGATATTGTAACCTTCGGCCCGGTGAGGAAAAAAGACCAGGTGCTGCTAGTGTTTCATCATCCCGGTATTGTGAAAGTAAAATCAGGATTGCTGCAGGGAGAGTATAAAGACAGGAGGCTGGCCTGGTTTCATTCATTAAAAGAAATCGATGAAGGGAAAAATGAACTGCAACAGATAATAAAAGAACTGGTGAAGATGCAGCAAACATGAACCCGGGGAAAAAGCATTTGTAAAAATCAATCCATTCACAAATACCGGCCGGCAGAAGCCGGTATTTGTTTTTTGAAACAGCTTTTTCCCTAAATTCGGTTTTCAAATCAGGCTCACCATGGAACTACTCGATATCTCATCCTGGTGGCAGGGGCTTGAAGTTTTTGAAAAAGTGCTCTGGGCCCTTACCATAATTTTTACAGCAGTTTTTTTAATTCAGACCTTGTTTTCAGTTATCGGCGGCGATGCTGATGACGGCACTGCCATTGGCAGTTCCGATGATTATGTAGGCACCGATGCGGGTGTCGGGCACCAGTTTTTTACCGTAAAAAACCTGGTGGCTTTCTTCACCATGTTTGGCTGGGTGGGTATTGCTGCTTACAACAATGGCGCCGGCAAAGCGTTGAGTATCGTGTTGGCGCTTGCAGGCGGGCTTGCCATGGTGCTCATCATGGTTTTTTTACTTAAAAATGTAAACAGGCTGCGTCACAGCGGCACGATGCAGATTAAAAATGCGCTCAACCAGGTTTGCGAAACTTACCTGTTTATTCCCCCAAAGCGAAACGGAATGGGCAAAGTGCATATCCGCATCCAGGGTTCACTGCACGAATTGGATGCTATTACAGATGATGAAATACAGATACCCACCGGTAAAATTGTGAAAGTAATAGGGATAGTGAACGAACAGATTCTTCTTGTAACAGCATCACATTAAACACTGAAAAAACTTTTTTATGGATTATTTCTTAATTGTCATTGCCGTCGCCGTACTGTTTTTATTTATTCTCATCACATCCATGTTTCGCCGGTACAAAAGATGCCCGAGCGACCGGATACTGGTGGTGTATGGAAAAGTTGGCAAAGACGCCGATGGCGCCCGTACTGCCAAATGTATTCATGGCGGCGCTGCATTCATCTGGCCCATTATTCAGGATTATGCCTTTATGGATCTCACGCCCATGTCTATCGAAGTAAATCTGACAGCGGCATTGAGCAAGCAGAATATCCGTGTAGATGTACCTTCAAAATTCACCGTGGGCATATCCACCGAGCCGGGAGTGATGGAAAATGCTGCTGAACGGTTATTGGGTTTGCAAAGAAATGAGATTCATTCCCTGGCTAATGATATAATTCTTGGTCAAATGCGTTTGGTAGTTGCAATGATGGATATTGAAGAAATTATCAGCAACCGTGATAAGTTTTTAAGCAATGTAGCGTCCAACGTGGAAGCGGAATTGAAGAAGGTGGGATTAAAACTCATCAATGTAAATATCACAGATATTAAAGATGAGAGTGGTTACATAATAGCCCTCGGTAAAGAAGCGGCAGCCAAAGCCATCAACGAAGCCAAGATGAGAGTGGCTGAGCAGGAACGCACCGGTGATATTGGTAAAGCCACTGCTGAAAAAGAAAGAGATATCCGCGTGGCGGAAACCGTCCGCGACAGGGATACACAGGTACAAGTGACGATTAAAGACAAAGAAGTGCAGATTGCGCAGGCTAAAAAAGATGAAAACATCGGTAAGGCAGAAGCCGAAAGGGATACCCGTGTTAAAATTGCACAGGCCAATGCCGTAGCCGTGCAGGGTGAGAACTTATCGAAAATTGAAATTGCCAATTCCGATGCCGCACGCCGCGAAAGAGAAGCCGAGGCGCTGAAGAAAGCCGTGGCGGCTGAAAAAGTACAGGCTGCTAAAGCATTGGAAGAAGCTTATATGGCCGAAAAGACAGCCGAAAATGCCCGGGCAGAAAGAGAAAGAGCTTCGCAAAACGCAAACATTGTGGTAGCGGCAGAAATTGAAAAACAAAAACTCATCATCGAAGCACAGGCTGTAGCAGAGCAGACAAGAGAAAGAGCAAAGGGAGATGCCGATGCCATTTTTGCCAAACTGGAAGCCGAAGCAAGAGGTATGTATGAAATACTCACCAAACAGGCCGAGGGTCTTGAACGCATTGTGAAATCGGCAGGTAATAATCCAAAAGATGCTGTGCTCTTGCTGATTGCCGATAAGTTGCCTGAACTGGTGAAACTGCAAACCGAGGCCATCAAGAACATCAAGATTGATAAAGTGACAGTGTGGGAAAACGGGGGCCATGGTGGCGATGGAAAAAATTCAACGGCAAGTTTTGTATCCGGTTTATATAAAGCCGTGCCGCCGCTGAAAGATATTTTTGATTCGGCCGGAATGGATCTGCCCGCTTACCTTGGTAAAAAACAGGAACCCGGTGCAGAGAAATAATGCAATGGACAGTAAAGAAATTTTTCAGCAGGCAGCATGGCATCAATCAGTATCTTTAACCCCAGATGTGTCATGTGGTGATGAAAACATTTTTCCGGCTCAGGATTAGCGTCCTTTTATTTACTTTTTTGCCAGCCATTACTTTTTCCCAGTACATACTGAACGGCTCCGCTACGCAAAACAATTGCAATTGTTATACGCTTACGCCGGCGCTGTTTACCCAGGCCGGCAGTGTTTGGAACAGCAATAAGATAAACCTCAACAATCCCTTTGATTATTGGTTTAATGTTTACCTCGGTTGCCAGGATGCAAACGGCGCCGATGGAATTGTGTTTATACTGCAGCCACTGAGCACAAGTATCGGCGGCACAGGTGAGGGGATGGGTTTCAGCGGCATTTCTCCTTCCATCGGCATTACTCTCGATACATGGCAAAACATCAACCTGAACGATCCGGTTTATGATCACATCAGCATACAGGCAAATGGCAATCCTGCACACGGCAACGACCTGGCCGGACCGGTACAGGCTTCTGCAAGCAGTGATAACATCGAAGATTGCCAATGGCACATCCTCCGTATTTCATGGGATCCTGCTACGCAATGGCTCCGTGCCTATTTCGACGGCGTGCTGCGGGTGGAGGCACAGGTAAATCTGGTTACAGCAATTTTCAATAATGACCCGAATGTGTATTGGGGATTTACTGCAGCCACCGGCGGCGCCAACAACCTGCAGCAGTTCTGCACGGCATTGAATCCCGGCATTATTACAATTCCCAACAATGCAGTTTGTTTTGGCTCTCCCATCACTTTCGCCGACAGTTCGGTTTCTTTTGCTCCCATTCAATCATGGTACTGGAATTTTGGCGACGGCACTGCCAGCACATTGCAAAATCCGCCGCCGCATCTGTATACAGCGCCGGGAGTGTATGAAGTTAAACTTGTCATCACGGGGCTTGACGGATGCATCAGCGATACGCTGCGGAAAAATATTACGGTTGGGACAAAACCTGTATCTGCGTTTGAAGTTTTCGATACCTGTGCCGGCAATGCACCACGGGTAAATGACCTTTCAACAAATGCAGTCGGCACCATCACTCAGTGGACATGGCTGGTGGATGGCGTGGTGGCATCCACTTCTCAACAACCGTTGCTCAGTAATCTTTCAGCGGGAACACACAGCTTGAAGCTGGTGGTGAAAACAAATATCGGCTGTGAATCAGATACGGCTATCGGTAGTTTTGTAATAAAACCGGCGCCGGTTATTGATATGATTGCGCCGGACGGCTGCCTGAATGAAACAATTCAGTTTGCTGCTGTGCAGCTGGACAACGCAACGAGCATTGTACAGTGGACATGGGATTTTGGAAACGGCAATACTTCAGTTCTTCCCAATCCGTCACAATCATTTTTCGTACCGGGCTGGGCATTCATCAGGCTCACAGCTTTGGCTTCCAACGGGTGTTATGCCACACAACTCGATACCGTCAGTATAGAGTATTTAAATGTTTATGCGATGAATGACACCCTTGTAATCCCCAACAGCATAATTAATTTGAATGCAACCTATGGCGGAAATTTCTACGGGCCACGATCCATCACCTGGTGGCCGGCAACAGGACTCGATAATCCCAATACCCTTTACCCGAAAGCGACAATCACTGGCGACATTACTTATACAGTAACCGTGACAAGCAATGCAGAATGTACTGCTTCAGACAGTGTACAAATAAAAGTATTCAAAGGCTCGGCGGTGTATGTGCCCACCGGGTTTACTCCCAATGGCGACGGACGAAATGATTTGCTGAGGGCACTGTATATTGGGATTAAAAAGGTTTATTACTTCAGAGTTTACAACCGCTGGGGGCAGCTTGTTTTCAGCACCACAAACTTAACTGCCGGGTGGGACGGAACCATTAACGGCGTAAAACAACAGACCGGCACGTATGTGTGGATGCTGAAAGCGGAAGACCTGGCCGGGAAGCTGTATGAAATGAAAGGAACTTCAACCTTAATCCGATGATCAAGCTTTTTAAAAGAAGTATCAGCTTTTCATTGCTGATTTTTAATGGTTGTTCAATTATTGCCCAGTTGAAATGGGTAAATGTGGATTCGCTATACCAGCCTTTACCTGCATCATTGCATGTGTATAAAACTACTGACCCGCTGGATGGCAAACCGAACATTGCTTACTACGTGATTGCCGGCCTGGAAGACAAAAAACTTTTGTTTGATGCCGATACAACGCTGAACCGCCGGCTGACGCCGGCACAATTTTACCAGAAAAACAATCAGCCGCTGCTGGTGGTGAACTGTACTTTCTTTTCTTTTCAGTCAAACCAGAATCTGAATGTGGTGGTGAAGGATGGGAAATTGGTTGGGTATAATGTTCATACGATTCCAGGGAGGGGAAAGGATACTTTAACCTATCGTCATCCATTTGGAAGTGCGATTGGTATTACTAAAAAAAGAAAAGCCGATATAGCCTGGCTATATACAGATTCAGCTTATAAATATGCATTTGCAAAACAGTATAGCATTCCATTGGTTAAGGATTCATTTAATTTTTTAAATTTTTCTTCAGTATGGCCGGTAGGGTTAGGTAAAAAAACCAATCCTGAAAACAAAAGAGTAAAATTGAAAGACTTGAAATATTCATTTAAAGAATGGAAAATGAAGACCGCGGTCGGTGGGGGACCCGTTTTATTACAACAAAACGGAATTAATATTTCAAATGGCGATGAATGGAAATTTGCCGGCAATGCCATCACCGACAAGCATCCCCGAACTGCTATGGGCTACACAAAAGATAATAAGCTCATCATTCTTGTTGTGCAGGGCCGGTTTCCCGGCGTGGCGGAAGGCGCTACGCTTACACAGGAAGCGCAAATACTGAAGGACCTCGGTTGCTGGGAAGCTCTCAACCTCGACGGCGGCGGCAGCAGTTGCATGCTGGTAAACGGAAAGGAAACCATCAAACCATCCGATGCCACAGGGCAGCGGGCAGTGCCGGCAGTTTTTCTTATCCGAAAAAAATAATTCTCAGATTGCAAAATGACGGAATTGTGTGTTGGCAAAGCCCCTCCGTTGGGAGGCTGAGGGTGAGTTATTCTTTTTCCCAAACCAAGGCACTTGCTCCCAAAATAGCAGCATGTGCCTCTTTCAAATGACTGATAAGAATCTTTACCTTGTTCTGAAAAACTTTTATCAGGTTTTCTTCCATGCTTTCACGGGTAGGTTTCAGAATCAGTTCGCCTGATTTGGTAAGACCGCCGAAAAGAATAATGGCTTCCGGGCTCGTGGTCATCACCGCATTGGCAAGGGCCAGACCAAGAATTTTTCCTGTGTAATTAAAAACTTCCGTTGCCAGTGCATCGCCTTCAATGGCGGCATCATACACCGCTTTAGAATCCATCTTATCGTGCGGCACTTTGCGCAGCAAACTTTTCTCTTTACTCTTTTCAAGAAATTCAATGGCCGTCAGCCGCACGCCGGTTGCCGATGCATAACTTTCCAGTGAACCTTTTTTACCTGTGCCGGTATGCATTCGGCCATCGGGAATCACAATAGTATGTCCCAATTCCCCGGCAAAACCATCGTGACCGTAAATCAAATGCCCGTTTGCCACAATGCCGCTGCCCACACCGGTGCCGAGTGTAATCATGATAAAATCCTTCATGCCTTTGGCGGCGCCATACATCATTTCGCCGATGGCGGCTGCATTGGCATCGTTGGTAAGGGTAACGGGCAACTGAAATTTATCCGAAATAAGTTTGGCCAGCGGAATGATTCCTTCCCACGGAAGATTCGGGGCGTACTCGATGGTGCCAGTATAGTAGTTGCCGTTGGGTGCACCCACACCGATTCCTTTCATTCTGCCCACACCGCCGGCTTTATCAATTATCTCGCTGACCACCTGGTGCAGCTCATCAATAAACGATTCAACGGTCTTGTGTTTTTTGGTTGACATTTCGCCGGAGAAAAGCACATTGCCGTCGCGGTCAACAATGCCGTACTTGGTGCCCGTGCCGCCGATATCAATGCCAATGGCAAGCGGCGTAACGGAAGGAGGAGTAACCTGTGCTGCCTTTTTTTTTGCCATGAAAATTCTCTTTAGTTCAATTTCCTTGTTTAAATTAATTAATGACCTCCGCCAATCTGCTGGTCAAAATCGAGTCCTTGTTTTTGCAGCACTCTTCGAGTTTGCCAGGCGTGCCATGCCAGGTAAATAAAACAAACAACTGCCACAGTATATGATCCATGAATGCCAACCGTGGTGTCGGCAATAGCACCCTGGAAGGGTGGAATGATAGCGCCTCCAAGAATCATCATGATAAGAAATGCTGAACCTTCTGAAGTGTATTTTCCAAGACCGGCAATGGCCAGTGAAAAAATACAGGGCCACATTACGGAGCAGAAGAGCCCGCCGCTCATAAAGGCGTATGTTGCAATCTGGCCGGTCGTCATCATGCCTGTTATCATAGCTATGGTGGCCAGAACAGAAAGTGTCAATAAAGTTTTCACCGGTTTTTCCTGGCCGAAAAATATTCCGGCTATAACTACGAGAATACAAATAACATAGAGATACAAATCACTTACATCGTTTCCCCTGCCTTTATTTACCAGTAAAACTATTCCAAATGCAATCAGCGGAACCAGTACTGTCATTAACTGGCGGGTTTGTTTTTTCAGGTTGAAAACAGAGATGGCCCCCGTCCACCGTCCTATCATCAAACTGCCCCAGTACAGAGAAATGAAACGGCTGTTGTGCGACTCATCAATATTTCCAAAGGCATCAGTTTTCAGCAAGGCGCCCATATTACTTTGAATGGTTACTTCCACGCCTACATAAACAAAGATTGCAAGCATACCGAGAATAAGCTGGGGATACTTCATGGCGCCCCAGCCTTCTCCGTTTTTACTGGCTGCAGCATAAGAAATAAAAATAAGCGCAAAAACCATGAACAGCGAGATACCGGTCAATGTCAATTTATCAATATCGGCTACCTGGCTTAAAACCACCAAAATTACCAGCCCAAGGGTAAGCGTGGAAAGACTGGTAACAGCTTTCGGGCTATGTTCAACATGTTCATCAAAACCGGTAGTGGGGAGTTTTTTTGAAAAAATAAAAATCAATGCAGCGGCAAAGAATACACCGGCCACAATCAGGTAAAGTGTTTTTATCTGGCTGATGTCAGCCGAGGCTGAAGCGCCTTCTTTTATTGAACCAAACAAGGCAAAACTTACAATCAACGGCCCCAGTGTGGTGCCGAATGAATTTACACTGCCACCAAGATTGAGCCGGTGCGAACCCGTGGATGGGTCGCCCAGCATGATGGCGAAAGGCTGCGCTGCGGTTTGCTGCAATGAAAAGCCCAAAGCAATAACAAACAAAGACCCAAGAATAAAAGGATATGAACCGGAGTTGACAGCAGGTATCATCAGCAGAGCGCCGCCGATGGAAATAAAAAGACCCCAGATAATACCACGCCGGTAACCAATTTTATTCAATATATCAATCTTTGTAATGGAAGTGACCAGGAATAAAACCAATGACCCGACAAAATAGGCGGCATAAAAAGCAAAATCTATCAGTTGCGATTCAAACTGGTTCAGGTGAAAATGGCTTTTGCAGAACGGTATGAAAATTCCGTTTGATGCTGCAATAAATCCCCAGAAAAAAAATACGATGACAAGTGTACTTAATGCACTGTAGTTGGTTGGCTGTTTGGCTGCCTGGTTCATAACAATCGTTTTATTCAGCGATGAAAGTAAAGAATTTTTGAAAGCAAAAATTTTTATATGTCTCTATTTCCTTTCATAAAAACAGCTTATTTTGAATAATATTCCTGTTCACAACACCTGTTAGCACTCCATGGAAATAATTCATGTTTCAGCTGAATGTTATCCTGTAGCCAAAGCCGGCGGCCTGGGCGATGTGGCAGGCGCCTTACCCAAATACCAGAACAAGCTGGGCCATGTGGCCAAAGTAATCATGCCCATGTACCGTACAAAATTTCTTTTAAACAACGAATGGGAACTGGTGCATGAAGGCAGCCAGTATATCGGTCCCCGCTGGTTTCATTACAGTGTTATAAAAGAAAAAACCAACAAACTTGGTTTCGATCTTTTCCTGGTTGACATCAACGGCCTGCTCGACCGCGAAAAAATTTATGGCTACGACGATGATACCGAACGTTTCACTGCATTCCAGGTTGCCGTGTGCGACTGGCTAAGCAAATGGCAGCATTCACCCGATGTCATTCATGTGCATGACCACCAGGCAGCGCTCATCCCTTTCATGATAAAATACTGTTATGCTTTTAATCATTTAAGCCACGTGCCTGCGGTGCTCACTATTCACAATGCACAGTACCAGGGCTGGATGGGCTGGGACAAAAGTTATTACCTGCCGGCCTACGATACATGGAAATGGGGATTGCTGGAATGGAACAAAACCATCAACCCGCTTGCTTCAGGCATCAGGTGTGCCTGGAAAGTAAACACAGTAAGTGAGAGCTACATGGATGAGCTGCGCCACGCAGCCAACGGGCTGGAAGCGCTGTTTGAATATGAAAAAGGAAAATGCAGCGGCATACTGAACGGTATAGATAATGAAGTGTGGAATCCTGAAACAGATGATTTTCTTGCAAAAAATTATTCAATAGAAACGGCGGGTAAAGGCAAGCGGAAAAACAAAAAAGAACTCTGCAAACAGTTTGGGCTTGATGAAGAAAAGCCTCTCATTACTTTCATCGGCCGGCTGGTGGGTGAAAAGGCTGCCGATGTACTGCCCGATGCTATTGCCGCATCGGTATACCAGCATCATGGCAATTGCAATTTTCTGATACTTGGCTCTGGTGAACCGGAAGTGGAAAGCAGGCTGGAGCATGTAAAGCACCAGCTAAATGGATTCATTAATACTTACATTGGGTATAGCGAACCGCTTAGTCACCTGCTGTATGCCGGCGCTGATTTTCTTTTAATGCCCAGCCGCGTGGAGCCTTGCGGCCTGAACCAGCTGTATGCACTTCGCTACGGCACGGTGCCCATGGTGAGAAGTGTAGGCGGATTAAAAGATACGGTGGTTGACTTTGGCGATGCCGGCGGTTTTGGTATCCGGTTTGAGCATCCCTCTGTCTGGGACATTACTTATTCCGTGGGCCGCGCCATTGATCTTTATTATCACAAAAAAGAACAACTGCACGACATGATAAATTTTATGATGGGCATTGACCATTCCTGGGAAAGTTCTGCACAACAATACATATCTTTATACGAGTCGTTGAAATAAACAATAAACTACCTATGGCAATCAGAACTATTACCCACTCAAAAGAAATTCTCAGCGTTATTCTTGGCGGAGGGGCCGGTTCACGGCTTTATCCTTTGACAGCCAGCCGCAGCAAACCGGCCGTGCCGATAGCAGGTAAGTATCGCCTGGTGGATATTCCTATTTCCAATTGCCTGAACAACGGCATCGGCAGAATGTTTGTGTTAACACAGTTCAATTCCGCATCACTCAACCGGCATATTAAAAACACCTATCACTTCAGCGCCTTCAGCAGGGCGTTTGTTGATATACTGGCTGCCGAGCAAACTCCTGATAATCCAACCTGGTTCCAGGGTACTGCCGATGCGGTGAGGCAGGGGTTAAGGCACATTGAAACTTTCGAGAGTGAATACATCCTGATTCTTTCCGGCGACCAGCTTTACCAGATGAATTTTGCCGAGATGCTCGATAATCATAAAAATCTTGGCGCCGATGTTTCTGTGGCCACTATCCCGGTGGGTGAACGGGAGGCGCCGGAGTTTGGTATCCTGAAATCAGCGGAAGGATTGATTACCGCTTTTATTGAAAAACCAAAAAAAGAATTGCTGCCCGAATGGATAAGCGATACCGGTGAGGAAATGAAAAATGCAGGAAGAAATTACCTGGCCTCGATGGGCATATATATTTTCAACCGCAACCTGCTGTTTTCTTTTTTGCAGAATGAATTTAAAGACGCAACCGATTTTGGCAAGGAAATCATTCCTCAATCAATAAAAAAATACAAAGTGGCAAGTTACCAGTATACTGGTTACTGGACCGATATCGGGAATATTCATTCCTTCTTTGAAGCCAACCTCGATCTGACAAAAGATATTCCGCTGTTTAATCTTTTCGACAGCGACCAGACTATTTACACACGCAGCCGCATGCTGCCGCCGGCAAAAATCAGCGGCACCACCCTGGAGAAAACGCTGGTAGCCGAAGGCTCCATCATCAATGCATCACGCATTGAAAACTCAGTCATCGGCATCCGCTCCCGTGTGGAGCATGGCACCACGCTGGTAAGCACTTACATGATGGGTAGCGATTATTATGAAACCCTGGCCGAAATAAACCAGGCAAAGGAGAGAGGCATCCCGCTGCTGGGCATCGGCAACCGCTGTTATATCCGCAATGCCATTATTGATAAAAATGTCCGTATCGGCGATGATGTGCGCATCAATGGCGGTCCACATCTTGAAAACAAAGACCACTCGCTCTACACGGTAAAAGACGGGATAGTAGTAGTAAAGAAGGGGGCTATCATTCCCAACGGATATGTAATCAGCTGAGGCCGGAGGACTGAGGTTGGATGCCTGATGTCGGAAGTCTGATGTCTGATTTGAAATTTAAAAATATGTGGTTTCAGATACCGGGCTTGCATCTTCTGACTTCCGATGCCGACCGCAAGCGTCGGCACTTCCGACTTCTGATTTCTGGCTTCTGATTTCTTCCTATCTTCCGAAATAATTTTATACGATTGTTATGTCAACTGCTTATACGGGTGCAAAGCCAAAACTCAGAATTTCTGAAATCATCAACATGAGTGTTGGTTTCTTTGGTATTCAGTTTGGTTGGGATTTGCAAAGGGCTAACATGGGACCGATATACGATGTGCTGGGCGCCAATCCTGATGAAATACCGCTTCTTTTTTTGGCAGCTCCATTGACTGGTTTGATAGTTCAGCCTATTGTAGGTTATCTGAGCGACAAAACCTGGCACCCAACGTGGGGGAGAAGAAGACCCTATTTTTTTATCGGAGCAGTGTTAAGTTCCATTGCTCTTGTCTTTATGCCGCACAGTCCCGTGTTATGGATGGCAGCCGGTTTATTGTGGGTACTCGACACTTTCGGTAATGTGGCCATGGAACCCTTCCGTGCTTTTGTTGCCGATAAATTACCCGACAGCCAACTCAACCGCGGTTTTATAATGCAAAGCCTGATGATAGGACTTGGCGGCAGCATTGCATCTGCCTTGCCGTGGTTGATGCGCAACTGGTTTAGTTTGAAAAATACCGCTGCAGAAGGAATCATTGCTGATAATGTGAAATTCTCTTTTTATATCGGCGCTTTTTTCTTTTTATCCGCTGTGCTTTATACGGTTTTTACTTCAAAAGAATATCCGCCTTCCGATATTAGGTATAAAGAAAAAGTGAAGGAGAGCCGTAAGGGATTTGGGGGTGGTGTTCGGGAAATTTTTTCTGCTATCGCCAACATGCCGCCACGTATGCGCATTATTGCCCTTGTTCAGTTTTTTACCTGGCCGGGTTTGTTCCTTATGTGGTTTTATTATTCGGTGGCGGTTGCTTACAATGTATTTGGAGCTAAAACCGATACCGAATCCGCCTTTGGTGACGGCAGAGATTTTGCCGGGCTTACATTGTCTTATTACAATGTAGTCACTTTTGCATTTGCCTTCATTCTTCCTTTCATTGCCGACAGGCTTGGGAGGAAATTGACTCACTCAATTTGTTTGCTTGCCGGAGCAGCAGGTCTTATAACAGTAGCTTTTGTAACCGATAAATACATGCTGTTCGGATGTATGACGGGAGTGGGAATTGCATGGGCAAGCATTTTATCAATGCCTTACGCTATGCTGAGTGGCGTATTGCCCGCCAGCAAGATTGGAATTTATATGGGCATATTTAATTTCTTTATTGTTTTGCCCGAAATCATTGCTTCACTCGGTTTTAAATGGGTGATGAATAATATGCTGAACAATGACCGCATGCTTGCCGTACAGGTGGGCGGCTACCTGATGATTCTGGCAGCTCTTATATGTTTCTTTTTCATAAAAGAAAAAAAGCTTGGCAAAACTGATGAGACGACTACTGCAGAAATGGAAATTCTTGAGCAACGTTCTGTTTAAAATGAATCACTATGAAAAAATTTCTTCTTGTTCTCTATTCCTTGTTCCTTGTTCTTTATTCCTTATTTGCCCAGGATGTTTATCCCACGCACTGGTGGGTAGGCATGAAAAACCAAAACCTGCAACTGATGATCCACCGGGATAGAGTAGGGCAGGAAAAAATTTCAATGATCCCTTATCCGGGTGTAAAACTTCTGAAGCAAACCAAAGCCGAAAATCCCAACTATTTTTTTATTGACCTGCAGATAAATGCCGCGGCCAAACCGGGAAAAATAAAATTCCGCATTGACAACCTGCAATCGCCGGAAGCTGTTTCCTATAAAATATTTGAATACGAACTCAAGCTCCGCCATCCCCAAAACGGCAAATCAAGAATCAAGGGCGTCACCTCTGAAGACCTCATTTACCTCATCATGCCCGACCGCTTCAGTAATGGCGATCCGTCGAATGATTTTTTTGCTGACATGCGTGACACGGGTCATGACCGCAACAATCCCTTTGACCGGCACGGCGGCGACCTGCCGGGTGTGCAAAATCATCTCGGCTACCTGCAAGACTTGGGCGTTACCGCTATCTGGATGACACCGGTGGTGGAAAATGATATGAGCCGCACCCAGGAGGGCGGAGTGAGCCGCAGCACTTATCATGGCTATGCGTTTACCAACCAGTACCAGGTTGACAGAAGATTAGGAGGGAATGAAGCCTATAAAAAACTGGTGGATGCTGCCCATGCAAAAGGAATGAAGATTATCCAGGATGCCGTATATAATCATATTGGCAACGATCATTGGTCGTTTCGTGACCTGCCGATGAAGGACTGGGTAAATCAATGGCCGGTATACACCAACACTTCGTACAAAGACCAGCCGCTGGTGGATCCTTATGCCTCAGCAACGGATAAAAAAGTTTCGGTTGATGGTTGGTTTACCCCTTTCCTCGTTGACCTGAACCAGCGCAATCCCTATGTTTCCAATTTTCTTATTCAGTATGCCATCTGGGCCACCGAAGAATTTGGCATTGACGGCTGGCGGGTAGACACTTATTTCTACAGCGACCCGGCTTTTCTGAATAAAGTAAATGATGCTTTGCTGAAAGAATTTCCAAAGCTCACCATATTTGGCGAAGCCTGGGTGCAAAACGTAACCAACAGCGCTTATTTCTGCCAGAACAATATCAATGCTCCTTTTAAACACAATTGCCAGGGTGTAACTGATTTTCCATTTTTGTTTGCAGCTCTTGATGCTCTGAACCAGCCTTACGGATGGAATGAGGGTGTAAACAGGCTCTACCAGGTGCTGGCGCAGGACCTGCTTTACAAAAACCCGATGCGCAACTGTATCTTCCTGGACAATCATGACCTGGACAGGTTTTATTCCGTAGTGGGGGAAGATTTGGCAAAGTTTAAAATGGGGATGGCGCTGTTGCTGACCATGCGTGGCATTCCTCAAATTTATTACGGCGATGAAATTCTGATGAAGAATTTCAAAAACCCAAGCGATGCGGAAGTGAGAAGGGATTTTCCCGGTGGCTGGCCCGGCGACCCGGTAAATAAATTTGAAGCGGCAGGACGAACAGCGCAGGAAAACGAAGCGTTCAATTACATAAAAACCTTTGCCAGCTTCCGTAAAAATTCATCCGCCATCAAAACCGGCAAGCTGATGCAGTACCTGCCGCAAAGCGGCGTGTATGTTTATTTCCGTTATGACGATAAGCAAACCGTGATGTGTGTGATGAATACTAACGCATCGGCATCCACCATTGACTTATCAAGATTTCAGGAAAGAGTGAAAGATTTTACAAAAGCGTACGATGTGGCCACGGGAAATGTTTTTACTCTTGAACCTACACTGACGCTGGGGGGGAAGTATCTGCTGGTGATGGAGCTTCGATAAACCTATAAGGTTTGCAGCGCTGCATTTGCCGCCCGATAAACCTATAAGGTTTGCAGCGCTGCATTTGCCGCCCGGCAAACCTTATAGGTTTTATTCTATTCAAGAATAACAGCATTTTTTGGAACTATGGGTTGCTGATGAAATTGTTTGTATAGTTCAATTCCGCCAAACCATTCCAGAATTTCATCTTTGCAAATCCAGGTTTTTGCATGGCTTAGCATTAGCTGATATGAAGACCACTTCCAGTCCTCTATCTTATTACAATACTTATGATGTACTGCATTTTTATGTATGTAAAAAATGGTTGAAGTATATTGGGTTGACTCTTCCACTTCTACCCGACGCAAATAATCAATAAATAAGGCGCCTTTCCGGTTAAACATTTTATTAAATGCTTTTGTATAACTGTTCAGCCAGTTGGAAAATCGTTCCATAATAAAATCCGAAACAATCTCCGGATGAAATTCTTTATTGTATTTTTTTTCAGAAAAATGCCGGGCAATAGTATTGAAATCTTTAACCCTGACAAGAAAATGAAGGTGGTTTGGCATTAAACAATATGCAAATGTATCAACTACCGGGTAAACGTGTTTTTGATATCGTTGAAGAGAAAAGCGGTAGTTATCATCTATCCTGAAAAGTTTTTCATTTCCGACTGCATGACTGATGATGTGATAATAATGGCCGGGGATAAGTTGTTTGTGATAATCAGGCATGATGTAAATTACATTTTTTTTAAAAAACCTATAAGATTTGCAGCGCTGCCTTTGCCACCCGGCAAACCTTATAGGTTTAATTCAAACTTTATGTTGTCGCCCGGTAAACCCAAAGGGATTCGTTTTTCTTTTTGCCAAATAAATAGTTTTTCTTTTTAATTTACAGTATGAGTACTAAAAAGAAACCCCATGATGCGGCTGCGAAAAATGCAGCTTTGGCAGAATCCAATAAAAAGCCCACCCGGAAAAAGTATGAAGAACAGCATTTCGTTGATACCACAAAGCCCGTCTGGAACTATTCGATGTTGACTGATGAAGAAGTGTCCAGCTTTCAGCAGGGCACACATTATACTTTGTATAAAAAATTCGGCTCGCATTCCATACAGGTAAATGATGTGTGGGGTATGTACTTCTGTGTATGGGCGCCGAATGCAACATCGGTTTCCGTGGTCGGCAATTTCAACGACTGGCAAAAGCGGCGGCACGAATTGTATCCCCGCTGGGACAAAAGCGGCATCTGGGAAGGGTTTATTCCCGGTTTTAATCTTGGTGAAGTTTACAAGTATCATATTGTGGGGTATAAAAAACGGGAGCAGGATAAAGGCGATCCGTTTGCCAATTTCTGGGAAAAACGTCCGCTTACCGCTTCCATCACCTGGGATATGTATTATGAATGGCAAGATGAAGAATGGATGAAGCACAGAAAAAAACACAATTCGCTGGATGCACCCTGCAGCGTATATGAAGTGCATCTAACAAGCTGGCAGCGCCCTGATAAAACCAATGAGGAGTCGTATAATACGTACGACCAGATACGGGAACGGCTGGTTCCTTATGTAAAAGAAATGGGATTTACGCATGTAGAGCTCATGCCTGTGATGGAGCATCCCTTCGATGGCAGCTGGGGTTATCAATGCACCGGTTATTTTGCAGCCACATCCCGCTTTGGCGATCCGCAGGGATTGATGCGCCTCATTGATGCTTTTCACCAGGCAGGTATCGGTGTGATTCTCGACTGGGTGCCTTCGCATTTTCCTTATGATTCGCATGGCCTGTTTATGTATGATGGCACGCATACTTTTGAATATGCCGATATGCGCAAGGGATTTCACCCCGACTGGAATAGCTATATTTTTAATTATAAAAGAGGAGAGGTAAAATCATTTCTCATAAGCAGCGCCCGGTTTTGGTTCGATGTGTTTCATATTGACGGCATCCGTGTGGATGCGGTTTCATCCATGCTAAAACTGAATTACTCAAGAAAACACGGACAGTGGGAGCCCAACGAATTTGGCGGCGACGGCAACCTCGAGGCCATAGCATTTGTAAAAGACCTGAACGAAACTATTTACCGCGACTTTGCCGATGTGCAAACAATTGCTGAAGAAGCCACCGACTGGCCCGGTGTAAGCAAACCCACCTGGCAGGGTGGCCTGGGGTTTGGAATGAAATGGATGATGGGCTGGATGCACGACACACTCGATTATTTTAAAATAGACCCTGTCTACCGGCAGTTTCACCAGGATAAGTTTTCATTCAGCATGATGTATTTCTATGATGAAAATTTCATGCTGCCGCTGAGCCATGATGAAGTGGTACACGGCAAAAGTCCCATGCTGTATAAAATGCCCGGCGATGAATGGCAGAAGTTTGCCAACCTGCGCCTTCTTTATACATATATGTGGACACATCCTGGTGCCAAATTATTATTTATGGGTGGTGAATTTGGCCAAACCAGTGAATGGAATTATACATCGGAACTCGACTGGCACTTGCTGCAATTCGACAGTCACCGCCTGCTGAAAGATTGTGTAGCTGACCTGAACAGGCTACTGGTAAATGAACCTGCGCTTCATCAAAATCAGTTCAACATTTATGGGTTTGAATGGGTGGACCTGAACCACAGGGCTGAGTCGGTAATCAGCTACAGACGTAAGGGAAAAAAGAAAGCCGATGATCTTTTAATTGTACTGAACCTGACACCGGTTGTAAGGAATAATTGGGAGATTTACGTTCAGAACAAGGCATTTACGAAGGAGATTTTCAATTCTGACTCAGTAAAATATTGGGGTACCGGAAACGTTTATAACCCGGGGGAATTGAGGTGTGAATTAACCGATAAAGAACATAAATGGTACAAACTAACCCTGAATCTGCCCCCGCTTGCAGCCATTGTTTTAAAATAAAAATGCAGATTATTTTACCTGGCAAAAATTAATTAAAGGAAATACTGTGATTTCACGGCATAACGAATTATTTTTGAAGGCTAACCGTTTATAAAATCCAAACAGACCCTATGAAGTTATATCTACTCACCATCTTATTCTTTGGAGTTGCTTCCGCAACTTTCTCCCAAACCGACAGTGCGGATTATTTTTTCAGTAAAGCGATGCACGAAAAAGAAGCCGGCCGCAGGCTTGAGGTTTGGAAAAATCTTGACAAAGCTTATAAGTTCAAACCCGATGACAAACTCATCATCACCGAACTTGCAGGGATACTTCTCGACCTGCGCAAATATGCACAAGCAAGAGAAATGTTTCAGAAACTGGAACAAATGGGGGATAATTCTGCAGCACTGTATAAGCAACTTCTCACACTTTGTTTTAATACCAAGCGGTTTGATGATGCCCTGCTGTATGCTGGCAAGCTGAAAAAAGCCGACCCCGCTGAGAAAGTGAGTTTTTATATAGGCAAAATTTACTACGACAGGGATGATTACGGCGAAGCAATAAAACACCTGCAGATGGCAGAGAAGGAAGATCCGCAGAATGCCGAAGCTCCTTACCTCATCGGCCGCAGCTATGCCGATATGATGAATTATAAGCTCGCTGTTCCTCATTTTCAAAGAGCCATTGCCCTCGATACGTCAAAAAACTACTGGATATATGAGCTGGGGCTTGTCTGCTATGCCATGAATGCCGATAAAGAGGCGCTGAAGTATATACAACTAGCGGGAGAAAGGGGGTATAAAAAAGATGATGATTACATGGAAAACCTCGGCGTGGCTTACCTGAATACAGGTAACATGGAGGATGCACTTAAAATTTTTAATACCATCCTTGTAAAAAAGCCCAGCGACCTGAATATCCTCAATATGATTGCCGAGGCATATTATTATTCCGGCAAATACCAGCAGGCTATAGATTATTGGGATAAAATACTTACTTACGACAAGACCAACGCCCAGAGTCTTTATATGATTGGCATGAGTTACCAGAAAAAAGGTGAAAAGGAAAAAGGGGTAGCACTATGCGACAAGGCAATTGAAATGGACCCGAGTTTATCTTTATACAAGCAGAAGAAAATGCAGATGGGCCTGTAACATGTTTATCCAAAAAAAACTGAAACCTCCACACAGTCGTGGAGGTTTTTTATTTGCAAAAAAAATTCTGATATTGATTCTGCTACATTCTCTCCGGCGCTTTTATACCCAGCAGGTTCAAGCCGGAAGCAAGCACGTTGGCTGTCATTTCGCACAGCATCAGCCGGAGTTGTTTCTTTTCTTCCGATTCAGCATGTAGAACCGGATGTTCTGTGTAAAAAGTATTAAAAGTTTTCGCCAGCTCAAAAACGTAAATAGCAACTACGGACGGATTATGTTCTGCAGCCGCCTGTTCAACAATTGCTGTAAATTGTTCCAGCTTTACAATAAGCGCTTTTTCTGATTTAAGCAAGTTCCTTGTTCCAGACTCCTGATTCCAAACTCCTGACGCCTTTCTCAAAATAGACTTAATCCTTGCATGTGTGTATTGCACAAACGGCCCGGTGAAGCCATGAAAATCTATTGACTCCTCGGGGTTAAATATCATTCGCTTTTTCGGGTCAACACGAAGCAGGAAAAATTTTAATGCGCCCAGCCCAAGGGTGTTGTACAGTTCCTGTAGTTCTTCAGCAGAAAAATCTTTCACCTTGCCCAGTTCTTCGGTATGCTTGCCGGCAATGGAAACCATTTCATCCACCAGGTCGTCGGCATCCACCACGGTACCTTCACGGCTTTTCATCCGGCCGGTGGGCAGTTCCACCATGCCATAGCTCAGGTGGTATATACCTCCGGCTCCGGGTAACTTTAGTTTTTCAGCAATCAGTTTTAAAACTTTGAAATGATAATTCTGTTCGTCACCCACCACGTAAATGCTTTCATCGGGTTTGTATTCTTTAAACTTCTGTTCGGCGAGGCCGATGTCCTGCGTGATGTAAACTGAAGTGCCATCCTTGCGCATCACCAGTTTTTCATCCAGCCCGTCGCCTGTCAGGTCAATCCACACACTGCCGTCATCTTTTCTAAAAAAAACACTTTTGTCCAATCCCTGCTGCACAATGTTTTTTCCCAGCAGGTAGGTATCGCTTTCGTAATAGATTTTTTCAAAATCGCTGCCGATGCGCTGGTATGTCACATCAAAACCTCCGTACACCCAGCCGTTCATTTTTTTCCAGAGCTCAACCACATTCCTGTCGCCGGCTTCCCATTGCCGCAGCATTTCTTTTGCCTCGTGCATAATGGGAGTATGGTTGCGGGCAATCTCTTTTATATGTTCTTTTGCTTTTGCAATTTTTTCTTTGTCGGTCTCTTTTATCAGTACCCGGATTAAAATTTTCAATTCCTCCAGTTCTTCGCCTGCAAAAGCCGACAAATCGTTTCGTTCAATCTGTTCGATCAGCGGCTGGGCTTGTGTCTTCAGATCATTTTCAAACATGACATAATAATCTCCTACAAAATGATCGTCTTTGATGCCTGTTGACTGCGGTGTTGCACCGTGGGCATATTTAGTCCATGCCAGCATGCTTTTGCAGATATGAATGCCGCGGTCGTTCACGATACAGGTTTTCACTACATCACAACCGTTGGCTTTAAGTATTTCGGCAATGCTCCAGCCGAGAAAATTATTCCGGAGATGACCGAGGTGCAGCGGTTTGTTGGTGTTAGGAGAGGAGTATTCCACCATCACTCTTCTGCCGGTAGAATTCTTTTTTCCATAATGAGGGTCAGCAAAATTCGTTTGAAGGAAATCTTTCCAGTACGCATCGGCAATGCAGAGGTTTAAAAAACCCTTTATCACGTTATATGCTGCAAACAGGCCGGTATGATTTTTTACCAGCCATTCGCCAATTTCTTTTCCCAATATCTCCGGCGGTTTTTTCAGTTGTTTTACAAAAGAAAACAATACCAGGGTATAGTCGCCTTCAAACTCCGGTTTGGTTTCATTTACCTGGATGTCTTTTGCATCAATAGTTAATCCATAAAGTTTTTCCAATGCTTCTTTTGAAACCTGTCTTATTTTTTCTGTTGTACTCATTGCTTTGTTATCCATTCTTTTGGCGGTTGCAAAAATAACGTATTCCGGCTGCGTGGAAGAGGAGAATATGCAAGATAAAGGCTTCCCGAATCAACGCCCTGTTATGTGCATCATGCGCTGATAAATTGCCACTGAAGCACAGAAACAATGAATGCGCCGATTGTAAACTTCAATCCCCGTTGCACCGGTCAAAAGCAACCAGTATCTTTGTCGCTTCATGAAACGGATTGTTTACAGTGCAAAAGACCGCATCATCCTGCTGATTGATTTCTTTTATTCCTTTTTCGGCAAGGTGATGGACAGGCAAACTTTCCGCTATGCGGCCAGCGGCGGCAGCAATACATTGTTCGATATCCTGCTTTATACTTTTACACACAATATTATTTTGCAGAAAAAAATTGTTTACATCGGGACAATTGCCATCAGTCCGCACATCGCGGCTTTCCTGTTTACCTTTCCCGTTACTTTTCTCAGTGGTTTTTTCCTGATGCGTTATGTGGTGTTTCCTGAATCGGCTGCCACGCGGAAGCGGGTGCAGATGACAAAATACCTGACGGTGGTTTTCATCTGCATTCTGCTGAATTATGGTTTCCTGAAATTGTTTGTGGAAGTGTTTGACTGGTGGCCGCTGCCGGCAAAAATAGCCACCACTTTTTTTGTAGTCAGCTTCAGTTATTTTTCACAAAAGCGGTTCGCATTCAAGTCAAGCGTGTCAGAAGCCAAAATCAGTTGAGTCTATATGGATAGCCAGGTCTCCAACGGCCCGGCAGCGTACTATGAAATATTCAGACAAAGGATAAAATCCGGCTATTTTCATGTCATCTATTACTCCGGTGCTTTTCACACCTTTTATCCATTCTTTATTGAGCTGTTGGGCGATTAATGTTTTTGCCGTTTCCACGTAGTTTGAAAGATCAAACCTTGCAGCACGGCTTAGTTCATTTGTGATGCGGCGGCTGAAAAGCCAGTCGGCCGTTTTCAGCAACAGGTTTTTTGTTTTTATGTCAAAATCAATTTCCCGTATTTCAATCATGCGGCTGTTTTCATCGTAATGCGGCCTGCCGGTGAACCAGGCGATACCCTCGTTGCTGCCACTGAAGCTCATCTTGATGATAAGTTTTTCGTTGCCCGAACCATAGATACGGCAATCCTGCACAACAATATTTTTTTTCATCTTCCCTTTTTCAAAGTCAAATTGCTTCCCTTTAATCTGGCTGTTCAGGATATTGTTGAGTGAATCGTAATTCAGCACCGCATCAAGAAAAATGGTGAAGCCCGGACGGGCAATTGAATTATCCAGGTTCGGAACCAGGGTGAGCAGTTCCTGCGGTTTCTCAAAACGGATTAATGGTCTTGCCGTCATACCCAAAAAGATATTCAGCGTATCGTTGCGGGCAAAAAGTGAATTCACTTTTATCTTTTGCGGATTAATCTGCAGCCATCCCAGGTTGTAAATATTATAGGAAGCTGAAAGCCTGTTCCAGATATGCTGCACCTGCGGTTTCATATCCACTACACCAAAGGAATCCTCCATTGTTTTTTTTGCCAGGTCCAGTTCTTCCTTCAGGCCACTCATCACCTGGCCGGTTATGTCGGTGCCAAAAAAACAAACGGTACATTTATCAATAGGCTGCGGTTCTTGTCTTTTAATGGTCAGTTTGATTTTATAATCAGGCAATAGGGTTATGCTGTTTGTAAAATCAACCCGCACCCGTCGTTCGCCTTCATCGAATCCGCACCGGCAGGGCGGCGTCCACGGCGAAAGCACTGTGCCGCCGATGCATGCACGGGTGCTGCCGATGATTTTATAATAACCGGTAAAGCCGATGTTCATCGAATTGCCCGTAGCAGTAATCTGCAGGGGCCCGCGCCGGAAATGATATTTGTAGCGGTTGGCGCAATCCGGCATTATCCAGACGTCGGGCCAGTTGGGCGAAGTAAAAACCGTGTCCACATTTTTTTCAGCCAGCAGGTACAGCGGTTTCAGATTTACCCGTACAGGCACATTTATTTCCGACTCCGGCAGCGAGTCCAGGCGGAAATTTGTTTTTGAAAGAAAAGGTTTGTCAGGAATAATTTTTTTTGAACAGGAGGCAAACGTCGCTGTTAAAATCAGCAGGCTCAGTATTCCTTTTCCGTTCCGGTTCATAGATGCCGCTAAAATAACGAATGAGCGGAAAAGGAATTGCGGAATACTACTTTGTATTTCCGGGTTTTACATTTCTTTAGGCTGTGTCATGCTGAACCAGTTGCCGCACCCGTCGGTGATGATGGCTTCGATGCCATAAAACTGTTCTTTGGGTTCCGATTTAAACACGACGCCTTTTGCCTTCAGTTCTTCATAAGTGGCGCGGCAGTCAGACGTGTACATGGCGCCGGCGCCCATCACGCCTTTTTCAAGCAGAAAATTAAGCGCCTTGTTTACATCTTCTTCAAAACCGTTGACTCCATTTACAGGAAATAAAACGATTTCCAGGTCGGGCTGTTCCGGCGGGTTTACCGTCAGCCAGCGAAAGCCATTGTCCATCGTGGCATCGGTATTTACTTTGAAACCGAGTTTGGTTACATAAAAATCGTAGGCCTTGTTCTGGTCACTGACAAAGATGGAAGTGTGGGAAAGTTTCGTAATCATAAAATAATTTTTAGAAAGTAAAAATAAAGCCTGCATTGGCAGATGTCTTATCCAATCTTGCTTTTAATAAAAAATGATAGGTAATCAGCAATCAGTAATTCCCTGGTTTCGGGTTACGGGTCCAACTTATACGAATCAATAAAACAATGCGGGATAAATTTTTTCGGCTGTTGTTTGGCTTCCTGTTTTTTCAGCCAGGCCATATTGCGGTAATACGTAGGAGCAAAGCCGATTTCTTTTTTAAATAAGGCGCTGAATGAACCGATGCTTTCAAAACCTACTTCGTTACACACTTCTGTCACGGGTTTGTTTTCGGCCAGCAGGTCTTTGGCTTTTTCCAGCCGTTTGCGGGTAAGGTATTCATGCGGCGTTTTGCGGTAAATGCGCCGGAACAGCCGGTGAAAATGAAATTTTGAAATAAAAGCTTTCCGCGACACCACATCCAGGTCAATCGGCTCATGATAGTTTTCGTCAATAAAGAGTTTGGCGTTCACTATCCGTAAGTAGGTATCGTTAGTCAGGTTCATGAGTTGCTGGTTGCTGGCTCGCCTGCTAAAGCTTTAGCGAAAGCAGGTTACTGGTTCCTGGTGAGTCCTCCGAAGCCCCGAACATTCCAGGCGCAGGAGGGTTACAGGTTATTGCAGGCAGCGTGTTTCTTTTTTGCTTCCTGCCCATGGCCGATTATATGCTTATATCCCTTTTACTTTCCTTCTTTTCTCTTTCCCCTCTTTAAACTCTTAGCTAAATATTCCGGGGGTTTTTCCATCCTTTACCCAGCCTTGCCAATGTTTCTTTTATTCTTTCCGTTCTTGTTTCCTCTTGTTTGGCGGTAACCACCCATTCGATGTATTCTTTTTTGTTGGTAAACGAAAGGGTGTTGAAAAACGCAGCCTGCTTTTTATTCTTTTTTAAAATAGTTGCCAGGTCATCCGGTAGTTTCACTTCTTTTGTCTGCGGGTTCACCCAGTTGAAAATTTCACGTTCCGGTTTTGGTTTTGCTTCTTTTCTCCTGTCTTCATCCGTTTTAGCCCGCAAACCAAACACACTCCAGGTATCGTCAAAAGAAATCAGGCTGATCCATGTCAGCTTATCGTTTTCGGCCATCAGGCAATCCCAGCCTTTGTCTCTTGTCAGGTCGGTCTGAATTTTTGATGTGCCTTTGGGGTAATACACCCACACAATCACGCCGGGCTTCAGCAGTTTCATCATCCGGCTCATTTCTTTTTCCAGTTGCGCCCGGTTCATTACAAACCAGTGAAGCTGGTTATAGTCTTTGGCAGTGTCGGTAATTTTTACACCGGGTGGCAACCCTTTAAGTCCCTTTTTAAAATCAGCGGGAGCATTCAGGGTAAGCAGCGTATCGCTGGTTTTTATTTTCAATTTTTCAGAAATTGAAGTGGGCATATCCGTTGGTTTTTTCCAAAAGTAAATATCCGCAATTGGCGGCATTTATCGAAAATTGCTAAATGCTTTTGATGATATAAAAAAGCATGAAGAAGCAGACTATTAATTTTAAAAAGGAACCCATCAAAAAACCCACAAAGGAGCCAAAAGCAGCTTTTAATGATTTTTTTGAATCCTGGCTGGCAATCATCTCGCCGATAAATGCGCCGGCAAATGGCCCGATGATAACACCCCATGGCCCCAGCCAGAAGGCGGCCAGGAAACCCAGGGTGCATCCCCATACTCCGTATTTAGTTCCACCAAACTTTTTAGTGCCCCAGATGGGTATGAGATAATCAAGCACAAGAGACAAAACAACGATGCCTGCAAAAATTAAAAGAAACTCTGTACTGAAAGGATTGGGATCCCTCAATTGCTGGAGCAGCAAACCGATATATGCAACCGGTGGACCCGGCAGTAAGGGGAGAAGGCTGCCGATAACAGCCAGTGCACATAAAATTATTCCGAGGATGATCCAGAGCAAATCCATTTATTAATTATAGTTGTGGTTTGAAGTTAGGCATTTCAGGGGTTTTATTATTGCCCTTTAGCGGTTGTGATCAAAAAATGCTCCGAAGGCTAAATAAAGAAAGCCTGGCCGGATGACCCGGTCAGACGGGGGACTATTCAAAAATTTAGTCAGGGAATATTAACGACAAACAAAAAACTATAAACCAAAAACTCCTGTCTGCCAATTTTGCACTAAACTCACAGATGGCACTATCATTGACTATCAATACTGAACTCTTTAAAATCAATTTTATATGGCAAAGATTATAGGAATAGACCTTGGCACTACCAATAGCTGTGTGGCAGTAATGGAAGGCAGCGAGCCCGTAGTGATTGCGAATGACGAAGGCCGCCGGACTACGCCATCTGTAGTGGCTTTTCTTAAAAATGGCGAACGCAAAGTGGGTGACCCCGCCAAGCGCCAGGCCATCACCAACCCGCAAAACACCATCATGAGTGTAAAGCGTTTTATGGGGCGCCGACACGATGAGGTGACCGAAGAAATGACCCACTGGAGCTATAAGGTGGTAAAAGGTGACAATAATACCGTACGAATTGACATTGAAGGCCGGCATTATACACCGCAGGAAATTTCGGCCATGGTGCTGCAAAAAATGAAAAAAACGGCTGAAGATTATCTCGGCCACGAAGTGCATGAGGCCGTGATTACCGTGCCCGCTTACTTCAACGATGCACAGCGCCAGGCTACGAAAGAAGCTGGTGAAATAGCCGGGCTGAATGTTCGTAGAATAGTGAACGAGCCTACAGCTGCAGCGCTTGCTTATGGTCTTGACAAAGGGAAGCATGATCAGAAAATTGCCGTTTTCGACCTTGGTGGCGGCACTTTTGATATTTCAATACTTGAGCTGGGCGAAGGTGTGTTTGAAGTGAAGAGTACAAATGGCGATACTCACCTCGGCGGCGATGACTTTGATAAAGTGGTGATGGACTGGCTGGCCGAAGAATTTAAAAAAGAAGAAGCGATTGACCTGCGCAAAGACCCCATGGCCCTGCAGCGCCTGAAGGAAGCTGCCGAAAAAGCAAAGATTGAGCTGAGCTCATCTTCAGAAACTGAAATTAATCTCCCTTACATAACAGCTGTGGATGGCGTACCCAAGCACCTGGTGAAAAAACTGAGCCGGTCAAAGTTTGAACAGCTGGCAGACAACCTGTTTAACCGCTGCCTGAAGCCCTGCGAGCAGGCATTGAAAGATGCAGGTATGAGCACCTCGCAGATTGATGAGGTAATACTGGTGGGCGGCAGCACCCGCATACCCAAAGTGCAGGAGTTGGTAGAGAAATTTTTTGGTAAAAAACCACACAAAGGAGTGAATCCCGATGAAGTGGTGGCTGTAGGCGCTGCCATCCAGGGTGCCGTGCTCACCGGCGAAGTGAAGGATGTGCTATTGCTGGATGTAACACCTCTTAGCCTCGGCATTGAAACCCTGGGTGGAGTGATGACCACACTTATTCCAAGCAATACGACAATACCGACAAAAAAGTCCGAAATTTTTTCCACGGCCAGCGATAACCAGCCCGGTGTGCAGATTCATGTGTTGCAGGGCGAACGCAGTATGGCGAAGGACAACAAGAGTCTAGGAATTTTTAACCTCGACGGTATACCGCCTGCACCGAGAGGACTGCCGCAGATTGAAGTGATTTTCGACATTGACGCCAACGGCATACTGCATGTGACGGCAAAAGACAAAGGCACAGGCAAAGAACAGAAAATACGCATCGAAGCCGGCAGCGGTCTTACCAAGGATGAGATTGAAAAGATGAAGAACGAAGCAAAAATGAACGAAGCCGCCGATAAAGCCTCCAAAGAAAAAGTGGATAAACTGAATATGGCCGACAGCCTGGTGTTCCAGACAGAAAAGCAACTGAAGGAATATGGTGAAAAAATTCCGGCTGATAAAAAGACGGTCATTGAAACAGCGGCCAACAAGCTGAGAGAAGCACATAAGGCGCAGGATATGGCGGCTATTGAAACCAGCATGACTGAGCTAAACAATGCATGGACAGCAGCCAGCCAGGATATTTACAATGCACAGCAACAGCAGGCCGGTGCACAACAGCCTGGCGCCGATAGCGGTCAGCAACAAAAGACCGGTGGCGATGGAGCCGAGAATGTGCAGGATGTACCGTTTGAGGAAGTGAAGTAGGAAGCGGAATAAAATAAAAAAAGTAAAGCCTTCACAAATATGTGGAGGCTTTTTTCATGCTTTTAAATGTCAGCGACATTTTAAACATGTTCAAACATGTTTTTATCGGAACCAATATTCAAGCCACAACGGAGGAATATATTTTTTTATACTTTCCGAAAAATATAACTTTAGTTAGACCCAGGGTTAGATTAACTTTTTTTTGGTGGTTTTTAAAATAGACTTACCTTTAAAACGCAGTGAAGTTCCACTTCGTTTTACTTACTACCTCGATAACCCTCTCCCCATGATTAAACAAAATTGGTTGTAACAAACCAACGGGTGGAAATGACCATGTAAAACATTGCAGTTCGGAAGAAATAAATTTAAATGGTGTTATTCCCGGCTGCAAAAGTTGAAAAAGAGATTAAGCCTACCTGATTAACAGCGCAGGAGCATTTTTTGTACAAACAGAAAATGCAGTAATGCTCTATTCTGCTATTTGCAGTCGAAGAGAGTATAAAGTTTAATGTCAGCGAAAAAATCCGGTTTTAGTTTCGGTATTAATGAAATAATAAAATTCTAAAACCAGTTAAGCATGTTCCCACCAGACAAGTTGTGCCTGCAATAATCAGTTTCTCCGGATCTGCAGCAGGCAAATAATAACAAAAATCAGTATCAATCTTTACTGAAGAGTTGTTTCGTATCAGGTTTCGAGTTTTTTTTAACCAATTAAAAATATTTATATGAAACTAAGATCAATTCTAATTATATTAATCAGCTTCACTTGTCTTTATGGATTTTCACAAAAACCTAATGAAGATGGTGCAAAGGGCAAAAAAACACAAGGACAAAAAGACGATGAGCAAAAAAAGCTGAGTGGAAAAGGTAAACAGGATTTTGATAAGGCTAATGCCGAATTTAAAAATGTTAAAGACGCAACATTTGACATTTCAGCCAACCCGGATGTGAATAATGTAGAAGATAAGAAAAGTTTATTGGGTCTGGGCAGCGGAGCGCCTGCTGAAACGGAAGCAAATAAGCAAAACGAAGAGAACAAAAAGAATGAGAAAGAGATATCCGATAAGTTGCAGGCTGATAGAAAAGTTTCAGGTGCTAATTTTGATGCAGGTGGTAAAGGTGGTAACAAGCAACCGGGATCTTCTACCACAGGTGTAGGCGCATCCTGGACTGATTCTTACTTTTGGGCCACTTACGCATTAGTGCCGACAAGAAATCAGGGTGGTTGCGGCAGCTGCTGGGCATTTGCCGCCAGCGCCGCTTTCGAACATACGTATCGGTATTTTTATGGCTCATCTCCTGATGTATCAGAACAAGATGTATTGGCAAATTCAAAAAATGTTTTTTGCGCCAGTTCTGATTGCGGCAGTTGTGGTGGCGGCTGGTCAGACTGTGCTATCAGTTATCTGCAATGTCACGGGGTTGCCAGTGAGGGATCATATCCTTATACAGCTACCAGCGGGCCTTCCTATACAAACAGGGGTGTTTATAAGAAAGCCTACACATGGGGATCAGTTTACTGGAACAATACCTACCGGATTGAATGGATCAAGTATTATCTCACCATTTATGGTGCAGTGACTACTTATATGAAAGCTGGTATCAGCACATTCTTTAGTTATTCAGGCGGAGTATACAATGGCTATCCGAACCAGGGTGGTGCAAATAATATTGATCACGCTGTAATTATTATTGGCTGGTATGAGCCTTATAAAGCCTGGCTAATTAAAAATTCATGGGGTACCGGATGGGGATTTGGTGGTTATGCCTGGGTCAATTACTGGAATTGTAACATAGGATTTTATAATTATTGGGTTCATCCATACGCCTGATTGCTGATAAATAAGAATGTTCGTCGTCACATTGTAAATATGGATATCCTGAAGCTATGAGTGCCTATTTAGCCGAACGATATTGTATTATCAGTTTATTGGTTATAGCTGTTTTTATTACCTGCAATAATAAAAACAAAAAAGTTGCCATCAATCAGAGTATTCCCATGGCTGACACTCTTAAAATTGAAGGATGCCAGGATATTTTTAAAACAGAAGTCGGTTCCATTGTTGAAATTAAACTGGAAGCAGTTCCGGGTTCCGGGTATCAGTGGTTGCTTAAAGACTCATCTCAGCTTTTGCAGCTTCTTGATAGGGATAGTTTAAAATTCATAAGACCTGATACGAAACAACCTACTCCCGGTCTGCCTGGTCACCAGATTCTTCATTTTAAGGCAATAAATAAAGGGGAAGAAACGCTGACACTGATAAATAAGAGAGTTTGGGAAACAGAGATTTTGGATACCTGTGTCATCAGGATTGAGGTAAATTGAAATAGTAACAGGAACTGAAAATAATGTATTGTAAACCGGAAATATTACCGGGATAAATTTTCAGTGCTGTGAGGGGAGGTGTGGGTTTAAATTACAATTGCGGGAATAATATTATTTAAGCATCCAGGCTGAGAAAGTTTAATACTTTTTAAATACTACTTTGGCCGCATAAATATAAACTACCCAGGAAAGTGATTAAGTTTTTGTTTTGCATTCAGTGTATCTTTTATATGCGTTATTACGAAGGGGGTTGAAATCATTCCAAGGCTAAAAAATCACAAAATTGTGGTATTGAGTATTCTTAATCACCAGTGGGTTTCTTTTCATGAATGTTATATGCCGGATTTGTTTATCCATTCGCCACCACAGGAGCATGATTGCTGCCGGGTTGTCGTTATGATTTATTTGATGAATATCACTTTAACCGTATCCGGGAGAGCCGGAATAAAACTTAATTAAAATGAAAAACTTTTTACTATTCTGTACTCTGTTTGGTCTGTTGCTAACAGAATCAACAGCACAGGATCCCAGAAATGTAGAAGTAGAACAAAAACTGAATTTTGAAGTGGATACGATATCAGTTGAACTCACCAAAGATCTTATGGCGCTGAAAGAAACGGTGAATAACCTGAAAATTAAGGATGAGGAGACTGAAAAAGGAAGGTTTCTCAGGAACTACCAGTTAATACTCAGGGGACTCGATATCATACAAGAACTCTATGCCGGTACGCTGCAGATACAATCGGCCCGTTCGCAGAATATTTTTTATAAGCTGGTGCTTGACATGAATAACCCTTCCAGCAATGCGCTGGGATTTCAGTTACTGGATGTCATCATCAAAAGTGTTGAAGAAAATATTACAACCTTACCGATTCCCGAGCCCGATAAGCAACGCTTAACCGGCTCCATTGGCAATCTTGTTGATAACCTCAAGACGACTTTTCCTCCCTTAAATATTATTTCTAACGTACTTTCGATGGTTTCCTCTTTTACCATTTTCAAGCCCCGGATGGAGAAGAAAGGTGAAATGAGCATAGAATCAGTGAATCCCGTCGGCAAAGAGGTTCTTGGTAAAATTAAGAATGTGCTGGTACCCTATATTGAATTTTATTCTGAACTGGATAAAGTGAACAACCGGTTTCAAAATGCCATTTACCAGCACGGGGTGCAGCATAAGGATTATATCGAAAATTTATATGCCCTGAAACAGGAAATTGAAAATTCCGGTATTGATTTCAAAGTAGTGCTGGCGGCCCAGGTGAATAAACTATTTGATTACGATAAAATGGGTAACAAAGATTTTGATTTCAAGATAAAAAATACCGATGAAACCATTAAAAAACTTATCATCAATGCCTATTCCGTATTCGACCTGGTGGTTCAGTTTAAAAAGTACACCAATGACTTTGTGCTTATCCAGAATGATTTTTATCAAAGCTATATCCAGATACTGGAAAAGAAAGTAATGTGGCTGCCGGTGAAAGACGATTCGAAAATTCAGATGCTGCTTACTGATCTTAATAATACCAAAAGCGGAAATGAGGCCGAGGGTATTGTAGGCTTTGATGTAGCTTATAAACAGCGGCTGAATAATGTGATTTTGAAACTTGCCAAAATGAATGAAATCAGGTATTAAAGCATGCCGGCAGGAGAAGATAAACCTGGTTGCCGCCAATGAAAATCCGGCAACCTTTTTTTTGATCATCTCTTATCAAACAAATAAAGTGCATACCGAAATATAAAGAAGGTAACCCGTTTCACAGCTGAATTTTTTTTTAAAAAAAAATGACCCCGGTCCAACCAATTGTATTGTATCATTTAATGCCTGCCACAAACATCCGTTTATCAAAATCATGCTTCTTTCATTTGTTTGCTAAGCGATGTAGCTATATCTTTGCAACGCAAAACTGAGCAAAGTACCCGATACTTCAGAGAACGTAACCTAACCAGTCCTATTTAATTTCCCTGGTTTTCTTACTTCACAAAGAGCTCAGACGATTGTTAACCGACAGACTAAAAAAAAGGAGGATTTATGAAGAGCATTGTTATGCCCGTACGTGAACAATTGAAAGAAGAAAACAAAAATCATCCCGGTCATTACCGGGAGCACGGCCAGGTAAAGAAAGAAACGGCCGGAACTTCTGACGAAAAAAACAGCAAGCCATTTACCGTTCAGGAAATGTGGCGCCACCGCAGGCAGGCACGTTCAGCCAGTGACATGATGCGCCGCTGGAATATGAACTGATGAAAAGAAAAAGCCATCCCGCTGAGTGCGGGATGGCTTTTTAAAATAATTCATTTCAGGGAAAATCAGATTATCCTTGTTGCTTTTACAAATGAAGTGGTGAGGAACGGCAGTATCAGCGTAAGCCATTCCCAATGACTGTAAATGGCATACCCCATGCCCGCTGCTGAAGCTATAAATATCAACCACCACACTGTTGTAGAGTTTTTTTGTTGCTCCATTGTAAAAATTTGCTGCAAAAATAGGGAAGGTGAATCAATTTCAGATTGCAGATTTTGGATGACCGGTTTTCTTTTTTAAATAAATAATAAATAACCATCCTGCCGCAAAGAGAAATCCTGCAAGGGCAACTATCCATTTACTGAAAACAACAGTATGGTAAAAACCAAATTCAGGACCAATTACCGGGGTGGCAAGCCATTTAAACAGGTAATAATTTTCCACCACATCAAATGCCCAGGCAAGCAACTGAAAGCAGGCAAGCAGGCGTAAAAAAATTTTTGCATTTTTATTTTTCACTTTTTCCCCAGCCATTATACACAGGCATGCAATGCCGGGATATCAACCTGCCATAAAAACAAAATCAAAGCTCAGGTGATAACCCAGAATGGTTTTTACCTTATCATCAATGCCTGATAAAATCATCATTATCTTTTCCGGTTTGTAAAAAAGTTCCAGGCCAAAAATGGAAATCTTATCGCCGTTATACACCAGGTCGTTTTCCAGCCATTTCATTGAAAAGCTGCCGGCAATAAACAGCCCGGGAAAAAAATAAAATAGCCTGTTCCATTTTGAAGGATAATTACCCATGAGGCATAGGTTTATAGCCATTATTTCATTGGCTGATTAAAAATCGGCTTTTCCAATTGAGTTTTTTATTATTTTCGTTCCAATGTGTCTGATATACATAGCATAATAAAGAGACCTCACCCAATCGAAACCTTATTATGCCGGATGAATTTTTCGCAGGGCACCAGACCAACTTATGAGAGTACAGTTTTATTTGCGTTTCACTACTTCTTTTGGCCAATCGTTATGGATTAGCGATAATGGTGAATTGGGAACCGACCTGATAATAGACGCCATACCCATGACTTATTTGAACAATGAGTTTTGGATGGCCAACATTAAAATTAACAAAAACAAAGCCGCTTCATTCAATTATAAATATATCCTTCGCAATGCCGATAGTGAAATAATTCCTGAAGCCGGCGACGACAGGGTGGTTCATTTGCCACAGCATGGCACCCGTGAAATTCATGTGATTGATACCTGGAACCATGCCGGCGAATACGAAAATGCTTTTTACACTGCTCCCTTTAGTGAAATTCTTTTAAAACATCCAGGTGCAAAACACCCTGAACAACTGCAGAATGATTGTACTCACATATTTAAAATAAAAGCACCGCTGCTTGACAAAAATGAATGTATCGGCATCGGCGGAAGCGCAAAAACTCTGGGCGAATGGTCAATGACAAAGCCCAAATTATTGGTAAAAGAAGGAAACTGGTGGACTTGCCGGCTGGATTTATCAGGTGAAATTTTTCCGGTAGCCTATAAATATGCTGTTTACAATAAAAAGTATAAAAAATTTGTTCGCTTTGAAGATGGCAATAACCGGATGCTGTTTGACGTGCCGGGAAAAAAGAAACAGATAATTCTGCATGACGGGTTTGCGCATTTTCCAAACAATACCTGGAAAGGCGCAGGTGTGGCCATTCCTGTTTTCAGTTTGCGCAGCAAAAAAAGTTTCGGTACCGGCGAATTCACTGATCTGAAACTGCTGGCCGACTGGGCAAAGCAGACAGGCCTGAAGCTGATTCAGATTTTGCCGGTAAATGATACTACAGCAAGTCACAACTGGAGTGATTCCTATCCCTATGCCGCCATTTCCGCATTTGCTTTACATCCTCTTTACATCAACCTGGAAGCGGTAACCGGAAAAAAATATGCAGCGATTGTAAAATCATTTTCTGCCAAACAAAAAAAACTGAATGCCCTGCCCGATGTGGATTATGTGGAAGTGCTCAATACCAAAATGGTCGTGCTCAAAGAAATTTATAGCCAGGCTGCTGCTGATTGTTTCCAGGAAAAAGAATACCAGGATTTTTTTGAAAACAATAAATACTGGCTGCTGCCATATGCCGCATTTTGCTTCCTGCGAGATAAGTATGGTACGGCTGATTTCAGCAAGTGGCAGACCTGTTCGGTTTACAATAAAAAAGAAATTGAAAAACTTGCAGGTAAAAATTCACCCACTTATGATGAGATTGCCTTTCATTATTTTGTTCAGTACCACCTGCACTGCCAGCTGAAGGATGCGGCTGAATATGTACATAAAAAAGGCGTGGTGCTCAAAGGAGATATACCTATCGGTGTTTACCGCTTTGGCAGCGATACCTGGGTTGACCCCGATTTGTTTCACATGGATTGGCAGGCCGGCGCACCGCCTGATGATTTTGCCATCAAAGGCCAAAACTGGGGCTTTCCTACCTACAACTGGAAAAAAATGCAGGAAAACCATTTTGAATGGTGGCGCCGCCGCTTTGAACAAATGAGCAATTACTTCGATGCCTTCCGCATTGATCATATTCTTGGATTCTTTCGTATCTGGAGCATACCCGTGCATGCGGTGGAAGGAGTGATGGGCCATTTTGTGCCTGCCATACCTGTACATGTGAATGAGTTTGGCGAACGGGGCATCTGGTTCGATTATGAACGTTTTTGCAAACCTTATATCAATGATGCTGTGTTGCATGAACTGTTCGGCGAACTGGCCGGGAAGGTAAAAACAGAGTTTCTTACCAGGAAAGAACACGGCCTTTACGACCTGCGGCCTGAATGTGAAACGCAGAAAAAAGTGGACTGCCTTTTTTCCGGCCGGGAAAAAACCAGGGAAAATGAAATGCTGCAAGCCGGTTTGTTTCGCCTGGTTTCAAATGTGCTGCTGTTTGAAGAACCTTCATCAGAAGGCCGTCAGTTTCATTTCCGTATTGCGATAGATAAAACCATTTCCTTCCGCCACATGGATAATGAACAAAAGCACAAGCTATACGATTTGTACATAGATTATTTTTACCGGCGGCAGGATGATTTCTGGAAGAAAGAAGCCATGCACAAACTGCCCTATATGAAGCGGGCCACCAATATGCTCATTTGCGGCGAAGACCTGGGTATGGTGCCGCATTGTGTGCCCGATGTGATGAAGCAGCTGGGCATACTCAGCCTCGAAATACAGCGCATGCCCAAAAAAGCGGAAGCCGAATTTTTTCATCCCGACAAGGCACCTTACCTGTCGGTTATTACTCCATCCACTCACGACATGAGCACTATCCGAGGCTGGTGGGAAGAAGATAGATCCCGCATCACATCATTTTATTATCACATTCTTGGCCAGCAGGGTGAGCCGCCCTACTATTGCGAATCGTGGATTAACCGGGCTATTGTGCTGCAGCACCTTTATTCGCCGGCCATGTGGAGCATATTCCAGCTGCAGGATCTGCTGGGCATGAGTGAAAAACTGCGCCGCGAAAATCCGCATGAAGAAAGAATAAATGTGCCTGCCAACCCCAATAACCACTGGAAATACCGCATGCACCTGCTGCTGGAAGATTTGATGAAGGAAGATGAATTTAATAATGAACTGAAAGGATATATAGTTCATTCCGGCAGGTGAAAGTTCATACGATGTTTACTATTCAACACACAATTATTAATTCACAATTCAAAAGAAATTCTTAGCTGAGTACTGAACATTGAGCATTTTTATTTATTATTTCCCGGGCTTAAATCCGCAATTTTGTTCCTGATGAAAATCACCGCTTACTCTTTCCATCTTCCCTTCCGTTATCCCTTTACCATTTCACGGGGCACTAAAACACATCAGCCCACGCTGGTGGTGGCACTGGAGCATTTCGGCATCAAAGGTTATGGCGAAGCGCCGGCCATCAGGTATTACAACATCACAGTGGAAAAAATGATGGCCGACCTGGAAGCAAAAAAATCTTTTATTGAAAAATTTGCATTTACCGAACCGGCGCGTTTCTGGCATTACCTGCATCATCTTTTTCCCGGTAATCCCTTTCTTGTGTGTGCTCTGGATATCGCTGCCTGGGATCTATATGGAAAAATGAAAGCTAAACCATTGTATGAGCTTTGGAAACTTGATATTTCCAATAACCCGGTTACCGATTACACCATCGGTATTGATACTATTGAAAAAATGGTGGAGAAAATGAAGGAGAAACCCTGGCCTGTTTATAAAGTAAAAGTGGGCGCTGAAAACGATATTGAAATGGTGAAGGCATTACGGCAGCACAGCAATTCTATCATCCGTGTTGATGCTAATGCCGGCTGGACGGTGGAAGAAGCATTGCAGAAAATACCGTTGCTGAATGCGATGGGAGTGGATCTGGTGGAGCAACCGCTGAAAAAAGATGATTGGGAAGGTATGAAAATACTTTTTGAAAAATCACCGCTGCCTTTGATTGCTGATGAAAGTTGTGCATTGGAAAATGAAGTGGAAAAATGTCACGGCTATTTTCATGGCATCAATATCAAGCTGACCAAGTGCAGCGGTATCACGCCTGCACGCCGCATGATAAAAAAAGCGAGAGAGCTTGGCATGCAGGTGATGATGGGCTGCATGAGCGAAACCACCATCGGCACAGCCGCTATTGCTCATTTGCTTCCGCTGCTCGATTATGCTGATATGGACGGGCCCCTTTTGCTGGCTGAAGATGTAGCTACAGGAATAAAATATGATTACGGCCGCATCATTTATTCTGGTTTACCCGGTCTGGGTGTCAGCTTTCATCCTTAGAATATTCTTTTTCATTCGTGGAATCTCTTCACCTGTTCAGGTCAGCTTTCCCTATTCAGGCCTTATTTTTGCGACAGAAAAGCAAACCCGCAGCTTGAAATCAATTTATTTATTCCTGTTATTTTTTTTCTGCATCACACTGCTATCTGCACAGCGGATACATATCGGCATTGCCGGCGGCCTGGCCAATTACAACGGCGATTTGCTTGATAAACTCTATCCCCGCCGCATCACCAATGGGTTTATCGGTGCCACGGTGCATTACGAATTGTTTGACCGCCTGCTGCTTCGCGGAGCCTATAGTTTTGCCAGGGTGAACGGCAGCGATACACACAGCGAAAAACAAAATCTGCGATTGCGGAACCTGCAGTTTGAATCGGCCGTATCAGAATTCAGCGTGGTTGGCGAGTATTATATTTTTAATCTGAATGAAACGGGATTTTCGCCCTATGCGTTTGCCGGCCTGGCAGTGTTTCATTTCGATCCTTATACTTACGATTCTACCGGGAAAAAATATTTTCTGAAACCGCTGGGCACAGAAGGACAAGGTATTTACCCGGAGAAAAAAAATTATTCTCTCTGGCAGCCGGCCATTCCCTTTGGCGGGGGCATCCGGTTTGCCCTTACCGAAAACCTGCGGCTCGGAATTGAATTCGGCCTGCGTAAGCTTTTTACTGATTACCTTGATGATGTCAGCACTTCCTACCCTGACTACAACGACCTGCTGAATGCAAGGGGTCAAACCGCCGTGGATTTTTCATACCGCGGCGATGAAGTGCCCGGCGGCAACCCTGTATTTCCCAACAAGAATACCCAGCGGGGAAGTTCAAGGCAAAAAGACGTTTATTATTTCACCGGGCTCAATCTTACATTCAGGCCATCGATAAGCGGCGGTGGAGGTGGCGGCAGGGGATATAAATATTCCGGTAAAAAAAGCAGATATGGCTGTCCTTCAGTGCCGCTGTAGGTTTCATTCAAAACTACTGGCCCTGAATTCCGTGCTCTGAGTTCTGACTACTGACTCCTTTCTGACAATTCACTACTAACTTTGATTCTCAATTTTCGAAAATGGCTTACCGCAATCAGCAGCATTTTATTGAAACACTGGATAAAGAAGGTGAGTTGCTTCGTATTAAAACTTATGTTGACCCCAAACTGGAAATGGCGGAGATTACCGACCGCATGAGCAAACAACCCGGCGGTGGTAAAGCTTTGCTGTTTGAAAATACTGGTTACGATTTTCCCGTGCTGATGAACGCTTATGGCAGCGAAAAAAGAATGTGTCTTGCTTTGGGCGTAAAACACCTCGACGATGTGGCTAAGGAAATTGAAAACCTGTTTAAAATTTTATCGGCGCCAAAGGAAGGCATTTTGGACAAACTAAAATTACTTCCGAAACTGGGTCAGTTTGCATCGTGGATGCCGACGGTAAAAAAAGGCAGGGGAGAATGCCAGGAAATTGTTTACACTGAAAAACCCCTCCCTTCGGCTGGGGTATGGGGTGGGCCGCCTGATATCACTAAACTGCCGGTCATCACCTGCTGGCCCAAAGACGGCGGGCCGTTTGTAACCTTGCCGGTCATTCACACCAAAGACCCGAACACCGGAACAAGAAATGTGGGTATGTACCGCATGCAGGTATTTGGCCCCACGCTTACAGCCATGCACTGGCACAAACATAAAGTTTCAGCCAAACATTTTTCGGAATACAAAAAGCTGAACAAACGAATGCCGGTGGCCGTGGCGCTTGGCGGCGATCCGGTTTATGGTTACAGCGCCACGGCACCTTTGCCGGAAAATGTAGATGAATATATGCTTGCCGGTTTCTTGCGCAGGAAAAAAGTAGAGCTGGTAAGATGCATCACACAACCTGAAATTGAAGTGCCTGCCGATGCTGATTTCATCATCGAAGGTTATGTGGATCCTGGTGATGAAATGATTTGGGAAGGACCCTTTGGCGATCACACCGGGTATTATTCCTTACCCGATTGGTACCCGCGGTTTCACATTACGGCGATTACGCACAAAAAAAATCCCGTGTATCCCGCCACCATCGTAGGCATTCCGCCGCAGGAAGATGCCTGGCTGGGCAAAGCCACTGAGCGGATTTTTCTTGCACCCATCAAAATGACTCTGGTGCCCGAAATACTGGATATGGAAATGCCGGTGGAAGGTGTTTTTCATAATCTCGTGATTACAAAAATTCAAAAAGACTTTGCCGGGCAGGGACAAAAAGTGATGAATGCCATGTGGGGCGCAGGGCAAATGATGTTTAATAAAATACTTGTGTTAACCTCGCCCGGCCCGATACAGGTCGGAATAAGTAAGGACTCATTGAACCTGCGGGATTATGAATCGGTGGCAAAAGAAGTTTTCAGAAATATGAACCCGGCCACAGATATTTATTTTTCGCAGGGCCCGATGGATGTGCTGGACCACAGCTGCAGCAAATTGGGCTTTGGAGGAAAAATGTGTATTGACGGCACTTACAAGTTTGAAGAGGAGAGGGATGAAAATTTCAGTGACGGTAACTACCGGGATCAGATTTCAGATTTATCCACCGAAGCCTTGGCGCAGGTGGATTTCAGATTTGATTTGGGGGAAGCTATTCTTAAAAAATTTCCGGAAATAAAAGCAGTGAATAGTTCTTTGTTGAAAAAAGAAATTCCTTGTCTCATCATTTCGGTAAAGAAAAACAGGAGAGGACATATAAAAGAATTACATGAACAGGTATGTGAGCTGGAAGAAATGAAAGGCGTGAAAATGATTCTTTATGTTGAACACACAGTTGATCCCAATGATTTGCCAACAGCACTATGGCGTTTTTGTAACAACCTCGACCCCAAACGGGACTTTCATTTATGCAAAACAACAATCAAACAATCAAGCAATCAAACCATCCATACCTGCACAGCCTGCATCGGTTTCGATGGCACCCGCAAAACAAAAGAGTTTGACGACTTTCACCGCGACTGGCCCAATATCATCGTGGCTGATGACACTACCATCAGGGCAGTGGATACCAAATGGAATAATCTTGGTATAGGGCATTTCATTCCGTCGCCATCGCTGAAGTTTAAAGGGCAGATGTACGGAGAAGAGGCTGTGGTGAGTGATGTATCCGTGCAAATGAAAACTGCCGGAATTATACATCCGGATTAACCATTAAAATTTGCCATATGAAAATATTGAGATTAATATACCTGATTCCGCTGCTTGCGCTGGGTTGCTCAGCTTCAAAACAATTTAGCCAGCAGCCACCGGCACCGCTGGAAAAAAGCCTGCTGTGGGAAATCAGCGGCAAGGGGCTTGAAAAACCCTCCTACCTCTTCGGCACCATGCACATTATTTGCGAAGATGATGCTGTGCTGAGCGACAGCCTGAAAGAGGCCATTCAGAATACGGAGCGGGTTTATTTTGAAGTTGACATGGATAATTTGATGGAGATGCTGCTGATGATGACTAAAATAAAAATGAAAAACGACACCACACTGGCCGACCTCTTGAATAAAGAGGATTATGAAAAAGTAAAGAATTATGTAGAGAATCACAATGGCCTTATCCCGTTTTCAGAATTTGAAAAATACAAACCCCTGCTGGCATCATCGCTGCTGATGGAGGCGGGGCTCGACTGCGGCTCAACTGTTGCCATGGAACAGCTGATAATGCAGGAAGCAAAAAGTAAAAGGAAACGAATCGAAGGGCTGGAAACGATGAATTACCAGGTAAGTATTTTCGACAGCATTCCTTACCGCCTGCAAGCCGGGCAGCTGCTGAAATACATTCAATCGCAGGATGAACGATCAGATGCCGGCAAGGAGTTTAACGAAATGATGGATGCCTACCGCACCCAGGACATAGAAAAGCTGGGAACATTTATCACAAAAAGTGATTACGGCCTGATGCAGTATGAAGACATGCTGCTCTATCACCGCAACCGCAACTGGGTAGCAAAACTCAAAACCATCATGCACGACAGGCCGGTAACCATTGCAGTAGGTGCGGGGCACCTGCCCGGCGAAAAGGGCGTCATCAACCTGCTGCGCAAAGAAGGATATTCTGTGCGGGCCGTGAATAATAAATTAACATCAAAGCGGGTGATTTAGAAATTAACTCACCTCAGTCAGCTATATCATTTTATAACTTTCAATTGGCAGTCCAAAGCGGGCTTGTAATCAAGGATGTTTATTACAGCGCCGGTGGTGGCACAATTTAATAAGCCATTTTTTCGTGGTTGCTTCCATCCAATCCGAATCATTACACGGGGTGAGAATGCTCATGTTTCAAATGCGGACAGTAGTATTTATTTGCAAAAAAGAGAAAAGTTCAGGCGATGAAAAAGATACTGGTTCCAACTGATTTTTCTGTCAATTCTAAAAGTGCAGTACGTTTTACCATGCACTGGTCGGCAAGGCAAAAACTGGAGCTTGTTTTCGTTCACGTACTTCATATATTAAGACCTACACGCTGGTCCGATGCCTATTTTGAAAAGTATGCCCGGCAGCAGGAATTTTTTTGTTTGCAAAAACTAAAAAAATTCATTGCCGGCATTTACCGTACCATGAAGGTTATACCGGGCACGCATTCATTTTTGATACTGCAGGGGGATAGCCCGGATGTTTCATTGCTTGATTACTGCTGCAATCATAAAGACATTGACAGCATCTGCATCAGTACCCGGGGCGCAGGCAGGTTCAATAAAATATTCGGCTCGGTAACAGGAAACCTGCTTTCCCGTTCTGCTGTGCCGGTTTTTGTAATTCCCAAATCATACCGCCGGGCCGGTATAAAAAAAGTGTTGTATGCATCAGATATGAAACATTGCCTGCAGGAAATAAAAAGAGTAAGCTTATTTGCGTCTGGCCACAAAGCGGCCATCCAGGTTTTGCACTTAAATGATGGAGATTTCCCGGTTCAAAGCAAGCCTTATATTGAAAAAGCCTTAAGAAAAAAATACAATTATACACTCGACCTGCTTATTGAAAACTATGATACCGGCTCATTTACTGAAAATCTTCAACGCCAGGTCAGGCTTAAAAAACCCTCGGTGGTGGTTATGTTTACTGATCAGCAGCGGAATTTTTTTATGAAACTTTTCAGGGCGGGCAGGTCGGAACAACTTTCCGTCAGGCTGAAAACGCCGTTGCTTGTTTTCAATAAGCAAACCGGTGAAGGATAATGCAGCTAAAAATTTTTAACCGGTAATTACGGCAGTATTGCTTAATTTCCTGCATACAACTTTTAGTAAATTTTTATTAGCCCAAACAATAAACTTCGATGCAGGCAGTCTTATTAATCACCGGTTTTCTGGTTTGTTCCACCCTGATTATTTTCAGTGGTTCCCGTCTTTCGAAGTACGGCGATATTATTGCCACCCTTACCGGTATGGGTAAAGCCTGGTTTGGGCTTATTATGATGGCGGCTGTTACATCCTTGCCTGAACTTTTTACGGGCATCAGCTCAGTGACTATTGTTGACACACCTGATATTGCCGTTGGTGATATTATGGGCAGTTGTGCATTTAACCTGCTCATCCTGGCTATTCTTGATTATTTTGTCCGCGGAAAACCGATTTCTTCCGTTGTCACCAAGAGTCATATCCTGGCGGGGTTCTTTGGCATTTTACTGATTACAATCACCGTCATCGTTATTGTGTTTGGAGAAAAAATTCCCGTATTGGGCTGGATCAGCAGTTCATCGTTTCTGCTTATCATTTTATACCTGGTTTCAGTTCATATTATTTTTAAAAATGAACAAAGAAACACCCTGCATCTTTCAGCTGCTGGTTACACTGTACATGATATTTCACTGGCAATGGCCATCCGCCGGTATGTATTTTTTGCATTGCTGGTCATAGCAGCTGCAGTAGCGCTGCCCTATTTCGCCGACCGTCTTGCTGAAATGGCTGGATTAAGTAAATCATTTGTAGGCACTTTTCTTGTTGCTGCCACTACCTCGTTGCCAGAACTGGTGGTTTCCATTGCTGCGGTTCGCATGGGCAGTATGGATTTGGCAGTAGGCAATTTGCTGGGCAGCAATATTTTTAACATCCTCATTTTGTCTATTGATGATTTACTTTATACAAAAGGACCACTGCTGGCTGTTGCTAATCCTAATCATGCCCTTAGCGGCCTGGTCACACTTATTATGACTGCAGTGGCAGGTATCGGCATCCTTTACAGCACGCCGCATAAGCGTTTTGTTTTGGCTATTGATGCCATTATCCTGATAATGCTGTACCTCTTGTTGATTATATCGCTTTATTATCTGCACTAAATCCCCGGCTATGAACTGGCACAGGCTAAGCATAGAAGAAATATTTGAACTGTTTGGCACGGGCAGGCAGGGATTAACCGCAGCACGGGCCGGGGAGAGATTATCAGAAACCGGCCCCAACCAGCTGGAAGAACAAAAAAAGAAGACAATTGGGAGTTTGCTGCTGTCTCAGTTCAGTGACGTCATGATATTAATTCTGTTTGCAGCAGCCATAATTTCAGGATTCATTGGTGATTTTACGGATACGATAGTTATCCTTGTGATTGTTTTTTTGAACGCCATCGTCGGCTTTATCCAGGAATACCGTGCGGAAAAAGCACTGCAGGCATTGAAACAAATGGCCGTTACCCGGGCAAAAGTAATTCGTAATGCAGAGGTGTGCTGGATTTCTTCAAAAGACCTGGTGCCCGGCGATCTTGTTTTGCTTGAAGCAGGTAATGCCGTACCTGCTGATATGCGGATAATCGAATCCTTAAACATCCGGGTAGATGAAGCAGCACTTACAGGTGAATCGCATGCAGTGGAAAAAGTGCCCCCGGCGCTTGAAGCAGATTATTTGCCCGTTGGTGACAGGCAAAATATGGCTTTTAAGGGCACATTTGTTGTTTACGGTCGTGGCGCCGGTGTGGTGGTTGCCACCGGTATGCAAACAGAACTTGGCATGATTGCCCGGATGCTGCAGCAAAAAGAAGTGATGACGCCGCTGCAGAAACGCATGGCTTCTTTCGGTAAAAAGCTTTCGGTGCTGATTTTGTTTTTATGCCTGGTGTTTTTTATCGCTGGCTGGTTACGGGGAGAACCTGCAGAAAAAATGATACTCACCAGCATTTCACTGGCAGTGGCAGCCTGCAAAGAATAATAAAAGTGTTCCGGAAAATTTAATGTATAAAAATCACTTCGCCAGTTTCAGCACAACAGGCTCATTCAGCATATCCACCATGTTTTTGTAAAACTCCTTCAGGGCAGGGTAGTTTTCCGGAGTTACCAGGGTGATGGATTGCGTAAAGAACAGCTTCACTTTTATTTCCCCGTTCTCGAATTTTATTTCTCTTTGCAGGCTGATTTTTCCATCGGTTGATTGCAATGTTCTGTCCTTGGGCAAATCCATTTTGGCGCCGGCCGGCAATCTGAATACGGCTTCCATCGACATTACATAGGGGTAACCAAAGTTCACATTGGTAAAGCGGATAGATGAGGTAAATGGATTTTTTTCCAGTCCCATGAAGAAATTGTTATTCAGAAAAACAAAATCACCGCCTTCTTCCGGCTGCTGCGAAAACCGGATGTGCTGAATAAGCGGCAACTCATCCGCATCCAGGTTTACAAACATAAAACTGTCAACTGCAAGTTCACGGAATGGTTTTTCAAACTGCTCCGTTATAAATTTTTTCTGATCCGATTTAATCCGTTTCACCCGGTCCTGCCGGGAGTATTCGGAGCTTTCCACCACTGCATTGCCGTGCAGTTCGCCCTTTTCATCCACAACAGCTTCCACAGTCACTTTATTCCTGTAAGCCTTATTGCTGGCAATGTTTACCAAATCGGGTTTCTTTTTATCAACAATAAAGGCCATCGTGTTCAGCAACTGGTAAGGAGTAAGCCCTGCGGGACAATATTTTTCTGTGGCATCCAGTATGTATTGCTTGTCATCCGCCATCACAAAAGCCACCGCTTTATTAAAGCGGTCAATAAACGGATAGTTCGGATCTATCTTTCCATAATCTCTTTCTGCCACCAGCATCGGGTACACGTCCACGCCATTAGTATTCAGAAAATTTATCAGCAGCAGGTTTATTTCACTGTTGCTGCCTTTTTTTCTTTCCCATACAGCTTTCAAACCGTCAGGGGTATAAATACCATGATAGCCATTCCAGGTGAAATTATTCCGAACATAATTGTAAATGACTTTCATTTTGCCGGTAGCAGTGCTTTCAGCATCAGCCAGTTTTTTAACTTCATCCACTTTCAGGTCTTTATCAAGCTGGCTGCCGAAATATTTTTCTGTCATCAGGTCATTGGCCAGCGACTTCCAGGTGGTATTAATATCCTGTTTATGACCAAAGCGGTTTACCACACCCGACAACTGGAAGGCAACTTTCTGTACATAATCCCGGGGGGCGTCCATGTAAGGCTCATAGCGCAGCGCCGGAATATTGTTCATTTCAAAATAAACCTTTCCTTCGTTCGGAAGCGGTTTAATAATTATCGGCAGGCTGTTTTTTCGCTGCACCTGGTAAGTAAATTCGGCCCGCGGCGGTACCTGTAATAAAAAGGCGCTCTTAATGGTGGGTATATCATTTTGAAAATACCAGTCATCCGGGCCGGAAAATGTTTTGGTGGCTACTTCGTAGCGATACTCTATGATGCTGCCTTCTTTTACTGCGGGCATCGGAAATTTCATCAACGAGTATTTGTCATCTCTTTTTTCTTTGAAAACGGATTTTTTATCCAGCATGGTCATTTGTGAATGACCGTTTTCATTAAAATTGTGAGTAAGGGCTTCAATCTTGTCCACCGATTCAAAATCATTTTTCGAATAAAAAGGAATGGAGACATCGGCATATTTCAATCCTCTTGTATTCAGGATTTTTATCCGCACCCGCCGCCGGGTAATCAGCCGGTAATCGTCATCGTACTCTGCCACGGCTTCATCCAGCAATATCACTGCCTCCGCTTCCGGGTCGAAAGAACATTCTTTCAAACTGATTTCCTGCGGACTGAAATAGCCCCATTCGGGCAGCGGACTTTGCGAAAATGCAGGGGAGAAAATAAATAGCGGGAGTATAAGGAAAAAGCTGCCGGTAAAGTATTCCAGGGTTTTAAAGAATCGCATAAGTTAGGTTTTATAGCATACTAATTTAATGAAATGATTCTTTTATCAGGAAAAAAAATGCCCTGCAGTTTGACGATGCAGGGCAGTTCGAAGTGAGGTTTTTTCAATATCGTTCCAGCGCAGAAAAAAAGAAATCGCTTTCCATTTTTGCATTCTCATCGCTGTCGCTGCCGTGCACGGCATTTTCAGCTATGGATGCGGCATATTTTTTACGGATGGTGCCTTCATCGGCTTTGGCAGGGTCAGTGGCGCCAATCAGCCTGCGGAATCCGGCCACCGCATTTTCTTTTTCCAGGATGGCCGCAATTATAGGGCCGCTGCTCATATACTCCACCAGCTCGCCATAAAAAGGTCTTTCTTTGTGTACGGCATAAAATTCAGCAGCCTTTTCGGGTGTCAGCCTGGTTAGTTTCAGGGCCACGATGCGAAACCCGTCTTTAATTATCATATCCAGGATGGCACCTGCATATCCTTTCTTCATGGCGTCGGGTTTAATCATTGTCAATGTACGGTTGCTCATAATGCGTTTGTTTTTTGCGGCGCAAAGCTAAGGGAAAGTTTCGGGTTTGTTTCCTGAAATGCTTTGGTACTTATTAATGGATTTACCGGCCCTCTTCATCCAGATAGCAGAACACATCTCAAAAGTCAATGATCACAACACAGTGGCACAGAGTTAAGGAGCTGCACAGAGAATTTACCTCTGGATTGGCATCTCTGTGTAATTCAGTTTCTCAAAATCTCTGTGTTAAAATTACTTTTGAGATAAGTTGTAGTAAATCCATAAACCAAAACAATAAAAGGCAAACACTTATCTTCGCAGCCGCTTATGAAACCCATAGCTGAAATATTTCCGCAACTTACCGTGGCAAAAAGGGTGGTGATAGTTCCGCATCAGAAACCCGATGCCGATGCAATGGGCGCCTCATTGGCCATGATGCATTTTCTGAGAAAGCTCGGGCATAATGTACATGTTATTTCACCCACCAACTGGGCAGCCTGGCTCAACTGGATGCCCGGCTGCAGCGAGGTGATAGATTATGATATGCTGAAAGAAAAAGCGGAAAAAATACTGGATGAAGCAGAATGGATTTTTTGTCTCGACTTTAATGCCATTTACCGTACAAAAAACATGACGGAAAAAATGAATCAGCTTGTCTGCACAAAGATTCTGATTGACCATCACCAGCAACCGGATGAGAACAGTTTTGATTACGGCATCAGCCAGGCTGAAAAATCGAGCACTTCCGAGCTGGTGTACGATTTCATTTATGCTTCCGGTCACAGCGATAAAATCACCCCGGGAATCATGGAGTGCCTCTATGCCGGTGTGGTAGCTGATACCGGTTCATTCCGTTTTTCATCCACCACGGCCGATGTGCACCGGCTGGTAGCCGACCTGAAGCAGCGGGGGCTGGAGCATATGCGTGTGCACAATGAGCTGTTTGATAATTTTCTTGAAAACAGGATGCGCTTCATCGGTCATGTATTGCTCAACCGCATGCAGGTTTTTTACGAATATAATACGGTGCTGCTCACCATCCCGAAAGCCGACCTTTTAAAATATGGAATCAAAACCGGCGACACCGAGGGCCTCGTTAATTACCCGCAAAGTATCAGTGGCATTAAGCTGGTGGCTATCGTGATTGACAGGGATGAGGAACGCAAGTGGAGCTTTCGCAGCAAAGGCGAGTTTGACTGCAATGCTTTTGCAAAAAAATATTTCGAAGGCGGCGGGCATTTCAATGCCTCCGGAGGACGCAGTTCTTTATCGTTGGAAGAAACCGTGAAGGATTTTCACCGGGCCATGAAAGAAAACAAACATCTTTTACAATAAATAAATACAATGAAAACATCTATCAGACTGATGACTGCTGCGTTAATTGTGCTGCTGGCAGCGGGTTGCGGCAGCATGAATTATAAAAAAATGAAAAGCGGCCTGGTGTATAAACTTATTCCCGGCGACGGTAAGGATTCAATAGCGAAGCCAACCAATGTGGTGAAGATTCACTTCATACGAAAAGTGAACGACTCCCTGATTTATACAAGCTACGACAAAATGCCAAACTTTATCCCGCTGAATCTTGACCCCAACTTCAATTACAGCCCAGTGGAGGTGTTGTTCCTGATGCGCAAAGGCGACAGCGCCGTGGTGGTGGAATCGGGCGACAGCCTGCTGAAAAAAGGACTAGGTCAGCAAATGCCGTTTTTGAAAAAAGGCGACCGCATTATCACATACATGAAAGTGCTGGAAGTGTATAACAACGACAGCCTGGCCCGGAAAGATTTTGAAGCAGAAATGGCAAAAGATAAACCCCGGCAGGAACAGGAACTGAAAGAAATGCAGGCTAAAGAAAAAAAAGCAAGACTGGAACAGTATGATAAAGACCTGGTGGAATGGAAAAAATCGGGTGAAGTGGAAAAACAGGATAAGGAAGTGGAAGCATACCTGAAATACAAAAATCTTAAGGCATCTAAAACTGAACAGGGCACTTATATTATAGTTAAACAAAAAGGCAGCGGAGTGCCGGTACAGAGTGGAAAATACCTGGCTGTAAAATACTCCGGCCGGCTGATGGCTACTGACAGTGTGTTTGAAGCCAACATTTACGTATTCCAGGTAGGGCTCGGCAATGTTATCCGCGGGTGGGATGATGGTTTGATGGCTTTCAACGAAGGCGGCAGCGGCACTTTGTTTATTCCCGGTTACCAGGCATATGGTATGCAACCGGGGCCGGGTGGTAAGCCGTTTGAAGCACTGGCGTTTGATGTGCAGGTTTTGAAAGTGAGCGACAGCAGGGATGAAGCCACGGCCACAAAACACATGGCCGATTCGCTGGAAACGATGCAAAAATTAAAAGCGCAGAAAAAGCAGTAATAATTTCACTTTAATCTTACAGCCTCCTTTGCCTGGAGCGAAGGAGGTTTTATTTTTTCATTTCACAAAAAAGCGTGACCGCTTCTTTGGCTTCTTTTACGTCGTGCACACGCAGGATGGAGGCACCATGCACCAGGGCGATGGTATTTAAAACCGTTGTGCCGTTCAGCGCTTCTTCAGGAGTTACGCCAAGTGTTTTATAAATGGTTGACTTGCGGGATACACCCAGCATGACGGGTCTGCCAGTCATTTTGAAAACAGAAAGATTTCTCAGCAGCTCAAAATTATGGCTGATGGTTTTTCCGAAACCAAAGCCCGGGTCAAGAATGATGTCGCGGATGCCGGCGGTTTTCAGTTCTTGCATTTTAGCAATAAAAAAATCCAGTACTTCACGGGTTACGTTTTCATAAACCGGGCTTTGCTGCATGGTTTGTGGCGTTCCTTTCATGTGCATCAGTACATAGGGCACTTGCAATGCAGACACGGTTTCAATCATTCTATTGTCCAGACTCCCGGCGCTGATGTCGTTGATGATGGATGCACCGGCTGCTACGGCTTCGGCGGCCACTTTTGAATAAAATGTATCAACTGATATAAGCGCTTCAGGAAATTTCTTAATTACCATACTGATGGCAGGCAGTATTCTTTTCAGTTCCTCATCGGCACTAATTCGTTCGCTGCCCGGTCTTGTGCTCTGCCCGCCGATATCGAGAATATCGGCGCCTTCCAAAAGCATTTTTTCTGCCAGTGTAAGAATACTGTCAACTCCGCTAAGCCGGTTGCCGGCGTAAAAGGAATCGGGAGTGACATTGATGATGCCCATCAGCAGTGGTTTTTCCACCACGAGCAAGCGGCCTTTACAGTTCAGTGTAAACATTCGCTTTTAGTTGTTTACTTTTGGCAATAAAGATAGCGAATGGCATGGCCTCCGAAGCCTCAGAGCAGGATGTGGGGGGTCGGATGTCGGATGTCGGATGTCGGATGTAGGATGTAGGAAGTAGGAAGTGCCGACAATAAATGTCGGCATGCCGACCGCAAGCGTCGGCATCGGAAGTTGGAAGTGCCGACAATAAATGTCGGCATGCCGACCGCAAGCGTCGGCATCGGAAGTAGGAAGTAGGATATTGGATACAGGATGGTGCTGATTGGTACACATTTTTTGAATTATTCCTTTTGAAATGAGATATGTCATCAATATAATCAGGGTTCTTGTCGGGCTGCTGTTTATCTTTTCCGGTTTGGTGAAGGCAAATGATCCGTTGGGCACAGCCTATAAAATGGAAGAGTACTTTGAAGTGTGGAATACCGACCTTGCTTCGGGCGGCTTCTTTTTGAAAAATGCACTTACCGGGTTATTTCATTTTCTGAACGGGCACAATCTGTTCATGTCCGTTTTTATGAATGCGTTTGAAATAATTGCCGGTGCCGCCCTGCTTTTCGGCTGGCGTATGAAGCTGTTCAGCTGGCTGTTGCTGCTGCTGATGATATTTTTTACCATCCTTACCGGATATACCTACAACACCGGCCGGCCTACCAACTGCGGCTGCTTTGGTGATTGCATTAAAATCACTTCCGGGTTTTCATTTTATAAAGACGTAGTGCTTTCGGCGCTTATACTTATTATTCTTTTTGGCAGAAATTATATCAAGGCGCTTTTTTCACCCGGTATCAACACGGGCAGCATGTTTGCAGTCACCCTTTTCAGTTTCGGGTTGCAGTGGTATGCATTAAAATACCTGCCGCCGGTTGATTGTCTTCCTTTCAAAGAGGGAAACAACATTCCTGAAAAGCAAAAAATGCCGGCCAATGCCATACCCGACAGCGTGGTGATGACTTTTGTGTATGACAAACAGGGCCAGCGGGTTGAATTTACAGCCGATAAATTCCCTGCCGATTTCAACGACTCGGTTTACAAGTTTGTCAACCGCTACGATAAGCTGCTGCGAAAGGGAAAAAACAATGAGCCGCCGATAAAAGGGTTTAGTCTTTCCGGCATAACCAATACCGATTCCACGGTAATTATCCTCGGCATGCCGCAGGTTTTATTGCTGTTTGAGGAAAAACCTTCTGCCCGGCATCCATCCTGGCAAAATCAATTTGGAAAAATTCAGCAAGTGGCTGCTGCTAAAAATATCCCCCTCTTCATCGTAACCGCTTCGGCAGAAGAGTGGCGGAAGCACCGGGCTGATGTATTTTGGCACCAGTGGCCGGTGATGCAATGCGATTTTACTGCCATCCGTACAGCGGCACGTGCCACACCTACTCTTTATTTATTAAAATCAGGAACTGTGCATGGTAAATGGAGCTCACCAGGTTTTGTAAAGGCTAAAAAGTTGCTGGCAGGGGATTAATCTTCATAACCTGCCTTCTATTTTTTAATACACTTCGGCTCATGATTTCCCTAGTACCCGGCTTGTACCTTTCAAAAAAAACCGGTGCAGAGTTATCTCTGCATATTTTCTGGCCGGGTAATAAATATTTTTTTCTTCACATTGACGGCAGTCTGACGTTTTCCACGGAATTTGTCCGTAACTTGAAAAGAGTAGTTTGAGACAAGGAATCGCCCTGAAAATCCACCCTGTATAGTAAACCAGTTAAACCTGTGTGTATGGAAAAAATCACTTCAATTCTTGCCAAAAAGGAGCCGCACTTTCACACTGTCTCACCGTCGGCTTCGGTGGAAAAGGCGCTTTGCCAGATGTGTTGCGAAAATGTGGACTACCTGATTGTGGTAGATGACCGGGAGAGGTACATCGGCCTGATTACCGAACACGACATTACCCGGAAAGTAATGTATGCCAACCGTTCGAAAACAAAAACAGCCGTAAAGGATGTAATGAATGAAAGCCTGCCCGTGGCCACCACTGATGATACAGTGGAAAGGTGCATGCAGCTGATGCGCCAGCACAACGTACGGTACCTCCCGGTATTTGAAAATTTTACTTTCCGTGGCATTGTTTCCAGCGAGGATATTCTTGAAGAAGCAGTGAAAAGCAGAACAGGGATATTTGATACTGAAGTGCACGGCACCGGCCGCTTCGGTGTGCTTATTTGATTACCACATCGCGGATTACGTTTTTTCCTAAAGCTTCGTTCACCCGAAGCTTTATTTTTTCTTTCTGGTAAATCAGTTCCTGCTTCAACGGCGCCACATGGGTGGTAATAAAAAGTGTGTCGTTGATGATTTTGATGCTTTCGGTATGGCGGGCTATTGTTTTACCCATTATTTCTTCCCACGCATCTTGCACCTGCAGGGCCTGCATATCGCCCTTGATGCGGCTCTGGTCAAGAAACTGCTGAATGGCTTCGCTGATGGAAAATTCACCCATGAGGCAAAGATAAATGGTTTGATGTTTGAAGTTTGCGGTTGGATGTTATTTTGATGGCGGCATGGCTATCTTGTTGTGAATAAATGAACCGGAAATCTCAGGCGGGTGATTGCAAAATAACTATTTACCCATTTGACAATTTACCAGCATCATAATTGAAAAGCCTCAAAATTGAGATGAAGTTTCTTCAAGTGGTCAGACAACCGCTCACAATTTGTATCTGTAATAAAAACCTGCCCGTCGTTTTCGATGCAGACCCGCTCAAGGAGGTTAGCAATCCGGTTTTCATCCAGTTTTTCAAATACATCATCGAGCAGCAATATGGGCGCAAATCCTTTGTTTTCTTTCAACACATCCATTTCGGCCAGCTTCATTGCAAACAAAAGATTTTTCCGCTGGCCCTGCGAGGCGATGGTTTTGAATGACAGGTCGCCGAAGCTGAGTATAAGATCATCGCGGTGAATACCGGCCGTAGTGCGCTGGGCCGAAATATCTCTTTGCCTGTTCAGTTGAAGCAATTCGGTTGCGTTGCAATGATTCAGCTCACTTTGATAAGCCATTTCCACTTTTTCCGGCTGCCGGGCAATGGCGGAATAAATACTTTTTACAGCCGGGAAAAAACCGGCCAGGAAGGCTTTTCTTTTTTCAAAAATATAAGTGCAGGGCTTCAGCAATTGCCTGTCAAGTACATCAAGCAACTGGTAATCGGGGGCGCCATTTTCAAAAAAAGTTCTCAGCAGCGAATTGCGCTGGGCCATCACTTTGTTGTAGGCAATCAGGTGCTGCAGGTAGTCTTTGTCGAGCTGGCTGAGAAGGGCATCCAGGAGTCGCCGTCTTTCTTCACTTCCGCCGGTGATGATTTGTATATCATCCGGCGCAATGATGACACAGGGATAACGGCCTATATGATCTGCAAATTTTTCGTAAGCGCCGTCGTTTATTGAAAATTCCTTTTTGCCGGTCTCCCGCAAAATGCAGACGGCTTTTTCCTTTTTGTCTCCAAGCTGCAGTTCGCCTTCAATTCTGAACCCCTGCCTTCCCTGCATTACACTCACCTGGTCGCGGGTAAAATAGCTTTTGGTGAAACAGAGATAATGAATGGCATCGAGCAGGTTTGTTTTACCGGCTCCGTTATTTCCGCAAATGCCATTGATTCGCTCCTTAAACTCAAATGAGCGGCTGATATAGTTTTTAAACTGGGTAAGAGATATGGATTGGAGGCGAAGCATGCCGGGGCACAAGATAAATGGTTTGGCTGTTTTTTGAATTCATCCCACTCCATACAATCCTTGCCACCATCCATCAATTTTACCATCCGGCCATGAAACATTTCTAACATCTGTAAGAATCTGCGCCACTGAATTATTTCCCTCTTTTGCCTTATTTTTGCCCTTACTTCATTATGGCAGAAACATCACCAACGCTGAAGCCTGCGGCGATAAAATTCTCAAAGGACACTTACCTGTATTGGTACGAATTGATGCAGCTAATCCGCTCATTTGAACTGACGGCAGAGGAGAAGTATAAAATGGAAGGTAAAATCCGCGGATTTTTCCATTCTTATGCAGGCCAGGAAGCAATTGCCGCCGGCTGTATGACAGCAACAAAACCGGAAGACGGCTTTATAACAGCCTACCGCGACCATGGACTGGCCATTGCAAAAGGTGTTTCGGTGAACAGTTGTATGGCCGAACTATATGGCAAGGCAACCGGTTGTGCAAAAGGCAAGGGCGGCAGTATGCACTTTTTTGGAAAAGATGTAAACTTTTGGGGAGGGCATGGCATTGTGGGGGCGCAAATTGGCACCGGTGCCGGGTTGGCTTTTGCCGAGCAATACCGCGGCACTGATAACGTAATTCTTTGCTTCTTTGGCGATGGCGCTGCCCGCCAGGGAATATTGCACGAAACCTTCAACCTGGCCATGTTGTGGAAATTGCCTGTAATTTTTATTTGTGAGAATAATAACTATGCTATGGGCACATCGGTGGAGCGGTCAAGCAATGTAGTGGATATTTACAAACTGGCTGATGCATACGAAATGCCGGCCGATGCAATAGATGGTATGAGTGCTGAAGCGGTACACGAAGGAGTAAGCCGTGCTGTAAAACGAGCCAGGGAAAAGGGCGGGCCCACGCTGCTGGAAATGAAAACCTACCGCTATAAAGGGCATTCCATCAGCGACCCGCAGAAATACCGCAGCAAGGAAGAAGTGGATGAATACAAAGATCAGGACCCGATTCAACGGGTGAAGCATACCATTCTTTCAAGCGGCCTGGCAACTGAAGAGGAAATAAATACTATCAACACAAGAGTAGATGCCATCGTGGCTGAGTCAGTGAAATTTGCCGAAGACAGCCCATGGCCTGATGACAACGAAGTGCTGAAAGATATTTATATGGATAAAAGCTATCCTTTCATAGTGGATTAATACTTTTGCAACCCGCCGGGATGTTTACTCCGGTACACGATTTCAAACTTTCAAAATTTCAAGATTCAATGGCTGAAAAGAAATTAGCGACCGTTTCTGGTTCCAATGAGGAAGTGATTGCCAGGGCGAAAGATTTCTGGGAGCGCAACCAGAAAATTATCATGATAGCGGCTGTTGTCGTTATCCTGGGTGCCGGCGGTTATTATGGGTATAAAAATTTTATCCAAAAACCCAATGAAGAAAAAGCGGTGGAGGCAATCTTCAAAGCAGAAGAATATTACCGCATGGACAGCCTGCAAAAAGCGCTGAACGGCGACGGGCTGAACCTGGGTTTTGTAAAAGTGATTAACAAATACGGCGGCACCAAAGTGGGCAACCTGGCCCGGTTTTATGCCGGTGATTGTTTTCTGCGCACAGGCGATTTTAATAATGCCGTAAAACACCTGGAGAAATTTTCCAGTTCTTCAAAACAACTGCAGGCAAGGGCCTATAAGCTGCTGGGTGATGCGTATTCCGAACTGGGCAAAACCGATGATGCCATCAGCAGCTACAAAAAAGCCGCCGCACATTTTACAAAGGACAGGTATAATTCGGCTGATTATCTTTTTTTCGCTGCATCGCTGGCCGAAAAATCAGGAAAAACAAATGACGCCATAACGTTGTATAAAGAAATCAAAGAAAAATATCCTGAAATGCCCCAAAGCACCGAGTCAGATAAATACCTCGCAAAGATGGGAGTGTATAATTGAGATGGTTTGATGGCTTGATGGTTTGATGGTTCCCTGAACCATATACACTGTATTTTTAACCTTGTACCTTGAGCCTTTTAACCCATGGCAGATATCAGTAACAGCAAATTATTAAAAACAGGAGCAGGCATTCCAAAAAAGAATGCCTTTATTGTTTTGATAAAAACTGAATGGAATGCAGCCATTGTAGATGAACTGGAAAGGGGTTGCCGGCAGCAGCTGGAAAAATTTAAAGTGAAAAAAATTATCACCCTTACCGTGCCGGGAGCTTTTGAAATTCCCTTTGCAATAAAAAATTATTGGGAAAAGGCAGGCAGGAAAAAACGGCCGGATGTATTCATTGCCCTGGCATGCATCATCCGCGGCGGCACGCCGCATTTTGACTATGTGTGCAAAGCCGTAACTGAAGGTGTGCTGCAACTCAATCTTACTTTACCCGTGCCGACCATCTTCGGTGTACTTACAGTGAACAATGAAGAACAGGCACAAGAAAGAATTGGCGGCAAACATGGGCACAAAGGAGTGGAGGCAGCCATCACGGCCATGAAAATGATTTCCCGGAATTACTGATTATTAATTATTGATTATTTTGCTTCACGGCAATTGTCACTTAATATTGAACAAACGGGTTACTAATCAGTAATCAAAAATTTAATAATTAAATCTGGCTTCCTTGAACATCCAGTTGTTTATCCCCTGCTTCGTCGACCAGCTTTACCCGCAAACGGGTTTCAATATGATTCGTGTGCTGGAAAAAACCGGTTGCAGTGTGAAGTACAACAGTAAACAAACCTGTTGCGGCCAACCGGCTTTCAATGCCGGCTTCCGGGATGAAGCAAGAGCGGTGTGTATGAAGTTTGTCCGGGATTTTGAAGGCACTGATTATATCGTTACGCCCAGCGCAAGCTGCACAGGATTTGTCAGGAATTATTATTCCACCCTGCTGGAGAATTCTTCCGTACACAATGAAATGAAAGAACTTGGTAAAAGAATTTTTGAATTCTCCGAATTCATGATAAAGATTTTACAGGTGGAAAATGTAGGGGCGTCATTAAATGGCAAAGCCACTTATCATGACAGTTGTTCTGCCCTGCGTGAATGCAGAATAAAAGAAGAACCACGAAGATTACTGTCGCAGGTAATGGGACTCGAGCTGGCCGAAATGAATGATGTGGAAACCTGTTGCGGCTTCGGCGGCACTTTTGCAGTGAAGTTTGAACCGATATCGATTGCCATGGGAGAGCAGAAGGTGGAAAATGCGCTGGCCACCGGCGCCGCTTATCTTATTTCCACCGATCACTCCTGCCTGATGCACCTCGATGGTTATATCAGGTACAACGGATATAAACTGCAGACCATGCATATAGCCGATGTGCTGGCCAGCGGATGGTAAAGGCCCCCAACTTACCAACAAGTTCTAATTTCAAATTTAGATTTCGGATTTCAGATTTTAGATTTGAATATAGTTAACCTTAAAATCCGAAATCTGCAATTGTATCCCGATATTTATCGGGACTAAAATTCTTATGGCATACTGGCTTGTCAAATCAGAACCGGCAGCCTACAGCTGGGATCAGTTTGTAAAGGACGGGGAAACCTGCTGGAGCGGTATCAGGAATTATGCGGCCCGGCTTCATTTGCGCAGCATGAAAACCGGCGATGAAGTTTTTTTCTATCACAGCAACCAGGGAACGGAAATTGCCGGCATAGCCAAAGTAATCAAAGAAGCTTACCAGGACCCAACCACCATTGACGACAGGTGGGTGGCAGTAGATTTGAAAGCGCATAAGAAATTAAAAAAGCCTGTATCACTCGGGCTCATTAAAAAAGATAAACGCCTTGCCAACATGGCGCTGATTCGTATCAGCCGGTTATCCGTTCAGCCGGTGACGGAAAAAGAAAGAGCTGTGATACTGGAGCTGGCAGGGGAGGAATAGTATTTTGAATTTTCATTCCTCACCCGGAATTTTTATTTAACTCCTGTTGAAGGTTACCTTTTTATTGCTTCCCGTATCAATCTTCAAATCTTTTATTTCTTTTAAAAAAGTATAGCCATGAAAAAAACAATCCTGGCTGTCATACTGCTGGCAGCCGCGGGAGGTGCTTATTACTTCCTGCAGATGAAAAAATCTTCTTCTGAAAGCAACATTCAGCAAAAGCATATCATTGGCAAATGGAAATTGGATTCGCTGAATAGCGAAAATGATTCTATTAACCTTGTTATTGCACTCATCGGAACCCCTGACTCCAATTTCCTGAATTACGAATATGATTTCCGCAAAGACGGTTACGTCCTGAAGTTTCTGCAAGACAGAATGCAGAAAGATACCGTTCGTTTTGAATGGACAAAAGACAATGCATTGCTTTGGAAAGAACCGGGTGATTCAACCGGGCAAAAGCTAACTGTGACAAAACTGAATAAGGACAGCCTGCTGCTGCAAACGAAAGACAGCACGGTCATCATTTTAAAAAAACGGGAGTAAAAGGAATCTTTATGTAATAGAAAATCTGCTGCATCAGATTAATTAACAAAAACATTTAAGTCATGAAAAATTTATTTACCGCTGTGGCGTTAGCACTGTTTATTATCTCCTGCGGAAATGCCGCAAACTATAAGGAAGATGCAAATGAAAAAGTCAATTCAATAGCTGATTTGGAGTCTGTAAATATTGATACTGCTTTTGCTCCTGCACCACAAGATGAAGAACAAAGGCACTTCGATAAGGTAAAACAAATACCGAAAAAACAACAACCGGTAATCCCCGAATGGGATAAAAAAATAATCAAAACCGCCACGCTCAATTTTGAAGTAAAAGATTACAACGATTACAACTCATCCTTTCGGGAAAAAGTGAAACAAACCGGCGGATACATAGCCCAGGAGGAACAATCGCAAACAGATTATAAAATCGAAAATACATTAACCATAAAAGTACCGGTCGACCAGTTTGATAATTCTGTTAACCTGCTGACGGGTACAGTTGAAAAAATAAATGAAAAGAAAATAACCTCGCAGGATGTAACCACAGAAGTGGTGGATACCAAAGCAAGACTGGAAGCAAAAAAACAGGTTCGGCTGCGATACCTTGAATTATTGAAACAAGCAAGGAATATGGAAGAGATTTTGAGTGTGCAATCAGAAATTAACGATATACAGGAGGAAATTGAGTCGGCAACGGGGAGAATTGAGTACCTGACACATTCAGCTTCTTTCAGTACCATCCATCTGACTTTCTACCAGGTGTTAAATACTTCCGCTAAAGATTCTGACCAGCCTTCGTTTGGAACAAAACTCTCCAATGCTTTCCGGAACGGATGGAATTGGATGGGTGAGGTGTTAACTGGCTTCATTTCAATCTGGCCTTTGTTGCTGATGATTTTTTTCGCATTTATTGTTTATAGAAAAACAAAAAACATAAAAACAAAGCAAGCCTGAAAAATTATTGTTGAAAACCTGATTTGCATATTGATGATTATTGATTAGCTTTAGCTATACTTTTACCACAAAACTTTCAACTATGTCATCCCTCGAACAACGCCTCCGGAAAATGGAAAAACAACTCCGTCTTTACCGCTATGTTTTCAGCGCCATGCTCATAACAGGCGGCTTTTTTATTTTTACGGCTTTTAATAACAGGAACCAGGTGCCAGCCCTCCTGCAGGCAAAAGAATTCCAGGTGGTGGACGATGCAGGCAAGGTGCTCGTTAGTATCAAGAAAGATTATAACGCAGGCAACATCCGAATCAATAATGATAAAGGGCAAAACATCATTCACATGCTGAAATCCGACGGAGGTACCGGCGCACTTATAACCAAAACAGCTACCGGCCAGTTTGCCTGCCGGCTGATTGATTATGAAGACGGCACCGGCGGCCTGATAGAAGTGTACAACAAGAATGATAAACTGGTAGGCGAACTGGGCTCTACCACCAATGGTGGCGGCTACCTGGGCCTGAAAAACAATGATGAAAAAACTATCGGTGAAATAGGCTCAACCGATAAAAACACCGGTTACCTGCTGGTAAATAACTCCGACGGGAAATATATGTTCAGGGTAACTTATACAAACACTACCAATGGCGGCTGGGTGGGTATGTACAACAGCTCGGGAAATAATATTCTGAAACTGTCCACATCAAAACTGGGCGCCGACATCAGCCTGACGGATAATTATGAAAAAGAAAGAATGAGCATCGGCATTACTGACAATAATGACGGGGTAATCTCGATTTACAACCGAAGCAATACACGCATCAGTGTGATGGGCGGCACCACCAATGGCGACGGAGCGCTGAATGTGATGAACAACTCCGGTCAAAATATGAACGGCCTGTGGCCGAAACAATAAATTTCATTTTTATAGAACCGTGTTGCCTGTATTTACAGGCAGCACGGTTTTGTATTTTTGAATATGGCAAAAAAGAAACTCGTTGTGCTTACCGGTGCCGGCGTCAGTGCTGAAAGCGGGCTGAAAACTTTTCGCGACAGTGACGGTCTGTGGGAGGGGTACGACATTGAAGAGGTGGCCACGCCGCGTGCATGGAGAAAGAATCCGCAGCAGGTGCTTGACTTTTACAATTACCGCAGGAAAAATGTACTGGAAGCGCAGCCTAATGCAGCACATTACGGCCTGGCAGAACTTGAAAAGGAGTTTGACGTCACTGTCATCACGCAAAACATAGACGACCTGCACGAACGTGCCGGCAGCACAAAAGTTATTCACCTGCACGGCGAGATTTTTAAAATGAGGAGTGAAAGAAATGAAGAACTGGTTTACGAAATCCGTGGCGAAATAAGCATGGGCGATGTGGCTGAGGATGGGGGGCAGCTGCGTCCGCACATTGTGTGGTTTGAAGAGCCGGTGCCGAAAATCGAGGAAGCCATTCCGGTTGTTCGCATGGCAGAAATTTTTGTAGTGGCAGGAACTTCGCTGGTGGTGTATCCTGCCGCCGGGCTGGTGAATTATGCACCGTGGGAAATTCCAAAATTTATTATTGATAAACGAATACCCTATACATCTGACCTGTACAATCTTACCGCCATCGAAAAGCCGGCTACAGAAGGGGTGAATGAGCTGTTGAAAATGTTGAGCGTAATGCGTAATGCTTAATGCTTAATGCCCTATGCTCAGCTTTATAGCCAATTAGCAATTCGTTATTCATCACTCATCACTCATTACTCATCACGCATCTTTCTCTCCACCTTCCGGCCCGTAAAAAATAACCCAGGTGGCAAAATCATCTGAAAAACTTTCGAAGTAATGCTCCATACCGGCAGGAACAAACAGCACATCACCTTTTTTGCAGGAAGTTCTTTCGCCATTACGGAAAAAAGATGCGTGGCCTTTGATGATGACATAAATTTCATCCTGCCTGTGCGGTGTTTGCGTATCAATTTCCTGCGGGGCAAAATATTCAATGGTCATGCTGCCGTGCTTCATCACAACCGTAAAAGGGAATTCGTTTTCCTCCAGCAGCTTTTTCAGTGCATCATCCGGGCTTACTTTGTAATTCATGACAAGGAGGTTATTTCTTCCTTAAATCTGATACCCTGTTCTTCCAGCTCTTTCAGCACCGGTTCATAAATTTCTTTTTTGGTTGGAATGTGCAGGCCGGTGAGTTTGATAGTGCCGTTTAAAATAAGTTTGACGGCTATACCCAGCGGTAAACCAACGGTCTTTGCCATAGCAGTTCGCAAACCATCTTCGCCTTTTACAATCAGCATACTCCTTACTTCTGACTTCTGACCGCTGACTTCCGATTCAATTTCATGCAGCATCACAATCATATCCTTGTCTTCCGGCATCAGGGCAAGTTTTTTCTCCAGTGCCAGCTGCATTACGTCGGCTGCGCTGCAGAAGCCTTTGTCAATTTTAGTTTCATCATCATCCATACCGAGGAAAAAAAGTTGCTTAAGGGTAAGATTGGCTTCATGCATTTTATGTGCTACCACCGCAGCGGCATTTGTTTTTATTTCCTCCAAATCCAGGTTTTGCAAACCTCCTTTTTCATCCACCATCATAAATTCGTTTTCCAGCGGCTGGCCGGTTTCCTGTGCTTCGTTTTCTGTTTCGGCCAGCTGCATCAGCTTTTCCAGCAATTCTTTTGTCTGGTCAAAGCGTTCTGAAAGTTTTTTACTCACCCAGTCGCTGAAGCCATTCCGGTCCATGTGTTCTTTGAAAAACTGTGAAAGCACTTTCCCGTCGGTTTCATACTGCGGGGTTTCATCCGTCAACTTCATTTCAATCACATTTTTCCAGCCATACATAAAATCAGGATGGCGCAGCGTGGTGCGGATAAATGTTTTTGCATCATTCAATCCGTAAAGCGGAGCATAGCTGAGCGAATCACGATTGGGGTACCAGCATAAATAACCGAGCCCGGGTATTTCTACCAGCCGGTCAGTGCGGAACAGCTCCTCATATTTCAAAAAAATTTCTTTTTCGTTTTCACGGTAGTGTGCGCCGCTTTTGCCTGCCAGAAGAATATTGCGGGAGTTCCAGCTTATTTTATAATGCCAGGGATTGTCGTCGCTTTCCGGCGCCACCAACCCGCCGCAATGCGAACGAAACGAAATCACCTTTCCGCCTTCAGTATGAATGCGGTCAATAATCTTCATGGCGCTCATGTGGTCTATACCGGGGTCGAGGCCCATTTCGCAGAGGAAAAGCAGGTTTCGATTTTCGATTTCGTCCCGATACTTCGGGATCAGATTTCGGATTTCGTCTTCTATGTAAGAGGCAGTAAGTAAGTTTTTATTCAGCTCAATACAACTTTTTGCAACAACCGTATGCAGGGCCGGAGGGAGCAGAGAAATCACAATATCGCTTTCGCCAATATGCTTTTTTCTTTCAGCTTCATTATTGATATCAAAAGAAACAGCGTTGCCGGAAGATGAATTTCCAACTTTTGAGCGGGCAAGTTTAATGTCTGCGTCAACCACTGTTACAAACCAGGTTTCCTTTGCTGCATTGGCAAGCAAATAATCAATCAGGGCTGTGGCCGATCTGCCGGCGCCGAAGAGCAAAACTTGTTTCATACTATGAAATTTGCACTTGCCGGCAAATTAGGATAAATAAACTAAGAGATAAAAAAGAGAAAAAGAGAAAAAGAAGGAAGCTTGTTTCCGGTAACTGCTTGCCGGGCGCATGTACTTTTTACCTTCATCCTACAATCCGGCCGTAAATTTATTCAGCTGCGAAGATTCTATTTCCTCAATTGTGAATTTCACTTTTACACCCCGCAGAAAATCGGGCACCCGGATGGTTTGCGAACCATTGGGTGCAATGGCATTGAAAATGATTTTATCCGTCTTCAGCGGTTCTTCGCCTGGTTTCAGGTACTGCAGCTCCACTATCACTTTGTCCAGCACGTACTTTGAATCATTCTTCACGGTAAGTTCCAGGTTGAGGATGCCGCCGAAAGCCCGTCGCCTGTAATTGTTGGCGCTTACTGCCACCAGTTTCCTGATGTCAATAGTTCCGGCTTCGGGTTTAATAACCGGTTTATTATTTTCCGGCTTCAGATTTTTTATTTCTTCAGTTGCTGCAATTTCTTTCACTTTTGTGTCAGCCACCGGTTTCTCAACAGTTTTATCTTTTGTTGCGGTACCCGGATCAGCTGATGTGGTTTTGTATCGGGGTTTATCTGGCTGGATGTTTTTCAGTTTTTTTTCTTCCGTAGCACTGGTTATTTCAGCATTATTTTTTTCTTCCGGAATATCCGGTTTGCTGTTATCGGGAAGGGAAGGTTGGATGTTTGCAGCCGGCTTCTCATCATTTATTATCATTTTATTTTCCGGTGTCACGGGTTTCACTTCAGCCGTTTTCTTCTGCCGGGCTGGGTTTTCTTCTTCTGAAAAATTTTTATAGGCAAGCACTACAAGTGCACAGAAGAAAATGACGCTGCCCGCTACCTGCAGGACGGTAGTCAGGTTTTTACCCCAATTCATTTTTTTCTTTCGGTTCAAATAAACTTCGGTATAACGCTTTTTTATGTCGTCAAGTGATTGGGAATATTCTTCCTTCAGCTCATTTTTTTCTTCGGCTGTTACCATGCTTTTTATTTCAGAAACAGGCGGTACCGGGATGCTGGTTACAATCGCATCTTTTTGGGGGGTCAGGTTGGCAGGTAAGGAAACGAAAACTTTTTTTGATAACACCTGGGGTTTGGAGACAGGGGTTTGACTATTTTCTGGTATAATCGCCTCAGGAGGTGCCTGCAATTGTATAGGCTCATCTGGCTTCTTGTAAAAGCGGTCGAACGGTTGCTCCTCCACTGCCGGGGCAAATGGTTTCAGCTCGTTTACTTCACTTGGGTAGCGCCAGGCTGCACTCTTGCCTTCAATCCAGATGAGATCATAGGGCCTGAGGCCTGCGTTTAGTAGTTGTTGAAAACTATAAGGGCCGCTTTGTTTGTTGTTGCGCAGGAGAAGATAGCTGCTCATAACCGTCCGTGTTGGTACCGGGATGAAAACGAAAATTCTGTGCCGTGCTGTGCAAAAATGTTGTTATAAATAAGCTGGTTTCTCCAATGAAAATCTTTTCCATACAAGTGGAAAAATCGGCTTAAAAAACAGTCCATTTTGTCAGGTTTTAAAGGCTGTTTAGGGTACATTTGCAAGCCTTGAAAAAGAAACCTTCTCAACCTCTGAAAGGGAGGCTTTGGGAAAGCCTGAAGTTGCGGTTTTTTTTGTTTCACCGGAGTTACTGAAGATGAACGGAGCGTCGCAAGGGACGATTAACCGGAGTTTCAAATGCCGATATAATAAAAAAAATAGTGGACACGATGGACGAAAATTTTCAACCACAGGAAACGCAGGATAGTGATCGCATTATTCCCGTAAACATCGAGGAGCAGATGAAGACGGCCTATATTGACTATTCCATGTCGGTAATAGTGGGCCGTGCCCTGCCCGATGTTAGGGACGGGCTGAAACCCGTTCACCGCCGCATTTTATTTGCGATGAATGAACTGGGGCTGGACTACAATAAGCCGACACGTAAATGTGCCCGTATAGTGGGAGAGGTGCTGGGAAAATATCACCCGCATGGCGATACCGCCGTATATGATGCGCTGGTGCGAATGGGACAGGAATGGAATATGCGCTACATGCTGGTGGATAAGCAGGGAAACTTTGGCAGCCAGGATGGCGAAGGACCGGCTGCTATGCGATATACCGAGGCAAGGCTGCAACGTATGGCCGGATATATGATGGCCGACATTGATAAGGAGACGGTGGATTTCCAGCTCAACTTTGATGACTCGCTGCAAGAACCCACCGTGCTGCCAACCCGGATACCTCAACTGCTTGTGAATGGCTCCAGCGGAATTGCCGTAGGCATGGCCACGAACATGATGCCACACAACCTGGGCGAGGTTATTGACGGATGCATTGCCTACATTGATAAGCGAAATATCAGTATTGAAGAGCTGATGCAGTATGTGAAAGCGCCTGATTTTCCTACCGGCGGCATTATCTATGGCATGGAAGGAGTGAAGGCTGCTATGCATCTTGGCCGGGGCCGGGTAGTGCTTCGTGGCAAACTTTATGTGGACACTAAGGCAAGTGGCCGTGAACAAATCATCATCAACGAGGTGCCTTACCAGGTAAACCGTGATGCGCTGACGGAGCGGATAGGTGAGCTGGTAAAAGACGGCGTGATTGAGGGCATAGCCCATGTAAATAACGAATCGAATGAAAAGGAGGGTACCCGTATAGTGGTGGACCTGAAACGGGATGCGGTGGCAAATGTGGTAATCAACCAGCTTTACAAGCATACCGAACTGCAGACTTCGTACGGTATAAACAATGTGACGCTGGTAAAGGGGAGGCCCCGCACTTTGAACCTGAAAGAATTGATTGCCGAGTTTATCGAGTTCAGGCACGATGTAGTGGTACGCCGAACAAAGTACGAGTTGAGGGAAGCGGAAAAGAAAGCTCATATTCTCCGGGGCTATTTGATTGCCCTGGATCACCTCGATGAAGTAATCAGTCTTATCCGCAATTCTTCTACACCTGAAATAGCAAAAGATAACCTGGTGAACGCCGGCTGGGGGCTGGATGAAATACAGGCAAAAGCCATACTGGAACTGCGCCTGCAACGCCTTACCGGCATGGAAAGGGTGAAGATAAAACAGGAATATGATGAGCTGTTAAAACTGATAGGAGAGCTGAAGGAATTGCTGGCAAACGAAGGGCTGCGCTACGAACTGATTAAAAAAGAACTGCTGGAAGTAAAAGAAAAATTTGCCGACTCACGCAAAACCGAAATCACTTACCTGGATGATGAAGTAAAGATAAAAGACCTGATAAAGGAAGAGGACGTAGTCATTACCATTTCGCATCTTGGTTATATCAAAAGAACCTCGGCCAGCGAGTACCGGGCACAACGCCGCGGCGGCAGGGGAGTAATTGGCGGCAGAACAAGAGAAGAAGATTGGATAGAACATCTTTTTGTTGCCTCCACTCACCATACCATGCTATTCTTTACCGAAAAGGGGCGGTGTTACTGGCTGAACGTGTATGAAATTCCGGAAGGAGAGAAGACCAGCAAAGGCCGGGCAATCCAAAACCTGATTCAATTGCCGCCCGATGATAAGATAAGAGCGGTAATTGATGTGAAGGATCTGAAGGATGAAGTATTTGTGAATACACATAACATTGTTCTTTGCACCAAAAAGGGCATTATCAAAAAGACGGCGCTGGAAGATTTCAGCCGGCCGCGGCAAACAGGCGTGAATGCCATCACTATTGTGGAAGGTGATGAACTGATAGAAGCAAGGATGACAGATGGCAACTGCGAAATAATGATGGCCGTAAAGAGCGGCAGAGCTATCCGTTTTTCAGAGGAGAAAGTAAGAGCTACCGGCCGTGGTGCCATAGGCGTAGCCGGTATTGAAGTGGACGAGGCGGATGATGAAGTGGTAGGTATGCTGTGTGTAAATCCTGAAACGGATGCATCGAAAACCGTGCTTGTGGTAAGTGAAAAGGGGTTTGGCAAGCGAACCGCTGTAGATGAATACCGCTTTACCAACCGGGGCGGAAAAGGAGTGAAGACGATTAATGTGACTGAAAAATCCGGTAAATTGGTAGGCATGCTTGATGTGGCGGAAAAAGAAGACCTGATGATTACCTGCAAGAGCGGGGTTACCATCCGCATGAAAGTATCCGATATTAGTGAGCAGGGCCGGGCCACGCAAGGTGTAAAGCTGATACGCCTGGATGAAGGCGACGAGATAGCCGGCATCACCAAAATTGAAGACCAGGAGAACGGTGATAATGGAATGAACGGGAATGGGGCGGCAGAAAATACCGGCGACAGCAATGCAACTGCAGCGTAAATGATTTCATCTGAAATAAGGTTCTGATTTTTTTAATTTCAAAAATTTGTAAACAATGTTACGATTTCTTTCAGGCCTGTGTTTTTTAATGGCCGCCAACATGGTACTTGCCCAAAGCATTGAAGATATTGATGACCTGGTAAAAAAAGGGCAATGGGATAAAGCCAAGACCGCCGTGGATAATTTTTTGTCGAAAGAAAAAAATGCCGCTAAATCTGATGGCTGGTGGTTCAAGGGTATTATTTATAATGAAATTGCCAAAAGCGAGCAATACAAAAGCCTGGTGGCCGATGGCAGAATGGATGCGTTTAACGCTTTTAAAAAATATTATGAAATGGACCAGAAAGCTGTTCGGGCTACGCTGGAACAGCATGTAAGGCTGTTTGATATCTACAACGGTTATTTCGACCAGGGAGTGGCCGATTTCAATGCGCAGAAATTTGAAGAGGCTATGAACAATTTCAAAAAAGCATTGACGGTAGGTGAGTTTATTTCCGGCAAGGGCTTTGAATTGGTAACAAACGGTGTAGCTGTTAAAATACCTGCATTCGATACCACGCTTGTGCAGAACGTTGCACTCAGCGCTTACAGGGCTAAAAAAGAGGACGAAGCATCAATTTACTACAGGAAAATAGCCGACCAGAAAATTGCCGGAAAAGACAATATAGATGTTTACCAGTTGCTGATTGAATATTACACAAAGAAGAATGACAAAGAGAATAAAGAAAAATACCTGCAGCTCGGCCGTGAACTTTATCCGCAGGACGACCGCTGGTACCAGATAGAGCTGGAAGAAGTAAAAAAGGATGATAAGAAAGCGCTGTTTGCAAAATATGATGAACTCACAGGCAAGTATCCCGATAAATATGTGTTATTTTATAATTACGGTGTTGAAATGTTCAACTACGCTTATACTGGTGACAACCGCCCGGCAGATTATAAAGAAATACAGAAAAAGGTGGAGGCAATTTTGAAAAAGTCGCTTGAAATAAACAAGTCGCAAACCGAACCTTATGTAATTCTTACCATGCACTATTATAATATGATTTACGACCTGCAGGAGGAGCAGAAAGCTATAAAGGGAAATACACCGGCTGACCAGAAAAAGAAAACCGACATCAAAGCCGCCCTGGTAGCCAATGCCGATGAAATGCTGATGTATGCCAACGGCGCTTATGATATTTTCAATAGTAAAATCAGTTTGAAAGGATCAGAAAAAGCCAATTTGAGAAAAGTGGTTGACTACATGTCGCTGGCCTATGAAATAAAAGGGGATAAGGCTAAAGCAGACGAGTATAAAAAGAAACTGGAAACAATTCAATAAAAGAAGAGCCACCTACGGGTGGCTTTTTCAAAGCAATTGTTACTTAACATAACATACATTATGGGCTAAAAAAGATTTCCACTTGCTGACACGGCCTTGTTGGAGGCCATTAAACCGCATCAACTTTGTCGTACATTTAAAAAAACAAAATCGGGGTATGCCGGAAAATATTGAAGAACTGAAATTTGATCCCCAGAATAACCTGCAAATGATTTTTGAGCTGTTGGTTGAAATCATTGCATTGCAGCAGGCAACTAATAAGGTCTTATCTGAAAGAATGTTTCCACTGGAAGCCAACGAGGTTCAAAACGAAATTTTCAAGGCCTGCGCCGATTTAAAGCCCCGTATTATGGAATCCCTTTATGCAGCTTTTGGCAAAACCCCGCCCCTGCATCCTGATGAAAATTAATTTCGGGTAATCTTGTCTCTTATTTCCCGCCAGGTAATTACATGCACATTGTTTTCTTTTAAAAGCTTTGCACATTCCGGGCTGCTGAAAAATTCATAATCCTGCTGCCGCCATGCGGCACCCCAGTCGGGATGGTCAATGGTTATGGCTCGCATTTCCGCATCATCGTATGCAGTATGTATAATAAGGTATGTAAGGCCCGGTTTCAGGTTTTTAATGCCTGCTGTATAAAATTCCCTGAAACCGCTTTTGAAGTCAGCAGGATTGGCTGATAATATGTGGTCCACTACCACGTCATTTTCTGACAAAAATGAATCCAGCTTGATTTTTAAAACTAATTCGAGCTGGCGGGGAATAAAAACCGGGATCCGGAACTCATGCCCCACTTTTATGTACGATTTTAAAAAATCAAGTTTGTACAACGCTGTGCCCATGTGTGCATCAAGATGGGTGGGATCAATACCAAAGTGAATAGCACGTTTTACCTGGTTTCGCATTTCAGTTTCCACTTCGTAGGCCGTGGCGCTTTGCATCACACTGTCGGCTGAAGAATAAAGAAACCCGTTTTTGTTTACCAGCCCGGGCACTTTATCGAGCGGCGTCACAGGCCCCCATTTATAATGTTTCCATTCGCTGGTGAGGGTTAAATGAAGACCAAAATCAGCTTTTGGATTTGCCTGTACATAGGCAGCTATTTCCGGCATCCAAGGGCAGGGCACCATGATGCTTGCGGAGCTTACACAACCTTTTTCCATGGCGGCAATGGAGGCCGCATTTTCAGAATGCGAAACGCCCAAATCATCGGCATGAATAATGACCAGCTTTGCATCTTTGGGATAGCCCAGTCTTTCCTGTATTGTTTTTGGCTGACCAAAAACTGCAAGTGAAGAAAAACAAACCAGTAAAAAGAAAAATCCCCTTTTCATTTCATGTATTTTTAGTGTTCTCAAAGTAATGAAATTACGGGAAACGATACTGAAGGAACATTCCAAAGCCAACTGCATGCGCATTGTGAAATGGGTTGGCAACAGCCGGCAAAAATTTGATGAACTCTTTCATTTGTTTCTGAATGATGAATACCGGGTGGTACAAAGAGCCGCCTGGCCTGTAAGCTATTGCGTGGAAAAGCATCCGGAGTTTATACTTAAACATTTTGACCGGCTGCTGAAAAACCTGGAAAAACCTAACCTGCACGATGCGGTAAAGCGAAACACGGTACGTCTGCTTCAATACGTGGACATTCCCGGAAAATATCACGGGCGGGTGATGGATATTTGTTTCCGGTTCATCTCTACTCCGACTGAAGCGGCAGCGGTAAAAGCTTTTTCGATTACCGTTTTGCAAAACCTGGTAAAGCAATACCCCGAAATTATTAATGAAATAAAACTGATAATTGAAGAACGATGGGATTATGAACCGGTCGCTTTTAAAACAAGAGCAAGAAAGTTGCTGAAAGAGATTCAGGATTTGGGTTTTCGGTAAAACTCTTTAAATATCAGCCGCAGGCTCTGGTCGTAAGTAAGGTAGTTGTAAAGCCAGTTTACAAAAACAAAAAACTTATTCTTCACGCCCAGTATCAGCACCAGGTGCAGGCTCATCCAGATAAGCCAGGCGAAGAAACCACCCAGGTGCAGGCGTGGTTTTGGAATGTCCACCACGGCAAGGTTTCTTCCCACGGTAGCCATAGATCCTTTATCGGTGTATTCAAATTCTTTAAAACCGGTTCTGCCTTTATGCAGGGTTACCAGGTTTTTGGCCAGCAGTTTTGCCTGCTGAATAGCTACCGGCGCCACCTGCGGATGCCCGTATGGATAAAGCGGAGTCTCCATATAAGCTAAATCGCCAATGGCATAAATATTCTGAAACCCGATGACCCTGTTCAGCCGGTCCACTTTAATCCTGTTTCCGCCGGCTATTAAAGATCTGTCAATGCCTGCAGGCACATTTCCTTTCACGCCGGCAGTCCATAATACCGTAGCGGATGGAATGTTTTGTCCGTTTTGCAGGAGAACTTTTTTCCCGTCGTAATCTTTTACCAGGCTGCCGGTAATCACCTTCACCCCTAATTGCTCAAGATATTTTTTTGAGCGGACAGATGATATACTACTCATGCTGCCGAGAGTTCTGTCGGTTCCTTCCACGAGGTAAATATTCATTTTGGAAAAATCCAGTTCATGATAATCCTTTGGCAGTACATATCTTTTCATTTCGGCCAGGGCGCCTGAAATTTCCACACCGGTGGGGCCGCCGCCAACTACCACGATGTTCATGAGCCGCTGCAGCTGCCCGCTGTCTTTATCTTTTATCACCAGTGCGTCTTCAAAATTCTGAATAATGCAGTGGCGAAGACGCAGCGCTTCCACGGTGGATTTCATGGGAAAAGCATGCTCGGCCAGTTGCCGGTTGCCGAAGAAATTAGTATCGGCGCCCATGGCCAACACCAGCACATCATAATGCTCCTCTCCCGCTTCCGTTATGATTTTATTTTCTGCAGGAACGATTTGCTTCAGTTCCGTTACCCTGATGCGTACATTCCGGCTTTTCTGAAAAAGTTTACGCAGCGGGAATGAAATATTGCTGGCATCGAGTCCGGCAGTAGCTACCTGGTAAAACAAAGGCTGAAACTGGTGATAATTGAACCGGTCAATCAGCAGGATTTCAAAGCCGGGTTGGTTGTTGAGCCTTCGGGCCAGTTTCAATCCGCCGAAGCCTGCGCCAGCGATGACGACTTTCATGACCGGGATTTTAATGATTAAAAATATGATAAGGAAAATAGTTTTTCCTCAAATTAACAGCTGTTTAAATATTGAAGAAATATAGGTATCCGGTTTTTGATGACAAATGAACGGGACGATGAAGTGATTGCGACGCAACAGGCGATGCCATGAAAAACTACAGCTGGTATCCAAAAAAAAATAACTCACCACACCCGAACTTTATCATTATTTCCATTTCATCTGCCCTGCGCCAAAGAATCCCGGTTTATTAGTACAGCATCCTCACTTTTATCGTTTGCTTCACGTCCTTCAGCAGTTTAATTGCAGTGGAAGATATCTGCCGGTCCACATCCAGCACCACGTAGCCGATGTCGTCGTTGGTTTTGAGGTACTGGCCGAGAATATTGATGTTATATTCAGAAAGCCGGGTGTTGATTTCGGAAAGCACGCCGGGCACATTGTAGTGGATATGCAAAATGCGGTGGCTGCCTTCGTGTGGTGGCAGCATAAGGCCGGGCACAGTATGCGAACCCAGTGTAATTCCTTTTTCAAGAAAGCTGAAGAGCTTGGCGCTTACATCTTCGCCGATGTTCTGCTGTGCTTCTTCGGTGGAGCCGCCGATATGCGGAGTGAGCAGCACGTTGGGAACATTCTGCAACACCGACACAAACTGGTCGCCCTTCTTTTCCGGCTCATCGGGAAACACGTCAATAGCTGCGCCGCCGATATATCCTTCCAGAATCGCTTCACGCAATGCTTCTGCATCAATCAACCTGCCGCGGGCAAAGTTGATGAGGATGCAGCCCTTCTTGCAATATTTCAACGTGGTTTTATTGATAAAATTTTTTGTCTGCGAAGTTTCGGGCATGTGCATGGTGATGACATCGGCGGCTCCCATCAGTTCTTTCAGTGATTTTTTTTCCTGGGCGGTGCCCAACGGAAGTTTTGTCTGCTCATCATAAAAAATTACTTTCATGCCCAGCGCTTCCGCCATCACACTTACCTGCATACCGATATTGCCGTAGCCGATAATGCCCATGGTTTTTCCGCGAAGCTCATAGCTGTCTTTCGAATCTTTCATCCACACACCGCTGTGTGCAGCTTTGTCTTTGTCGGGCACACGGCGCAGCAGCATGATGGCGGCGCCAATCACCAGTTCGGCCACCGACCGGGTGTTGGAATAAGGGGCATTGAAAACCACCACTCCCTTTTGTGTAGCTGTTTTTAGATCCACATGATTAACGCCGGCACAAAAACAACCGATAACCTGGAGTTTCCTGGCAGCATCCAGTATATTTTTGGTGATACGTGTTTTGGAACGGATGCCGAGAATGTGCACATCCTTTATTTCTTTTATCAAATCTTCTTCGCCCATCGATTTGCTGAGTTTCTCCACATTAGTATAACCCTGGCTGCGGAAAAACTTAACGGCCGATTCATTGATATTATCCAGAAACAGGATCCTGATTTTTTCTTTGGGGTAACTTGTCTTTGGTGTTTCCATGCGCACAAATATAAACCAGGATTTTCTGGATTGTGGGGATTTTGAGGAGATGTAATTTGACCAGCAACCCGCCTCTATCTGTAAATGCTTAATCAGGGCCCGGAACGATGAACGGTCTCTGGCGCTTCGGTCAGGTCTGATGACTCTGACGAGTATCAGACTCCGTTAGAGATGCCGATCAGAGACGATAAATGTCTCGATTCCGACACTAAGTCGTCGGAACATTTATCGTCGGCAAGCGTCGCAACAGAAGTTCAATCAGGGTACTTAAGTTGGTATCAAAAAAAAAAAAATTACAACCATTCAAACGATTCCCGATTTCCAATAAATCCCGGGTTTTTAGTAGAGCAACCGCACCTTGATAGTGTGCTTTACTTCTCTGAGCAGTTGCAGGGCTTTTGCAGAAATCTGCTTGTCCACATCGAGCACCACGTAGCCGATGTTGTCGTTGGTTTTTAAATACTGGCCGAGGATATTGATATTGTTTTCTGAAAGCCGGGTATTGATTTCGGAGAGCACACCCGGCACATTGCTGTGAATATGCAGAATGCGGTGGCTGCCTTCCTGCGGGGGCAGCGCAAGAGCAGGTACTGTATGCGAGCCGAGTGTAATTCCTTTTTCGAGGAAATTGAACAGCTTGTTGCTGACATCTTCGCCGATGTTTTGCTGTGCTTCTTCGGTGGAGCCACCCACATGCGGCGTAAGAATTACATTGGGCAAATCCTGGAGCGGAGTCTGAAACCGGTCGCCGCTTTTTTCGGGCTCTACAGGAAATACATCAATGGCCGCACCGCCGATGTGGCCTTCGAGAATTGTTTTGCGCAGCGCTTCCAGGTCCACCACCTCTCCCCTTGCGTAGTTGATGAGTATGGCGCCTTTTTTAAAATACTTCAGGTTGTTTTTGTTGATGAGATTTTTTGTCTGCGATGTTTCAGGCACATGCAGCGTTACGATATCGGCACGGCTTAATAATTCTTTCAGCGATTTGGCATCTTCGGCATTGCCGAGGGGCAACCTGGTTTCCACATCATAAAAAATCACTTTCATGCCCAGCGCTTCGGCCAGCACACTTACCTGGCTGCCGATATTGCCATAGCCGATAATGCCCATGGTTTTGCCCCGCAGTTCAAAGCTGTTTTTCGATTCTTTAATCCAGGTGCCCTCATGTGCCGCTTTGTTTTTATCGGGTATGCGGCGGATGAGCAGGATGGATAAGCCAATAACAAGTTCTGCTACCGACCTTGTATTTGAATAAGGAGCATTGAAAACCACTACGCCGTTTTTTGTAGCGGCTTGCAGGTCCACCTGGTTCACACCAATGCAAAAGCACCCGATGGCCTGCAGTTTTTTTGCAGCATCCAGCACACGCCTTGTGATTTGCGTTTTGGAGCGGATGCCGAGTATGTGCACATTCCTGATTTCTTTTACCAGTTCATCTTCCGATAAAGCCTTGTTTATCTTCTCCACCTGTGTATAGCCATGGCTGCGGAAATTCTTTACTGCCGTATCGCTTATGTTTTCCAGAAACAAAATCCTTATTTTTTCCCTTGGATAACTGGTTTTTGACAATTCCATGGCTGCAAATATAGACCGGCAGCTATTAACAAATTATTACTACTGGGGAAAAGTACAATTGACAAGCATTTGTATGCAGAGTATTTTTGCTGAAACTGAACTCTATTGAAAAACCTGCCGTATCTGTTGATGTTTTTTGTATTGACCTGTTGCACACAACAGGGATCAAACAGCCGAGAAAAAGAAGATTCACTCGACTTCTACCCGCCTGCACCTTCCGGCATCAGCAGGCAGGAATACCGTTATTACTATCGTCTTTTAAAAAAATATTTTGACAGCACACTGCTGGGAAAAGGATTCAACGGCCAGTTGCTGGTGGCGAAAAACGGTGTGGTGATTTTTGGAGTTGATACGGGCTTTGCCGATTTAAGAACAAAAGACAGCCTTACGTTCAGCACACCGCTGCATATTGCCAGCACCAGCAAAACATTTACCGGCATGGCCATTCTGCATTTGGCACAAAACGGAAAGCTGAACCTGGATGATTCATTGGGTTTGTTTTTCCCCGGGTTTCCTTACCCCGGCGTTACTGTAAAAATGCTGCTGAGCCATCGCAGCGGGCTGCCGGATTATTTAAGTTTTTTACCTGCAACAAAACAAAAAAACTACTGCTATACCAACCAGGACATATTGAATACGCTTTACCATCTGAAACCCAAAACTGAATTCAATGCCGGCAGCAGGTTCAGCTACTGCAACACCAATTTTGTGTTGCTTGCACTCATTATTGAAAAAATTACAGGGGAAAGCTACCCGGCATTTTTGAAAAAATTATTTTTCGATCCGCTGCAGATGACAAACACCTTTGTGTATACCCAGGCCGATTCGGCAAGGGCCACGCCCAGTTTCCAGGGAGGCGGCGCTTACTGGCAGCCCGACCGGTTTGACTGCACTTACGGCGATAAAAACATTTATTCAACCGCTCCTGATTTGCTTAAATGGGACCAGGCAGTTCACAGCGGCAGTCTTGTAAAAAAAGAACTGCTCGACCCGGCATTCGCACCACTGAGTAATGAGCGGCCCTCCATTCATAACTACGGACTGGGCTGGCGTATGATGATTTTTCCCAACGGTAAAAAAATTATTTATCACAACGGCCGCTGGCACGGCAGCAATTCGGTGTTTGTAAGGCTGCCCGATGAAAAGGTAACCATCATTGCCCTGGGCAATAAATTCAGCTGGCATATTTATTCATCAGCCATGCGGGCTATGAATATTTTTAGCGAATACATGCCCGGCATTATTCCGCTCAATGGCGAGGCCGAAGACCTTGCGGCAAAGTTCAAAACAGAAACGAATACAACAACCGAAAACACAGACCCTGCAAAAACACTGCGCTAATCATTTCATTTCTGGAAATTCTTTCTCAACTTTAAGGCGGAATTTTTTTCATGAAAATCTTAAATGCCGAACAGATAAGAACCTGGGATCAGTACACCATCAAAAACGGGCCCATAGCTTCCATTGACCTGATGGAAAGAGCAGCAAGCTGTTGTTTTGAATGGCTGGAAAAAAACGGTTATCTCGTTTCTCATTTCAGCATTTTTTGCGGCAAAGGAAATAATGGTGGCGACGGGCTGGCAATTGCAAGAATGCTGGCTCAAAGAAACTGTTCGCTTACGGTTTATATTCTCGAGTTTGGTCACCGTGGCACCGAAGATTTTCAAACTAATCTTGCCCGCCTGCACCAGCACCGGCCGGTGGATATTCATTTCATACAGGACGAAACGCATTTTCATCCGCTGCCGGATGATAGCGTGGTAATTGATGCCCTGTATGGTTCAGGTTTATCGCGGCCGCTGGAGGGCATGAGTGCAAAACTGGTAGAGTATATAAACCACAGCGGAAAAGAAATTATCGCCATTGATATCCCCAGCGGCATGGCGGTTGACCAGTCGTCGAAAGGCAATGTGATGATAAAAGCAAAACATACACTGAGTTTTCAGTGTTACAAACCGGCATTCCTTGTGGCAGAAAATGCGGCATTTACCGGCGAGGTGCATATTCTCAATATCGGTTTGCTTCCGGAATTTCTTTCTTCCATCGAAACCGTTTTTGAATTAACGGATAGTTCCGTCATTCAATCTATTTACAAACCCAGAAACCGGTTTGCACACAAAGGGCAGTTCGGGCATGCCCTGTTAGTATCGGGCAGTTATGGCAAAACAGGAGCGGCTGTGCTGGGTGCCAAAGCCTGCCTGCGCAGCGGTGTGGGACTTCTCACCTGTTTTGTTCCTGCCTGCGGTTATGAAATTCTTCAAACCGCGGTACCCGAAGCAATGCTGCTGACTGATGTGAATTCTTCTTTCCTTACAAAAGTGAATGCTGATGTTTCCAGGTTTGATGCTGTGGGTATCGGTCCCGGCCTGGGCATTGCACCGGAAACACGAACCGCAATCAGGGAGTTGCTTGCCGTTTATAAAAAATCCATGGTGATTGATGCCGATGCGCTCAATGGCCTGGCCATGGAAAAAAAATTGCCTCCCCTCCCACCCGGTTCCATTCTTACACCGCATCCCAGGGAGTTTGAAAGAATATCCGGTGCATGTGAAAATGATTTCCTGAGAATTGAAAAAGCAATGCAGATGGCGGCATTGTTAATTTGTTTAATTGTTTTGAAGGGTCATCACACGTTTATTGCTTTGCCTTCGGGGAAGGGATATTTTAATAACACCGGCAATGCAGGCATGGCTACTGCCGGCAGCGGCGATGTGCTTACCGGCATTCTTACCGGCCTGCTGGCGCAGGGTTACTCTTCAGAACAAGCCGCCGTACTTGGCGTGTATCTTCACGGGTTGGCCGGTGATATTGCAGCAGAAAAATATTCGCAGGATGCAATGATTGCCGGCGACATTACTGATAATTTAGGCACAGCTTTTCAAACCATTCAGCGATGAAACTTTTTATATTCCTGCTGCTTGCTGTTTTATCCTGTAAAAATATTTCTGCTTCCAGCAAAGATTCCCTTGTTTATTATGAGCTGCCCGACAGTGTGAGGGCTGTTTCATTCCTGGTGGATGTTTCGGTTTCCGGCGTGCCGGCCAAAAAGGAAACAAAGGCGGGTATTCAAACCAGCGTGGTAAAACTTTATTTGGAAAATGACAAAGGTGTAAAGAAAATTGAGTTTGAGTTTTCTGAAAATGCAGTGATAGTGGTTAAAGGCATTGGTGTTGAAATGGAAAAAGGTGAACTGAACTGGAAACACCACTGGAGCGAAAATGAAAATTACAGGCTGATGATAGCAACAGCCGGTGATTCGGCAGGAAATTTTTCCCTGTATTCCGGTTATATTTTTTTACCCAAAGAAAAAAAGTGGAAGCTGCTTGGCACCTGTAAAATTGAGGGGCAATGGAGCACACTGAAGCAGCCCGCTGTTTTTTATACGTCTTTTAAAAACGCACAGCCGCAGGTAATCATTAATGAAGCCTGGTGCCAGCGCAGTAATGGTTCCTGGAAAAACCTGCTGGAGAAAGAAGTTGCCCTGCCGGTTGTCAACCTGTTATCACATTCCGACAGCCTGCAGCAAACCGGAACAGACAAAAAAATTATCGAAACGGCCATTGAAGAAAATAAAACTGACGCAAAACAAAATAAGGATGGAGTTTATTACGCAATAATAAAAGAAGGAAACGGCCGCCCGGTGACTGTGAATGATACGGTGGTGGTGCATTACAAAGGCTATTTATTCGGCGATGGTTCGGTATTCGATCAGACCAAAGACAAACCCGCCACTTTTCCGCTGAGCAGGTTAATCGTGGGCTGGCAAACCGGGCTGCCGCTTTGCAAAGTGGGTGGCAAAATTAAACTCATCATTCCATCTCATCTTGCCTACTCCATCCGCACCCGGTCGGCAAAAATTCCACCCAACAGCATTCTTGTGTTTGAGGTGGAAGTGGTGGATGCAAAATCGCCGCATTAATCCCCGGTATTTAAACAATACTTCATTACATTTACAAAAAATCAGCAGCATGAAACTATTTGTAGCCGGCCTGCCCTATGACCTGGATGATGCAGAGCTGGAAGAAATTTTTGAAAAATTCGGCAAAGTGTTATCGGCAAAAGTTGTTATGGATCGTGAAACCGGCAAAAGCAAGGGATTCGGTTTTGTGGAAATGCCCAATGATACGGAAGCAAAAGAGGCAATCGAGAATCTCAACGATATTTCCCTCGGTAAAAAGCCATTGATTGTAAAACAGGCTGAAGACCGGCCCGGAGGCGGCTCGGGTGGCGGCTTTCGAAGCGGGGGCGGCAGCGGCTATAGAAAACCGGGACCCAGGGACAGGGGACGATACTAATTTCATTTTTCATTTCACATCATCATTCACCCGGCTTCTGCCGGTTTTTTTTTGATATTCCTTTGATGCGGGTTAAAGAAATTATTACAGTCGTCAGGCTACTGTCATACTGCAATCCGCTAAAGTTGTGCGGGAAAATCTAAAAAAATGATTCACTCCATATGGTTTTACGCAAAAGCCGCCGTTATTTTCAACTTTCCGCACTGCAATTTTACCAGATGAGTGAAGCCAACAGGTAAATCATTATTTTTAACAGCAGCAATCACTATTTTTCTGACAAAATAAAAGATATGGCCCGCCCCCACCACCGAAAAAAACATAAAGAACACCTCAGGCAGTATCAGCAGAGCCGTGGCAGTTTTAAAAGAGAAGTAAAAGGTAAAGCAACCAATATATTCGCCATTACAGGCTCAGTGGTTGGCCTGGCAATTGCTTATTTTGCCACGCAGGGCAATTTAGTGTGGGTTATTATCGGGCTGCTGGCCGGAGGCGGAGCAGGTTATTTAATCGGGAAACGTGTAGATGAGTCGGGTAAAAAATAAACTGTTTATTTATACCGCTTCCCGTGTTTGATTACTATATCCACTTTCTGTAACAGGTTAATGTAACGAAGCACATCGCCACGCACAGCAATGATGTCGGCAAATTTTCCTTCGCTGATGGTGCCCGCTTTATCATCCACTCCCTGGAACACGGCCGGCCAGTACGTGGCAGCTTTTATCGCCTGCATGGGATCCACACCCAGTTCCCGCACCCAGATGTCCAGTTCATTCCATGTACTCTGGCTGTGAAATTTCATCGGTATGCCGGAATCGGTTCCTGTCATCAGTATCACGCCGGCTTCTTTGAGTTGCGAAAATTTTTTCTTCAGCGTCGGCTTACGGTAAGGCGTTACCTGGAAATAAGACAGCTGCGAGGGATTGGAAATTGACTTCCGGATATCCTGCACAATGCTGTCGGGCAAACCTGTTTTCCACGAAGGGTCATCAAGGTGTTCCTGGTTTTTTAAAACATAATCGTAATTAAACAATCCTTCAATCGTCGGAGTCCAGAAAAGTTTGTTGTTGCTGTTGCCTGTTCTTTCTTTTATCATCTGCATCACATCTTCCGGGTATTCCGGGGCGGTGGCAAGCCCGGTGTGTTCAAAACAATCCACGCCGGCTTTTAATCCCCTTCTTATTTCTTCGGGCCGGTGCGAATGGGCTACTACTTTCAGTTTATGTTTATGTGCTTCATCCACAACGGCCATCACTTCATCCATGGTCATCTGGTCCTGGTCAATCAGTTTGATGCAATCCACACCTGCCTTTGCCAACTTCTGCACTTTGGCTCTTGCATCGTCTGCGCCTTTCACACCCCAGCGGAATTGCTCCGTGCCGGGGTAAGGTTCATGCTGAATAAATGGCCCGCTGACATATAATGTAGGCCCGTCAATTTTACCGGCGTTGATGGCATCACGCACAGCGATGCAATCTTCCAGCGGCCCTCCAAGGTCTCTTGCGCTGGTAATGCCTGCCAGTAATAATTGCTTTGCCGAAGCGGGCATGATGACATTGCGAAACAGCGGCGGATATTTTTTATCCCAATAGCCATAATCCGAGTGACCATTTATCATCAGGTGCACGTGCATATCCCACAGCCCGGGCAGCACACTCATGCCTTCGGTGGAAATGATTTCATAATCTTTCGGCACAGGCAGCGTACCCACCTGTCCCACTTTTACAATCTTCTCCCCTTCTATCAGTATCACCGAATTTTTTATTGGCTCGCCGCCGTAGCCGTCAATCAGCGTGCCGCCCACGAGGGCTTTTTTGTTTTGGGCAAATAAGAGTGATGTAAATAAAAGCAGGTTGGCAAGTAATAGTTTTCTCATGGTTGTTTTAATTGTGTGGTAATAAAATGAATTACTTAGAATTATTCCTGGTAAAAAATTGAACAACTGTACGGTTCCAATAAAAGTTTTGAAACATCCGCATCTTCGAAACTGTTATTCCAGATTTTTGTTTTCCAGGTACCATTGGGGAACCCGATTGTTTTCCTTGTATCGTCGTTAAAAACTATAAATATCTTTTTCCAGGAATCGTTTACGGATTCACCGTTGATAATATAAGACACGACCCCTTCCCAGCTTTTGTCAATAAATTTAATATTAGCTGCTAATTGCTTCGCATCCCCCATCCGGAACGCCGGGTGCTCCTTTCTCATTTTTATCAACGCCTGTACATATTCAAAAATCTCCCTGTTTTTTGTTTTCAAACCCCAGTCAATCGCATTGATGCTGTCCGGCGATTCAAAACTGTTCTCCACTCCTTTCTTGCTGCGCAGAAACTCAGTGCCCGCATGCAGGAAAGAAATGCCCTGCGAAGTCAGTACGATGGATAAAGCCAGTTTGTACATTTCTTTTCGCTCTGCTTCTGTAGCATCTTTGGCTGAAATGGACAGCTTATCCCACAGCACATGATTGTCGTGGCATTCACAGTAGCTCACTGTATTCCACGGCTGGGCTGCATACGGCGCTTTGGAATAATTTACTTTTTTATAATCCACCTGCGGATGTTTGCAGGCAGCCACTATGCCAAACTTTATACTTTCTTCCATGCCCGGTTTGCCGCTGGCAAAACCACGGTCTTCATGTTCAAACACGCTGCCTTTTATTCCGTCCCTTATATCATCGCTGAATACAGCTATGCGGTCGAGCTTGTAAGCGTATTTCTTCAAAGCCCGCAGCGAATCAGGATAAGGAGAAGCGCCGGCTGTCCAGCCTTCGCCGTAAAGCAGGATATCCGGTTTTACTTTATGCAGCTCACGGGAAATCAGATTCATCGTTTCAATATCGTGCACACCCATCAGGTCGAAGCGGAAACCGTCCACATGATATTCTTTCACCCAGTACAAAACCGACTCGAGCATAAGCTTCCGCATCATGTATCGTTCGCTGGCCGTTTCGTTGCCGCAAGCTGTGGCGTTGGAAAACTTTCCATCTTTTGTTTGCCGGTAATAATAACCCGGCACCAGCTGGTTGAAATAAGAATCTTCGGTAAGCATGGTGTGATTATACACTACATCCATCACCACCCTGATTCCGTTCTGATGAAATATTTGCACCAGTTGTTTGAATTCTTTTATCCTCGTTACCCCATCGTATGGGTTGGTGGAGTAAGAACCTTCCGGCACATTATAGTTAAGTGGGTCGTAGCCCCAGTTGTACTGCGGTTTGCCGGGTTTGCTTTCATCCACTGTGAAGAAATCATACACAGGCAGCAGGTGCACATGTGTCACGCCAAGTTCTTTTATATGGTCACGCCCAGTTGACAGCCCCTCGGGGTTTTTGGTTCCGGTTTCCGTCAGGCCTAAAAATTTTCCTTTATGATTTATGCCAGATGTAGGATGAATACTGACGTCCCGCACATGCAGTTCATAAATAATAGCATCCGTTTTATTCCTGAAAAAAGGACTTTTATCATTCTCCCATCCCGGCGGGTTGGTTTCTTTCAAATCTATCACCATAGCCCGCCGGCCATTTACACCCACGGCTTTTGCATACGGATCGGGCACTTCCTTCAGCCATTTGCCGTTAATCATTACCCGGAACACATAAAATTTTCCTTTGTGATTTCCCGGCGCACGCAGCAGCCAGGTCCCGTCCTTATCTTTTTTCATTTCATACCTGGCCATGGCTTCGCCACCGGTTCCCTCTTTATAAAAAAGCAGTTCCGCTTTTTCTGCCGGCGGGCTCCAGATGCGGAAGTCAGATTGGTGGGGTGAATACACAAGCCCCAGATCATTTCCCTTGTACACCGGGTATGAATCATAAATAGTCTTCTGTGCTTTTGCTGAAAACAAATTAAATAACCAGCCTGTAAGCAAAATCATTTTCTTCATTTTAATAACAGCTGTTTGAAAAACGAATTTAAGTTTTGTAGAAAAGAATATGTGGAGAATTTTTGATGAAATTCATTCGCTGTGAAATTTATTCATGTAAATTGACCCCCGGTAAAAAAACGATTGCTATATGGGAGATCTCCAGGTTAAAATACAACCAAAGAAATATGATGCGGTGATTGTAGGTTCCGGCGCCGGTGGCGGCATG